>Ga0228711_1000643_pt1 | contig 45110 bp, 20 predicted proteins | sample MedpolnodulmetaG_2_FD_177996 | JGI IMG/M metagenome (GOLD analysis project Ga0228711, IMG submission 177996) | Root nodule microbial communities from Medicago polymorpha collected in Santa Monica, California, United States - brown nodules | ecosystem: Host-associated > Plants > Roots > Nodule...
TTAAAAAAAAAAAAAGAGGAACCACGTACGAGAGGCATTCTTTTCAAATATGACACTTTTTCCCTTCTTTGGTCTATCTTTGCTTTCATCTTCTGCAATACTTGGTGATTTTGCTAGAGTTTAGGCATTTATTAATACAATCCACGTATCAGAGGAACACATAGATAAGACCCTCAACTGATTGAAAACAAATTCTAGAAGAAGAATATAGACCAAGGGCATATTCTTCACATTGATAGTTTGATCTTTTACAATCGGTAGCATGCTTTGTCTTCTTACATGCTCTTTTTCTTATAAGCCCCCTTCTCCAAATGGAGAGGATGGTGTACAAACAAGTAACCAAGTGGATAATCAGTAAAGTGGTCACGCCAAACCCTTTTTATTTAGAATCAGTGATGGATTGTGGTATTCATCCCACAAAATCTGTTAAGAACACGATTTTTATTATAGCATTGAACCTTGTGTATTAAAAAATAGTTGCAAGAGATGACCAACCTTGTTATATTAGAAAGATTAAAAATTGATAAAAATACAAATGGCTTCTTAGTCCAATAATTTTACTAATCTATCATTATCGGGGTGTTATAAGTTATAACTTATAAACCCCTAAAAAAATCTTATAAAGAATATCTTAACAATGATGCAGATGGTTTTATATAAAAGTAAAAATGGATGCAGATAACCTTGTGTTGAAATTTTTATGATTTTCTTGTTTTGCCTATGTTGTATTGTTGTTTTTAATTTGCCTCAAGTTTGTGTTTTATGTGTTTGTTGAAATGCATGAGTGACTCAATTTGTCGGCTCCTTATTTTGAGTAAGAGACTTATTTTGAGCAAGAAGTTTATTGTGCCTACTGACATCCTCTCAACCTTGTTAATGACTTGCCAACACGTGTTTAAATTGGTTATTTTAAGGGAAAATTTCACCGACTTCCCCTGAATTTTATTGAAATGACACAGACACCCCTCTAGTTTTAAAACTTATAATAACCTCCCTTAAGTTTTCATCATTTAGACAAACACCTCCTTTACTTAATACCGTTAACTTTTCGTTATCTTTTTATTTTAATATTAAGGACTGTATCCCATTTTCTTTCATGAAATTGAGATCTTCGTAAGAGACATTCATAAAATAATCAAAACATCAAATCCGTAAGAGACATTCATAGAACAATCGGAACATCAGATATAAAGTTTAAAATAAAACTAACATAATAACAAAAAAGTTCCTAATTATTGTCATCAATCTTTCAACTCCCACATGATTCAAAATTTAAAGGTCCATTTACGACAATGACAAAATCAAATAAGGAAGAAGTTTACTAACCTAATTGAACAAAATCTTCAAGAATCGAACATAAATAGGCTGTTCATCTAAAACTCAAGTGCATGTTGAAGGTAAAGACCATAAGAAGGAATAGGCAAAATCATCTGCAAAAGTCTAAAGAAACAACAAAGAAGAAGATTTGTCTTTTCCCAATTCAAGAAACCCATTAAAAATTTACAGAAAATTACGTAAAAAAACTAAAATTAACGGAAAACTAACGGTGTTAATAGTGAAGGGAGGTGTTTGTCTATTTAATAAAAACTTAAGGAAGGTTAGTGTAAGTTTTAAAACTAGAGGGGATGTCAGTGTCATTTTAAGAAACCTCAAGAGAAATTAATGTAATTTTCCCTTATTTTAAAAACCACATATAGTCGAAATGAGTGAACACTAACAACAATTTTTTCTAGCAACAATTTTTTTTCCAAAAATGGATGCAATTAAAGACTTGGATTTTTTATTACTCTTAACCATTGACCATAAGTGGAAGGATTTAGTTTGGTTGCTAGAATCAAGAGTTTGGTTTGCTAGTTCACCTTTGGCTCTTAAAATTTTTACATGTATGACTTTAACTTTAAGAATGTTGACGCGGCATTTCCTAACTCATAGCCAATTTGATTGTATGCTTGTTATTTTAGCCTTTTAATGAAGCTTATTTTATCGTAAAAAAAAACAAACAAAAAATTAGAGAAGAAAAAAAACTATAAAAATGTATAATAACACTTACAAATATACACTTAAAATGACATTTTATATTTTTGTTTATAATCTTTTTGGTTGATTATTGGTCAAGAAATTAGTAAATAAATAGGTAGAGTATTTTGTTTGTTGAATATCTTTGGTCCGCGTGAAACTCGCTTGCTTGAGAATACAGAGTCAGAGAAAAAGCACGGCACACGAAAACAACAGAGAGACTAAAGAAGAAGAGCAAGGTGAGAACCACTGATCGATCTAATCTAAAGATGTCGACGATTGTAGCAGAGAAGAAACCGAAAACTAAGATCGTTTGCACGCTGGGACCCGCATCTAGGTCTATTCCCATGGTCGAGAAGCTTTTGCGAGCAGGTATGAACGTTGCCAGATTCAACTTCTCTCATGGTTCTCATGACTATCATCAGGAAACTCTTGATAATCTTAGAGCCGCCATGGAGAATACTGGTATTCTTTGCGCCGTCATGCTTGATACTAAGGTATAATAAAACCTTTTTTTTTTATTATTATTTATTATGCATCTTCAGTTTTCTTTGTTAATGTTTTTTATTTGAATTGATAGTGTATGTAATTTGTGTTTGTTATTCATGTGTGAGATTTATCAAGTGTATTAAGTTGATTTTGACCTTATATAATCTTATATGTAGTATGGATCATAAGAATCTTTGTATTTGTCGTAAAGGCTGTTTGGATTGACTTATTTGACCTTATTCACTACCATAAACTCTTGTGTTATGAAAATAATTTTTATGAGTTAAACATATTTTCATAAGTTCTTCAAAATAGCTTATGAAAATAGCTTGTAGCTTATATGTAAACTATTCAACTTTATTTTATCTTTTGTTATAGAAATAACTTGTAAATGAGTGCTTGTCATGATAGGTGATTATGCTATAAACTGCAAATTAAATTGTTTATCCAAACAAGGCCGTAAGAGTCTCACAAGTGCTCATGCTAGTAGATAAACTCAAATAAGTCAATCCAAACAGACTTTAGTTCTTTTAACGCTTTTACACTATAGTAATACAAGAGCATCTCCAGTGTCTTGTTCTTACTTGATTCTCATTGTTAAGAACCTGATTTTGGTGAGTATTGTAATTTGAGGGAGATGAGATGAATGCCGCAAATAAAAACTCTTATTGTACAAGGAGTAGAAGAGCTGTTTCTTATGCATTAAAAAAAATCTCCACAGTACCGGCACAAGATGTAGGGTGACTTGTAGGACTTATTTGAAGTTCTTAAATAGGTATGTTGTTGGAGTAGAAAGTTCTTAGGGTGTGTTTGGATGGAGGGTTTAGGAGGGGAAGGGAGGGGAGGGTTTACTTTTCATTTTTAAATTACGGACACTGTGAAATGTTTTATAAAAAGTTAACATATTAACATGATAAAAAATCATATAATACTTCAATCCCACTTAATTTATCTTAGAGAAACATGTTATATAGTCCGTAATATAAAAACGAAAAGTAAACTCTCCCCTCCCTTCCCCTCCTAAACCCTCCATCCAAACACACCCTTGAGGTTCTTAAAATTGATCCAGTATAATGGGGCTAATAAAAATGAAGTTAAAGAACATTTTGAATAGTGAAAGGGAACAATCTTTTCAATCTTATATGGATACTTAATATTATATTTAAGTAAACATCAATGTTGACTATATTTGTAAGATTGAACATTCAACCTGCTCCAGTGCTCCATAGAGAGTAGTCCGAGGAGTTTAAAGGAATGCACTGGCAGCGTAAACCAACTTTGCGCATGCCTTTAATGAGAATATATTATTCTAACATGTCAGTACACTCTTGTAACTGAAATCTTAAAATTAATGATATGACATAACAAATATTGAGTTCTCATTATATGCTCCTTAATTTCAGAAGTCAAGAATGAATGGCTTAATCATTTAGGCATATTACATTTCCTATCTTTCACTAAATGCTGAATTGGTGCGAGATGCGAGTTCAATGCATTATTATTCATGAACTTAATACAGTGAAACCAGCATTTTCAAGTTCCTTCATTTCATATCTTTCATTTTATGCATCTACTTACATTGCACATTGCTGTAGGGGCCTGAGATTCGTACTGGATTTCTCAAGGATGGCAAACCTATCCAACTGAAACAAGGTAATGAAATAACTATTTCAACCGACTATAGCCTAAAGGGTGATGAGAATACGATCTGCATGAGCTACAAAAAGTTGGCTGAGGATGTGAAGCCTGGGAGTGTCATACTCTGCGCAGATGGAACCATATCATTTACAGTTTTATCATGTGACAAAGAATTGGGTTTGGTTCGAGTCCGCTGCGAGAACTCTGCTGTTCTAGGCGAGAGAAAGAATGTTAATCTGCCTGGAGTTGTAGTGGATCTTCCCACTTTGACTGAGAAAGACAGGGAAGATATTATGGTTTGGGGTGTTCCCAATAAAATTGATATGATTGCCCTATCTTTTGTTCGAAAAGGTTCTGATCTGGTGCAAGTTCGGAAACTGCTAGGACACCATGCTAAGAACATTCTTCTCATGTCAAAGGTATGCTATATTATGAATTTCTGTTTTTTTTTTCCATGGAAAATAGGTGATTTTTTAGCTTGTCTAACAATGTGTCAAGAGTTCTAATCAGACATGATATCATAGTGATGTTTGCTGCATTCCTATTAATGTGTGTTATATTGGACATCATCGAACAAAATTTGAGATGCTCTTCAAAGAAAATATGTTGAGTTGCTACTGATTTTTTCTAGGACAAAATTTAGGCACATTTCTTTCGGTGTTTTTTGTATGGTTCTTAACTAAAAATACAACTTTTTTTTGTTATAACTAACTTTGAAAAATTATGGATTTGAGGAAATCATAGATAGTTTAGTTAAGAACTATACGAAAAACACCAAAGGAAATGCACCAAGTTTTTTCCCTTTTTCTATCGCTTGCACGTGTTATGTTCAATTACTTATTTCTAGTTGCTTTTCCTCTGCAACTTGCAAATGTACGTGACAGGTTGAAAACCAAGAAGGGGTTGCAAACTTTGATGATATCCTTGCAAATTCAGATGCATTTATGGTGGCACGTGGTGACCTTGGAATGGAAATTCCAATTGAGAAAATATTTCTAGCACAGAAAGTGATGATTTATAAGTGCAATATCCAAGGAAAGCCTGTTGTTACTGCAACCCAGATGTTGGAGTCAATGATCAAATCTCCCAGGCCAACCAGAGCTGAAGCTACTGATGTCGCCAATGCAGTTCTGGATGGCACAGACTGTGTCATGCTTAGCGGTGAAACTGCTGCCGGAGCTTATCCAGAACTTGCTGTTCGAACTATGGCTAAAATTTGTGTTGAAGCTGAGAGTACCATTAACTATGGAGATGTATTTAAAAGGATAATGGAGCACTCACCAGTACCCATGAGCCCATTGGAGAGTCTAGCTTCTTCTGCAGTTAAAATGGCCAACTCAGCTAAAGCAGCACTTATATTGGTTTTGACTAGAGGAGGGAGTACTGCAAAATTAGTGGCTAAATACAGGGCAGGCATGCCAATTCTTTCTGTTGTCGTTCCGGAGATTAAGACTGACACCTTTGATTGGTCCTGCAGTGATGAGGCCCCTGCCAGACATAGCTTGATATTCCGAGGATTGATTCCAGTACTGAGCGCAGGTTCTGCTAGAGCTTCTCACACAGAAACAACAGAAGAGGCACTAGACTTTGCCATTCAGTATGCCAAAACAAAGGGTCTCTGCAATAACGGGGATTCTGTGGTGGCTCTGCATCGCGTGGGTGTCGCATCAGTCATCAAGATCTTGACTGTGAAATGATCTCCCATTAAAAGGAGTTCTTCAGCTGCTTTTAGCAATTTTTGATGGTGGGAAAGAAATCTTATCATACATTTTTTGGATGCAGAACATCAATCAGGAATTTTTTGTTATTAAGGATACATACTCCCTGTTTTAGAATTATTCATATATCATTGTTTCTTCGCCTTATTATTGTTGCCACTGTGGTAAGTGGTGATGCATGATGCTTTTTGTAAACCTAAAAGGTGACCAATTTCTGGCCTATCAGTTTTGATTTGTTTATGGTCTATCGTTGTTGGAGTACTCCAATATATATTTTGATAGAGAAGGTTGTGTTTTTTCTATTTTAATTATTCGTCATCAATTTCAACACTTATTATAAACCATGGATGGATTTGTTAAAATTTACACCTTTGATTTATTTTCTTATTGATAGTTGTTAACTGCATTGTCGTTTACACCATGTCTTAGAAGAATCCTTGTTGCCATATGAGTATTTATTTAACTCTGATTTGAGATAATAGGCGATTCACTTTGGATCTGTCTTTGTTTGTTGGTGGTGATACACTTTTTTATGCACTGCAATTTAACTATTATAGTTTCTTTTGCCAATATAACTCTTTGAGACAGTGATTGAAAATTGTAAATAAGCATAACTCTTTGAGACAGTGATTGAAAATTGTAAATAAGCATCAGATTATGTCACCCACCACAGTATTCACTTACTAGACCGCTCCAATATCGCAATTAGTTTTCTATAAAAAAATAATTAGGTCGTCTGTTATTTTTTAAATAATATCCTCCTGTCTTGTTTTAAAACTCAAACAACTGCCACAATGTAGTTGGTTTGAAATTTGAACACTCATCTTATACCGTTCTAGTGTGATTCTTTGATTATTTTTTTTTTTATATTTTGTTTGCGTGCATAAGGAGAATTTCATATTTTGTTTGTGCATACTCCTGAAACACCAACCATTTTCAACGAGTTTTTGGCTTTTCTAAAGTGATCATCTCATTTTAGAGTGTGTAACAAAAAAAAAACTCATTTTAAAGTGTAAAATGAACCATAATTATTATTAATAAATTAATTAATTTTTTTAGAAGTTAACGAAATCAATGGTTGACATTACATGTTCCAGCGTAAATAATTACACATGTAATTGAATGACATCGTCACGACGCTATTTTCATTGGTGGAAAGCGACTCCGAGAAGGTTGGGTTAAATTCCACTTTGACGTGCTTCATGCGGGGATGTAGGGCATGTTGACTTGGAGACATGGAGATCACACACCTACGGTGCAAAAGTTTTAGACAATATTTTAATAGAGAATTGTAACATTAATGAGAATATTTCTATCTTAATTTGGCGCATCTGTGGCTTAAAAATATGAATTGACAAGTACATATCAATCATACATGATGTGAAGGAAGCATAAAGACATATTGGCTGGCTAATTTTAATCCACCTTTAAAATATTTTGATTTACATGTTATTAACGCCTCCAGTAAAGCTTCAAAATCTCTTGTTTTTATGACATTTCTTGATTTGGCGCATCCATCTTTAAAATGCCTTAATTTTATTTACATCTTTAAACTATTTTATTACTTTTCCCACCCTATCCATTTCTCGCGCGCCCTATTTTTTCCAAAAATGCCCTTGAGATCGTCTGGATTTTAAAATCCGAACTGGTGTTTTCCTTTGTTATAGGGTGAAAAAAAATGAGTTTTTCACCAACTCGGATTTTGTAATCCGAAAAAATCCGAAAATCTCAAAAAATAGGGCGCGCTGTTTGATTTTTACGGATTATAGAATCCGAACACCCCCTAAACACCGTTTTTTCAAGGTGCTGATGCAGTTCGGATTACGTAATCCGGACAGCACGAACACCAATTCTGAACATGTTTGTAACATTGATAGTCATTTTAAGGACAATATTGATCTTCCTAGCTTCCATCTTCGTGTTGTTATGATCAAGACTCCCATAGAAGAGACTTCTTACGGGACTCCGCCCTCAAAATCCAAAATTCCACCAGACCCTTTTTTCATAGTGCTAATACAGTTGGAATTACGTAATTCGGACAACATCAACATCAATTCTAAACATGTTTGTAATATGGATAATCATTTTAAGGACAATATTATTCTTTGTAACTCTCATCCTTGTGTTTTTATGATTTTATTTGACATGAATAGACCCTTTTTTTTGTTGTTTTTAAAAGCAAAATTCAAAATTGCTGAAATGGGAGAGATTATGATTGCTCATTATACATAAGCATAGTCCGGATTATGAAATCTGAACTCGTCCGGATTATGAAATCCGAACTATAAATGGACATTTTTGGAAATTTTACAGAGAGCGCGAGAAGCCAATAGAGTGGAAAAAAGTAATACTCTAATAGCCTCTATGGTTCAGATTTTATCTACCCACGTTTTCTGTAAAAGCACGACAGCAACCCACTTTACCCAAAAGCTCCAATTACTGGCTTCTAAAAATCATGATAATTTTGTCTTGAAAATCTCCCACACCTACTTTTTTGCTTGCAAACTCCAATCCAAATAAACAATAAAATGTTTGTTTAATCGTTTAGTTTCTTTTTATTGGGCTTGCCCTCTTTTGTGAAAAAATTGTAACACCTTATTACATTGCATTAAATTTCGTATACATATAGTCGTGGAATTTCTTTCACACAAGAAATTTGTGAAAATATTGTGAAAACTAACGTCATAGAAGTGGATAGTATGGCCACGCGAGAGAGAAGATGCCATGACAAAGCAAGCAAGGGGCTGGCGTACGATTTAGTCGGCGCGTGTCTGGTTGGGCAGTTGAGTAAAGAATTGTTTGCGTGCCGTTGTCGGCTGCTGTGTCAGTGGTGAGGCTGCAGTGCATGTGCCTTCATTTGGGTGACATTATGGTTGGTAACCTTGGTGATATTAGTTAACCACAATGTCACAAGTGTATAAAGAAACAAAAAAAATTATGAAAAAGAAAGAAGAAAGACACTTGTGACATTGTAATTAGTCAATGTCACAATATCACCGACCACAATGTCATCCAAATGCTACCGCCTTCATGTGAGGGATTTTTCCTTGTTTTATCAACTCGAAATATTAATTAATAAATCGATTTTATTGGTTGCTCTTCTTGCTGCATGTGTGACATCCAGGGCTGAGAAGGAATATTTGAACCAACCTAAGTAGTATATTAACCGTAAGCAAGTAGTATGGTACAATGGGAAAAAGAACTAGTAAAACCGTTAAAATTTTAAAATGATAACAATGGATAATTTTCATGTCAAAAATGTTAGTTTTTTATATTTAAATATGTTAAATATACGAATCACAAGAGAGAAAAAATTATACTCTAAACTTATTATTAAATATTAGAGCACTTGTCAGCATTTCCTAACTATTAAATATGGTAGAGTTTGATTTTAGAAATTTAAGCATGTGATGATGGAATTCGATCGAGGTTGTAAGATCACTAGTCTTTTACGTACTCCCTTCCTTTTTTAGGTTCATTGAGTAGTTAATGTATCTGGTCTACATTGTAAAGCAGATACATTAATTATTCAATGAACCTAAAAAAGAAAATTTTTCTTATATTTGAGACGGGAGTGAGTATATGATATTTATACCATCATTTTGTGATAATTTTGATTATAACATTTTTCTTTCATTTTCTTTTTTAGGACAAATATTATTTGTTCCAAAAGTTATTAAAATAAAAATTACAAATATTATTTGTCATTATGTATTGAATTGTTATTTCTTACCAACAAAAAATTGCATGTCATACAAACAGACACAAGACTCAAGATGCCCTAGAGTGTTGCAAAGTTAATGGCCTATTTGGTAGCATGATAGAATTGAAAAAAGCACGGCAGTAAATCACGGCAACGCAAAAGCTACAAATCCCAGCTTCACAATTTTGAGGATTGGAGTGCATTGGGAAGTGATATGTTACCGTGATGTGGTTTTAAAATCATATCCAAACACACACTAAATCGTATCTCTGTTGTGGCATTGGTAGAGTCTCTAAGTGGCGACCATTGACCAAGTTAATTTGAAGTGTAGATATTTTTATTATATTACATAATGCGTGTTATTTAGTGTATATTTGGTTCCATTTTTAAAGGGATCATAATCGGTTTTAAAGGTGTAAAATTGATTCTAATATGTTTGTTTGTTGTTGAGTAGAATCGATCATGACTCTATAATTGATTTTACTTGAAGCTATAATTTGTAGTTTTTGGTTATAAAATTGATTAACACATACAGGTTTATAGTTCAACTCACTTTTACATGAATGTATCTAAACATAAATTACTTTTAACTAAAATTTATTTTACATATAAATTCTATCAAAATCAATTATCCCTATTACAAAACCAAACACATGAGTAGAAGAATTCTTTTCTCCCTCCGACTGAACAATACGTGATTTGCATAAACTATAACCCAACAAAACTAAAGCTTGAAAAGGTCGAAAATAAACTAAAGTTTTACACTTTCAAAATTTTTTGGGTGAACCATTTTAGACCCGAACTTGATTGGAATTGCCATAGTGACAACAATGTTGGATTCATTCATTTTTGCCAAGACAATTGTCTTTCTCATATTCATTGTTTTTAGAAACATATGGAAATGACCAGAAACACTCCAGCAGTAGTTAACTAACATTAACTTATAATTAGAAAACCAACGGTAATTAACTACTGTTGAGTTTTTGGTCATTTTCATGTGTTTCTAGGAAACAATAGATATGAAAGCAGCTCTTCTTTTGCCAAAACCATGTGGACTTCACCTAATTTCAAGTTCGTGAAATTGAACCATTTTGGACCTAAAACTTTATTGACCTTTGGACCTTAGTTTGCCCATGTAACGCATTAAGTTAGACTATTTCTTTTCCCATTCTATGAGCTTTTCACGCGCCCTATGCAGTTTGGATTTTTGAATTCGAACTGCATGGACACCCTATAAAACCTTTAAAACACGTTGGAATATTTTGAATTTTAAAATTTAAATAGGACATGCGAGAAGCTCATAGAGTTGGAAAAAGTAATGGACTTTTAGATGTTTACGTTAGAGAGAAAATATACATCACGCCCTCACACCTAATTTTCCATGCCCACAAGTCTTGCAAAATTAGGACTTGTAATTATATTGTTTTTGGTTTATTTATTTATTTATTTGTCAAGTTTTTGGTTTGTTTATTTATCGCTCAATAAATATCATATTTTACGAGAAAAATGATAAATAACATACGTATAATTGTATGGACGGTTCCACCTCTTTTTTTTGTATATGTTTGTAATACTATACACTTTACATGATCCATATAATAGAGATAATTTGATTAATTGATCAATGTTGTCAACATATCTAAAATTATTTAATTACGAGTGATCATCGTTCTTTGTTAGTTGAGACATTGATATATTTTCCTTTAAAGTTACCTCCAGTATTATAAGGAATGCGATGCAAAATCAATTGAGAGATAACAAACGTCTTTTGAGCACTTATTAAGAATGTTAGAAAATAAAAGTTGGCATTGAAAAGTGCATATTTTTTAAGCTTTCATCCTCCAGGATATAATTACATTACCACATTATACTTACTCCTTTAACAAGTGTCATAAACATAATTGTTAACATTTTCCTTACTTCCTTGAAGAAGAAAAAACGTTTTCCTTACCTATATAGAGAGAGCGACATTTTTGTTTAAATTGAAAATGATAAAATCGTTCATTCTTTTTAGAATATGAAAAACCACATATAGTAGTTATATTTATACTTTCAAAAATAAGATAATTTTTTTCAAGCAAAGGATAAAATCTTAACCTAGCCATTCATGATAAAGAAATAGATGAAGTTCACTCTTTAAGACTTACCGTGGTCGATAGAGGCTTGAATATTATTGGTAGAATTAAATTCTTTAAGACAACCCTTCATGATAATTGCCGATACCAATTAGATATATGCCTTTTATAGAAAGGTGGCACATAGAGACTAGCTTATTTCATATATCATTTTGTGATATGCTCATTACATTAGATGACACATCATCTCTCTACTGCACATAAACTCATATCAGTGATGAGACATCCGACATATCTCTACTAAGATAGATCCTTGAGATTTGAAGGCCTTGATGTCATAACTTCACATGTAGATTCATAAGTGAAATTCAAAATTGAAACTACATTTTGCGGCTGCAAAGCTTAAAATCAAGAGGTGTGTTATTTGAACAATCATTTGATAGACAACTTGTCTGACAACCATAAATTTACAAAGAAAAAGTAGGTTTTGGCACAAAAATCAAAGCAATAGAGAGATGAAATAAAAACATAGGTGAATATGAGAGATAAAGTTGTCATAAAAGTTGTTACAAAATGGTTGTACAAAAACCAAATACTCGACTAGGCCTAAATCCACACGGCCATGTGATTTGTGTTCTTGTTGTATATTGTAAGTTAGAACGAATGCATTGTGACCTAGGTGTTTAGCTTTTAATAAAAAAAAATGAGCTGATTTTTATGAGTATAGGCTAGTCCCATAGAGAGAGACTACAAACCCACATTCACTTATTATCACAAGATCATGTGCAACAAATTCCTCGTGTAATTTCCCATTTTCTACCTATCATTAGAATTGTATCCTTGATTGTCACGACCAAGTAAACTCGCAAGTGTATCTACAACAATTATGTTGAGACGCCCATATCATTCATTATTATTCTTAATTATTGGGCTTACTGTTTCTTTACTGTGTGGGCAGAGTCAAGGATAAACAGAGGCGGAGCTGCCTATGGGCCAAGGTGGGCCACGGCCCACCCCAACCCTGAACAAAATCATTTTTAATAGGTATATATATATGAAATTATATTATAAATATAATCTGTTACGTAAAATTAATAAGCTTGTAAGCGTGTTCCAGTGGTTTAGGCGAGACGTTTTGTACCTACTTGTTCACAGTTCGATTTCTGCCTTCCATAATTTTTAATTTCTTATCCTTTTTTTTGAATAATTTACTTAAGAAAATATATTGTTGGGGTTCGAACTGGTGCACAGGCACTTGAAACAACAACAAGTTCTTTACCATTTGGACAACAACATCCCAGTGGTAAGATAATTTGATTTTGATTATTATATATATAATGTTATATCGCTCAACAATAAATAAAACATAATTATTTTTCAATTAAAGTATATGTGTAATAAAGTAAAAATTATATGATATTTATGTTAAAATATTCTAAAAACATAGGTTTAAATTATGTTCTATAGGAAGAAAAAAAATTAACAGTCCCTCGAATTAATTAATATATAAATTTACACTTTCTCTAAAAAAATATAAATTTACACCTGTTAAGAAAATCGGCCCACCCTAAAAATTATTTCTAGCTACACCACTGAGGATAAAGGTCGTTGTTGAAATATACCTTGAAATCTCATGTTGAACGTGAAAAACTTGTTTTGGCTACCGTCCCTTGCGTTGGGTGCAATCAGTTTTAGATTTCTAAATGTTTTGCCTCTGGCTTATGTGCCACAAGGTACAAGTGCATGAGGAGAAGACGAGGCTAGTATAGTACAAAATTTCAGTTTTTAAAGTGTTGTTTCTTTTATGTGTAGTCTTGTCAAACCAAGTTAAGGACCTTTGAGACTAAGGGTTCAATGTCTTTGGTGAGATTCTTGGATTGAGAAACATTTTGTCAACACCTTAATTAGTTAGATTTCATTAGAGGAAATATAAACAAACCTTCTCCTTTGTTTTCTCATAGGATCTATCGTGGACTTAAATTGTTTGAAAAATGGATCGAAAATAGCGATTGTTCTTTGAGAGACTGTGAAGGTAACTTCTTGTAACCTCTTAGTATTACTTATTTCACAATGGATGATATAGTTTTTTTCTTCCCCATACATATAACAAGTTAATCTAAAATGGGTATACAAATATTGGGTCGTTGTTTTCTCTACTCTCTTTAACTTTGATTTTTCATTATGCTTGTGGATATTTTCTTAGTCACCATTTTTATTGTCGTTGTTGTGTCTGTTTCTTGAAACCACTTTAGATTTTGTTACTACTTACTCTTTCTCCACACATCTAATTGCTACGACAAACAATTCTAAAGGTTTTCAAAGCTCTGGCGCATACGCATGTCAAACTCAAGACAAACTTGATACCAGGGCTATGAAATGTGTCTTAATTGGTTATCCGGAAGATGTGAAGGCTTACAAGTCATGAAAGACGAAACCTTTTGGAGGGTCAATAGTCATGATAGCCATGGATGTTACTTTCAATGAGACCCACGTAAGTACGAAGTGCACAACCCCGGAGGCAGTATACTAAAAAATAGAGGTGATTAAAATTTAGTTTAAGGTGGGGCCTTCCTTTGATGAACAAGATAAGACAAGGAAGATGAGACTTCGACATCAAGTTTAAACAGAAAACAATCATAGTGAATCCTCAATATCAATTTGTTAAAGATATCGAGAGGAGGACCATTGTTACCCCTATAATACCAAGTTGTGCTAACTTTATTTGTTATGCTCTATATGTGGCTGAATAGCTGCAAGACTCAGAACACAATACACTGAAGGAGGCATTTGAGAGTGATGAAAGCAAGGAGTGGTTAAAGACGACAAATAAGGAAATCCATTCATTTGAGAAAAACCAAGCTTGAAAGCATGTTGAACTACCTAAAAATCATATGGTGGTTGGATTACGTGGATCTTCAAGAAGAAATTAGGTATTATGGGAATTTAAGACCCAAGGCACAAAACAAGGCTTGTAGTAAACAGTTTCACTTAATATAAAGTATCGTTTCATAAGGGTGCTTACGGCTATTGTGAATCAATATAATCTTCACTCGGAGAAAATGGATGTTAGGAGCATGTTCTTACATGGAGGCCCCGAAGAGAGGACCTTAATGGAACAGCCAGAAGGTTTTATGGAGGATAAACCTAAGGTTTGTCTTTCAATTTTTTTACATGGGTTGAAACAAAGCCCAGGGCAATTGTCCCATCAATGTGATAAGTTTCTTTTGAAGACTAGTTTTGTGAGAAACATGTATGATTCTTGTGTTTACGTGTTAAAGAGGGGCGAGAGAGTCGATCTATACCTATTTCTATACGTGGATGATATCTCGATGGCAAGTTCCATCATGGAATAGACCAAAAGCTCAAAGAGATACTAAACAATGTATTTGGGATGAAGGATCTTGGAGCGGAAAAATGATTCTTGGAGTGGGTATCATGAGAACCTATGAAAAAGGTGAAATGTCCTTGTCTCAACATAATACTTGAAGAAGACGGTGGAGCAGTTTAAGATGAGTGATTATAAGACCGTCAACTTTGAAGTGCGTTTTAAGGTACTTGAACGAGTCATTGAAAGGCGATTTAAAATACACAAGAACAACCCAAAAGAAAGACGCTTTGAAGGGGTATGTGTATGCGGGCTACGTGAACACAATAAAATCTCTGTCAAGTTTTGTGTATACATTATTTGACATAATGATTAATTGGTAGACAAAACAATAATTCGTGGTGGCAAAGAAGCCATAACCAATAAGAGAAAATATAATGTATTTACCTTGATGAAATTTTTATCTTGACCTGTAACCAAGAAGCCAAGTTTGGAGTCTCACAAAGGATAGTAAACAAAGTTTGTGAGTGTAGTCCTTGTTTGTTGGTCCATAATAAAAATAGTAATATTTATTTTAATCCTTGAATGTGTAACGAGTACACAATAGTCATTTAATATATCGAAATTTCAAAAATAATATTTAATTGTGCACCATGTTAGTCAAATTGGTCCTTTACGTTAAAATGTTTCGTTAATATTATCGTATCAGTCTGTCAATATATTTACTTATCATCATATTAGTCATCTAAGTATTTAGTCATGGGTTTTGCTAGAAGACACATTTTATGAAAGTGTGTTTTAACAAGTTATTCTATGAACATTTGTTAAAAGACACCAACTAATTTTTACGAAGGTGTCTTTTAAGAAAGTTATAACTAAAAAGTGAAAATCACACCTTGAGGTGTGAGATGTTAAAAGACACCTTCATGGGTGACTTCTAGCAAAATCCTTTAATTATTATCATATCAATCTTTGTATAAAGAGTTTACGTCAATATTGAGGGACCATTTTAACGTCAGGGGCTAATGAAGTGCACGACCATAGACTATTTTAAAATTTTGATATATTGAGGGACTATTGTACTAATCATTACACATTTAGAGATCAAGATGAATATTATCGGATAAAAATAATAAAAAGAAGAGCGTGAGGAAGCGCGTGAAGAAGAGAAGGAGCGTGTAATTAACGAAAACAGAGTTCCAAAGTGTTTTTGCTGTGTTGGTTGCTATGCTATGCTACTATACTCTTCTTCTGACACAGTGAGAGTAACTCGGGAAGTGAGCAACCACGTACATCACAATAATCCAAAACCCATCTTACAACTTCTTCACCAACCCACACTTTCTCTTTAGTTAGGGTTTCCTCTCTTCACATTTCCATCGCCACTTCAACACTCTTGTAAGTCTACTCTGTTCACATTTTTCTTTTTCTTTGGTGTAGTTTAGTTTAATGTTCTGCATTATTCAAGTTTCTGTACTTAGTACACTTGTGTATTTATTGTTATGGTTGACCAGTTTGTTAAATGCTTCCTTTCTCACTAGTAGAGTGATGTTTTTTTTATAAGCCAAGTTTTGTGTTGTTATGACCTGAACAAAAACACATTATCTTTGTTTCAAAATCTGGATTTTGTTTTTGCTATTTATTATTAAAGATTAAAGACAATAATTTTGAGTTTATTTATTTTGTTTTTTAGTTGTTTCTTTTTTTGTTTAAAGTTGCCTGGTGCTTTCTCTAGTCAACACAACATGCAGACAAATTTTCCTATTTTTTTGGGTTTCTTTCTTAGAAGTATAGTAGCTTGCTTATGTTGTTGGAGCAGAATCTATGTTTTTTTTTTCCTTTATACATTTTTATTATTCGTTCTGTTCAGTTGTTTTGTTTTCAAAGTACTTGTAGATCTGGGTCAAAGTTGGTCAAAAAAAATGGAACCTTTCAAACTTTTGTATTTTCTTCCATTTTCTAGCTCTAAATGTGTAAAGAGTGAAGGTCAAAACGAAAGTTAGAAAAGTTGAAGATTGTTTCTTTTGTTAAATTTATTTAATGATGATCGTTATTTAAGGATTTTGGTATGAGGGTTGTGTTTATTTATTTTAGCTATTTATGTGTGTTTTGGATTTGGTTGGTGGTAGTGGAGTTTGTTTACTTGGAGTTTCCTTGAAGGGATTATATACATTTTGTTTGTTACCCTTTTTTGTTGAATGTTGATTCAATGGGGTCATCAGCTGAGAGCAATTGCTTTTTCCAGTACTATATAAAGTATAAATCAAATTCCTTTTTCTTTTTATTTCTTACTTAATCTTAGATTCTTATTGCAGGAATAGTAGGTCAGGAGATTTGAAGAAGTATTCTCCATTGCATTTCTATCTCCTGAGACATTAAATTATGCAGACACCAAAAGCAAGGTAAGATTGTATACATTTTAATTTTAACATTCTTCCTGCATGCCACTGGATGTATCTCTTGTAGATTGTTTTATTGCAAAAAATATAACGAATTTGAAAAGTTAACTGTGGACAAGTTAATATAATGAAATTGAAAAGTTAACTGTGGACAAGTTTACTTGATTAGTAAACTCTAATTCTATTGCATTGTGCCATTAAAGAATTTCTTTGAAGGGATTTTCTATGTTCTTTAGTGAATATTGAATTTCTTTAAATAAACTTCTTCTAGTTCTTATTGGCCTCGAGGCAATCTTCTATCCCTCTTTATTTCATTCAATGATCAAGTATGCTTTATGGTCCAATGGTTTTTTTTTCCAGTTACTTAAGTTGGAAAATGTGTTGTTTAGCTAGTACAATGTATATGAATGGCAGTGTTTGTATATAGTGTTGCATAGCTTCCTCCAGATGATTGATTCTCCTCACTTGACCACTTCATCATGTTATGGTTTGGATTTACGTTTATTATACATTTGATTATTCATGCTAATTGGCTTATGGCTGGCAGATCCAGTGCTCCGGAAATGTCCCAAAGGAAATCACCTGCTACAACTCCTCGAACTGCTCGCCAGTTGAAGACACCAAACTCTGGTTCTAACTCGGCCTCCTCCTCACCAAACCCCATAAGAAAGACGCCAAAAGACATGAGTCCGAAAGTAAACGAACGCAGGTTATCACACAGTCCAATATCTGAGGTATTTGAAATTAATCCCTTTGAAGTCAATTATTATAAGTAAAAATACATATTTTCACACTTATTATGACATTTAATTATCTTGAATTGATGTAAAAAGGAAATACATTTACCAATATGCCCCTCGTTGTACTAATTATCTCTTCCCAACTTAATTGATTAATTTATGAGTATTTTTGGAATAATAACATTAAATGTGGATAAATTACTTGACATTTGCTTATATTTGAGTCCAACAAATTTAGGCACTCTTTTGCTAATAATGTGGATGGGTTAGTTAGACTTGCCTTATGGAGCTATCAAGTTTGTAATTTTTTTTTCTATATCTATATACAAAATCCAAAATATTTTTAATATTCATAGTTTTATTTTATTATTCACTTTATAATGTGTCTCTTTTCTGGCTTTAGAAGAAGCGGCCTAGCAAGGTTCAGGAATTGGAATCACAGATTGCTAAGCTTCAAGAAGATCTGAAGAGTGCTAAGGATCAACTTAACTCATCGGAGTCATGGAAGAGAAAAGTTCAAGAGGAGGCCGAAGAAGCAAAGAAGCAGATACTGTCCTTGTCAAAAGAGCTGGAAGAATCCCGTCAACAGTTTTCGGACCTTTCCGCTTCCGAAGAAGCTCGACTTCAAGAACTCAGCAAAATATCTCAGGATCGAGATCGTGCATGGCAATCTGAACTTGAGGCTGTTCAAAAGCAACACTCAATGGATTCATCCGCTCTGGTGTCTGCCATGAATGAAATACATAAATTGAAAAGTCAGCTTGAAAGAGCAAGCGAGTCTGAATCTTCTCAGGCTAACAACGCAGAGTCTGATCATGCTCAGATTCAGGACTTGAGGATGGATCTTAGTGAAGCTATCTCTGTTATGGAAAAACTAAGAAATGAGGCAAGTAATTGCAAAGAATCTGAATCACGAGCTTTAGAAGTGATTGGCAAAATGCAAATGCAATTGGAAACAGTAAATAAGACAGTGGAAACACTCCGATCAGATGGTACAAAAGCAACTGAAGCTCACAAGTCCTTAGCTTTGGAGTTGGAGCAATCAAGATCTCAAGCAAAATCCTTGGAGGAACTTGTGAGGAAACTTGACACTGATTCAACCAATGGAAAGGGACTTCCTCATGAAAATGAAGAGATAAATGGGCTCACAGCCGCACTTATCTCTGCCAAATCTGAAGTAGAGCAGTTGAAATCTGCATTGGATGTTGCCGAGATAAGATACCAAGAGGAATACATCCAGAGCACATTGCAGATTAGAAGTGCTTACGAACAACTGGAACGTACAAAATCAGAATCCAGTGAGAGAGAGGCTGAATTATATGAGGAGTTGAGGAAAGCTATAGCTGGTATTGAAGAGCTAAAAGCAAGCCTGATGGAAAAGGATTCTCAATTGCTGAGTTTGACGGCGGAGAATGAGGGGTGCAATTCCAGTATCAATGAAAAGCGATCTACTGAAAGGGAATCTGAACTTGCTGCAGAACTCAAAAAAATGGACACTGATGTTGCAGAGTGGAAAGCAAAATTATTAGATAGAGAGACCGAGTTGAAAAAAGTAACTGAAGAAAACAGTATCCTCAAGATGGAGATAAAGGAGTTGGAGCAGAATAAAATCACTGAAGAGGCTGTTGAGTCGGTTGAAACAGCAAGGGCTGCAGAGAAAGAGGCTTTGAAGAAACTTAGCTATGTAATGGAAGAAGCGGATAAAAGTAACAGAAGAGTGGCTCGTGTAACCGAACAGCTAGATGCTGCTCAGGCTGCGAATTCAGAGTTGGAAGCCGAATTAAGGAGATTGAAAGTTCAGTCTGATCAGTGGAGAAAAGCGGCTGAGGCAGCTGCGTCTATACTTTCTACCACCGGAAACAATGGAAAATGTGTAGGGAAAAACGGCGCTCTTGACAGTAGTTTCAACTCTATTTCAAGCAAGACAATGAATTCACCTTATTTAGAAGACACGGATGATGAGTCTCCAAAGAAGAAAAACAAAAACATGCTGAAGAAGATTGGAGTGTTGTGGAGGAAGAATCATCATTAAGTAGTTTTTAATTGTATGTTGTTTCATTGTACTCTTTATTTTTATTGGATGTTGTTATTATTGTTAGGTATTATTACTAGTGTCTTGTACCAACTTTCTTGAATCAAAGCTGTTCAACCGTTATAGGACCCTACTGTATTTTGTTTCTACAAGTAGATCCTGTTTTATTGTCATCAAATCCTTAGCAAGTAGTAACAAAATTATGGATGAAAATGTGTTTGGAAATTGTTCTGAGACCAATGTCAGCATTATTTTAATTCAAATCTCTAAGTCCTATGACAGTGGTTTGAGTTTGCCAGTTGCAACTTTTTAAAAGACATCGACCAAAAGAAAATCGATATTTTTTTGATTCGAAACATAGTGAGTTTTTAAATATAAATAAATACATTTTAAGATGAACAAATTGAAAGGAGCATGATGATTTATTTTAGCTTTAGTCCATGAAAAATTCATGACCATTTAATATTGTTTGGTGAAAAATTCTTACTCAACCAACTGTGTCAATAGCTTTGGCATGAGGAATTTGAAATAAAACCCTTAATTAAATGTTTCTTATGAAGGAAAATAATTTAGATTAGGTGGCACACTAATGCAAAGTCACTAAGAAACGGATGTCGGATGTGAACGGAAGGCGCAGCTGAATTCCTTCAAAAACAAAATGAGCATATAAAAGTTAAGATATACTTAGACATGACAACAAAACCCGTGTCCATGGTACCCGCCCAAACCAACCCCAATTTGACGGGTTTTCTTCGATTTGTCTGGATTTGGGTATGAGTTTGAGTTTTCCCCGATTTCAAACTACGGCTACGGGACGGGTAACGGAGATATATGTACCCACCCCGAACCCATACCCAAACCCTACCCGAATGTAGAAAAGTCATTTTTTTTGTTTTTGTTGAGGGAGTTGATAATGATATGCCATGTTATTTGGTTTGATAATTGTCATGATATAAGAACTTTCATTGATAGTTAAAGGAGCAACCGAATTATTCAGTAAGGAAATGGTAAAATGAGCGCAAATTGTTGGATAATGCATTACAACATTACCATTGAAGCTTAAAAAAACTCTTTTTTTATTAAAAAAAATTGATTCACTGCGGGGACGGGGATGTGGCGGGAATACCCGAACCATTGGGGATGGGGATGGGATTTAATTTCTCATTCCTGTTGGGTATGGGTAGGGTAACAAGTAAGTATATGGGAGTAGGGGATGGGGATGGGGAAGGCAAAACCCGTCCCCACCCTGCCCCATTGCCATGCTTAGATATACTTCATCCATCTCATATTAAGCGACATAGTTTGACTATTTGTACTATCTACATAACACACTTTGATTATATTTTTTTACTAATATAAAAAATAAATGGTAGCATTTAAGATATTAAATGTTAAAATTATGCATTTTTTTTATAGTGGTCGGGGTTTGAACCCCGGACCTTGCATATATTATGTATTGTCATACCAACTGAGTTAAGCTCACAAAAACAAGATTATGCATTGACATGTGTGACAGAGGGAAAACAATTTAAATATGAAACGATTGTTCACATTGCCAATTTAAAAAAAGAAACGAAGGATAAATAATATTCAGAAATTAATAAATTTTCATTTTATCGGAAATTAAAGTTAGTAAAGAAAAATAAGAACTAGTATTTTTATAGGTATACTAAAATGTAGGTATAATAGCAAAAAGATGGGTATTAATAGGTGCTGTTTGATTTAAAACTCAAATCAGCTAAGGCCCAGCCCAAAAATAGAGCCTTTGGTTCAACAGTGCTTCCCTTATATAACCACAGAACTCCATCAAAAATTTAGGGTTTACACTTTTACACTGCTGCCGCTTTAGCATACTCTTCTTCTCCGATTTCCTCCAAGCAGAACTAATTCTCGAACACCATGGGGTAATACTTCGTTATTACATTCTTAAATTTCATTATTCTCATACGTATTTACATGTGTTATTGTTTTTACGCCTATCGAATTATTATGTTTGATTCTGAATCTGGATATTTGTTCTTGTATCATCTTATTCTGTTTGGTTTTTGAGAATTTGGAATACTATAACATGAAATTGGTAATTAGCGTAATTGATTTGTGATATTCTTATTGACTTTGTTGCTGCTTAGTATGGATCTGTTTATTGAATGTTTTCACTGCTTCGTTTAGTATGAAATTTGTATTTTTCTAGTATTAGGCTTGTGATTTGTGATTCGCTTGGTATGAAAGCATGGTTGAACTTTATTGTTGAATTTTCTTCAGTATTTTGATTGAAAATTTATTATCAACTTTAACACTAGTGCAACACACTTTTTTTTTGTTGCTTAAGATGAAATATTTTAGTTAATTTTGGGCATTGCATTGTTTGATTTTGCTGCACCAAATTACTATTTTATTCTTATATGCATAAGAATATTAGTGATAACGATTTATTGTTTATCTTTTTACAGGAAGACAAGAGGAATGGGAGCTGCTCGCAAGCTGAGGAGACTCCGTATCAAGCAAAGGTGGGCTGATAAGCAATTTAAGAAATCTCATCTTGGGAATGAATGGAAGAAACCCTTTTCTGGTTCATCCCATGCTAAGGGAATTGTTCTTGAAAAGATGTAAGATTTATTTAACCTTTTGCTACAGAATATATCATTTTAATTAAATGTTGTCTCACTTATTACGCATATGATGTTAAGAATTTGTATGGTCTTTTATGTGCAGTGGCATTGAGGCTAAGCAGCCCAACTCTGCCATTCGTAAATGTGCTAGGGTTCAATTAATCAAAAATGGGAAGAAGATTGCTGCCTTTGTCCCAAATGATGGTTGCTTGAATTACATTGAGGAGAATGTAAGTGATGATCATGTTATTTGATGTTTTGATGTGTTACATTCTTTGAATCTGTTATTTTAATTGGACCTTTAATGCCATGTAAATTGCAATGTATATCCACTAGTAATATGGTTGTTGATGATGGTTTGTAGGATGAAGTCTTGATCGCTGGATTTGGACGTAAAGGTCATGCTGTTGGTGATATTCCTGGTGTCAGATTTAAGGTGGTGAAGGTTTCTGGTGTCTCTCTCCTTGCTCTTTTCAAGGAGAAGAAGGAGAAGCCTAGGTCTTGAAGTTGTGGGATGGCTATCCTCTTTTTTCTTTAGTTTCATTTAAAAGTTTTTATGAATTATGCTTCCTCAAACTAAATGAGTTCTATGGACAATTTTGTATCCGTTTTAGTACTAGTAATCTTTCTGAATTTTGTTTGATTAATATGATAAAATGTTTTATATTATTTTCTATTTTCTCTTTGTGCCCCCATCCAATCTTGCCGGTAAATAAACTGCACCGCTTGATTATTCAATTATATTGCAAGAGCAGTCTCTCTATTGAGTAATCAAATGCGGATTCATGTCAAGGGTTAGAGTTTGTAGGTATGTACTTCTGTTTGTGATGTCAATAACTATTTGGATGTCTGCTATTGTTCTTGTAGACCAAAGTGCTGCTGTTATGTGTGTAAAAAACCTATTTGAGGCGTTTTAAGATTGTATTGTGGTTGCATGCAGCTAATGGTCATATGAAGAAGCAATGTCCCAATAATACTGTATGGGGTGAGAGAAAACATAGCCTAAGCTGGTTTAGTAGATTCACTCAAGCGCAAGGTTTTCAGTTACTGTGTTTTATGAGAGAAAATGATAGACAAGGAGGGAGGGTATTGATGTTTTTACCACCGTAATTGTAGAAATCTGGATCCTTTTAAGAAGAGCTAGTTGAGGTGTTTGAAGGGGTAAGTAAAGTTTGACGTTAATGAAAGTCTAGAACTGAGAATCGAAAGGGAACCCTTGAGTCATGCTTAATTCCTAGAAATCTACGCAGTTGTTTTCACTGTTTTTGTTTCCCCGAACTTCATATTACCATTTGTATCAATGTGATTGTTTATCTGCACAAATTTGTCGTGAATTTTTATCTACACACAAATTTGTCTGGTGATTTTCTTTATTCCGTCCCATTTTAATTGAGTCTTTGACTTTTACACTTATTAAGAAAAAATGTATAAGTAAAAGAGAAAAAAAAAAGGGTTTGAGTGCCCTTATAAACTGTTGGTGCATTTTTCTTATCATAAATGCAAAGTAGAATATATTGAATTGAGAGTGGTGAAAGTAGTATTAATTAATGTTATAATTGGACAAAAATAATTAATATTGTATTGAAAAGTGAAATCATAGTCAATTTTTCTCGGACAATATTTTTTTTGCAAATGACTCAGTTATTATGAGACGGAGGGAGTATCATCTAACACGGAGCCGACATAGAAAATCTTTGCGCGCAAAAGGTTGTGAAGGTTTCTGGAGTATCTCTCCTGGCTTTTTCATAGAGACGAAACTTAGGTCTTAAAGTTGTGGGATGGGTCTCCTCTCTGTTTTCTTTAGTTTTACCTAAAATTCATTATACTTTTGCTTCCCAATACTTGATTATTTTTGAACTATCTGATTCACATTTGATAATATCATTTTCTTCTACATTTGGGATAACATCCTTTTTTTTTGAACTATCTGATTCACATTTGATAATATCCCTCTTTTCTACATTTGGTTGAGCTGTATTTGATATCAACGCTAGATCTCGTATCAAATGTTCTATTGATACTGCTGTTAGATGCTGACAATGCTATCGGAGGGTTAAGGTGGTGTATGATGGATGCTGAGTAAAGGACATATGAGAGTTCGATGAGGTGTATGGTGAAATACGAAGAATCTTTGACGCTACTATGAATTGAAGCCGCGCTCTTCTTCCCAGCTCCATCAAAAAATTAAGCTCATGAATGCTTCAAGCCTTCAACAATCTAGTTAACAACATCTCATTTATCTCGTTCACTAAATTAAAAATGAGATTAAGTAGACATTATTCTAAATTATCTAAGTAAGGCACCTCGTCCATATAGCCTAAGTAATACGTATTTTTATAGCCACTCCTACCATGCGATCACTGCCAGGTCATCCTTGGCTCGAGAATGGCTTTAACCTAGTAGACACTCGCAATGATCGTGAATGGTTCTATCCTAGAAGAGAAATTTTATTTGGACAAATTTTGTTTTCGGTATAGATACAACTTTTGTTTTATATTGAGTCAAATCAATAGTTATGAATAATGTATTTTTATAAGGTACCAAATATGTTGTCAATTTTTTCGTATGTTTAAATAACATCCCTCATTCTAGAATGTGGTCAACAACAATCCACAATGGCCCTTTGTTGAATCTCATTGGGCAACATGTCATAGAATACAAGGTCCTACCCTTGCAAGTTAGCTTTTTAAGTAGTGCAGTAAATGTCATATGATATGTAAGTTGAAGCGTCTGAAGTGCAGCGTCGACATTACTAAAGTCTATAACAAAGTTTGATGAGACTGCCGGGTATGCTTAATTTCTAGTTTACACGAATCTGTGTTTACACTCTTGTTTGTTTACAATGTAGCTTTTGCCATGTTTTAGATGATTCACGAGTTGTTGTAAACTTGATTTAACTTCTTTTTTTCATCAATTTCTTCCACTTGATAACTATACTCAGAGCATTGTAAATTTGTAGATCATTAAATATAGATATGTCTCTCAATTAAGATTCAAACATTGATTCATCATAATGAGATTTATAAGGATGGAAGAATGAAAGTGACTTCATTCCACGGTCACGGTCATTTTAAAAGAAAGTATTTGACTGAGTAAATTAAAATTTAACTTGTATGAATTAGTTTATGTAAAAATAAACCGGTAATTAGAAGCTTCCAAGAAATGTGAATACAAGTAAAAATATACTCAAACATACTACAATGCTTTTAAATAGCTTCATATATCTCAACTTAACTTAGTTATTAGTTATTTATATTTAAAAATTAAATTTTACAATATTTATGAGTTATGGCTTATTGCAATATACATTTATTTATTTCATATACACCGCATAATAATTTTGAAAACCTTTAAAAAGAGAAATGATATTTGTACAACTATTTTTTGATAATTTTTGTGACAAATTTCTCTTCTCATATTCACATGAAGTTTTTACTTTCTCTCTCTATTGTTTTGGTTTTTTTGTCAATACCTCGTTTTCTTTGTAAATTTATGGTTATCCCATAAATTGTCATTCAAATGGTTGTTCAAATAACATAACTCTTATTACACTTCATTCAACGCATAATAAGTTTATTGTAAGTTTAAAATTTTGGTTCTACATTTTTAGTAACATTGTTTTGGTCCTTGTAAATATTTCATGTTATTTGATAAAACAGTACTCAAAGAAACAAATATTAATCATTGTTGTAATATTTGCCCCAATTGTTGTAATTGTAATAATTATAATCCAAATGAAAAACTGTAATCCCATGTCTTCTGATACTCCTATCATGTAAAAAATTGTGATCTAAGTAGGGATATTTTAAATAGCTCCATATGAAAACTTGTAAAGCTAAAACCACACCTTATCGAAACCATAAGAACCACACCTTGTATGATGCCACCATTCAAATAAGCTACATAAAAAATTATTAAACAAAATGGCAAAAAAAATACCATTACATGGATTTAAATCTTCAAATGTTATGAAAATAAAATAAGATTACACAACACCAAGTTCATTTTCTTCTTGTTCAATATATCCGATGCTAAAAGATTCATGGCATTGAACCCAAGGAAAAAGAGGCCGCTCAAATAGAAATAAATAACAGTAGAACAAGTACTTAAAGACTTGGTATTCGTAGTCTGAACACCATGTATCAAGACCAAGACTTCTACAATTGCACTTTTAGCACAAAGCAGCAAACTAAAAGAATAAGTAGTTCAACTTATCATATGATCTCAGTTGTTTTCTTTTGCAATGCTTTCCAGCACAGGTAAGTTGGTTGATTTTATCTCTGAAATTGCTGGTTCTGTCAAAACAGTACAATCCATGTTGCAAAATGAATCTTTTGCTGCAAAGGGTCTCCTTGCTGAAGTTGCCATATCAATGCTGGTAGGGGTGAGACATTGATACGGGGTAGACACACCTTTGATTAATTCTTGGTTTTTAGGATAATCAAAAAGCTCCTTGTGATTCGATAACTCCATACCAATGGATTTATCTTGGAAGCTGATATCAGTCTTACAAAAAGAAAGAGAATCACCGCTGCTCTTTTCCTGAGTCTTGGAATTTATGTTCATAAGTCCAACTTGTTCGATCAAACAATCAACTTGATTATCATGATAGACACTGTCTTGGTGATCGACACGGGTCAGTGGACGCGAATCATAATTAGTTCCCTCCATTTCATGCGATAGTGATGTATATTCAACATTTTTAACAGCACCCTTGAGCATTTCAGAAGAGCTTTTGACGTTCTGATCTGCACTAGATGTCTTAATTGCAACATCTAATGATTCATCAATATGATTTGGATGTGGGTTTTGCTGGTTATCTAGTTTTTTGTTTGCAGTTGGCGTGATAGATCTCACTGCTTGCAGCTTTGCTTTGATTTGACCTTCACTTGAACTTCCTGCTCCATGTTTTAGCAAGCCGTGAGACACAGAAGAGTGTGGTTGCGCTCCACCACGTGGAGTGCGCACTGAGGATTTCGCCTGCATAAAGAGACGAAGATTAAATTGGAAACATGAGAAGGCCATAGCTAATAGAATCACATATTACACATGGAATAACCAATACATGGCTTTCAAGGTGTGTGACCAAGGTCATGATGATACAAATTTCTTCAGAAAATGCACTCTCAAACTATTTTATGACTCTATCAAACATAAAGAAGGCAGAAAAACTCACCCCATCAAAGAAACCAATCTTTGGTGAAGGCAGTCGCAGGCCTGAAGGTTTTGCAGGAGCTGGGGGATTAACTGCTGCCACAGAAGCAGTCCTTACACTTTGACCGATAATTCCAGTTTGCTGAGCCTCCTGACCTTCTAAGCTAAAATCACTCCGAGAAATCTGAGAACTTATACCTTGATCTGCATTAGTATCTGATAAAACCTTTCTGCTACAGTTACTATCAATGCTGGACCTTGAACTATCACACATGTGTTTAGGCATAGAAGTTGATACAGATGCCTCTGAAGACCAGTCACTAACAGAACTAGCGGGGGAAATACTAGAAGAAAGTTTGTTAGCAGAAATCAAGCTTGAGAGACTAGAATTCCCAGATTCAGTTTTGTTTCTTGAAGCGAAGCCCGATGGTGTTCTGGCGGGAAGGCGAGATGAAGGAGGCTTTGAAGTTCCAGCAATAACGTTTCTTCTTGCGGAATTAAATGGAGATTTACCAATATTATCAGATAAGTTGCTACCGGAAGATTTGGAAGTTGCTGATTTTGTCTTGGTTGATATTGACTGGCCAGAAGTTAATTTGGATAATATTGTGGACTTAGGTTCCGTACCCCTTGAACCTCCAATAACAGATGCTCTTGACACTAAACTGACTCTATCTGAAGAATTAAAATTTACTACAACTCAGAAAGGCATTCCTTATGCAAAAATGAGGATTAAAAAAAAAAAGTAAATCATGCAATTGCAAGTACTAACCACCATTTATGTGTTTTGCCTTGTCCTTTTCGCTTATGATATGTGGAACACTAAGCGATGCTCTCTTGGATGAAATTGTGGAATTTGCACTAGGCTTTGTTGGCACCTTCGACGGCTTTGAAATAGATGAATCCCTCCTTCTTGCGACGGGCTTTTTCAAAATAAGAAAATCAGTCAAGTGTGTGTGTAGACAATTAGACATAGCCACTTAAAATTTTATTTCACGATTTATGAGTGCTTCTGTCTTCTGCTAATCGTAAGTTAGTATAACTAGGAAAGGCATTTCAGCAGTTTAAATTAGTTGCATACCTGTGGTATTTGTGTAAAAGTAGGATTATTCTTGTTTGTCGTCTTCCCGATTACTCTCGCAACAGCTGGTAGATTCCTTGAAGCAGGTGATGCCTTCATCTAAAATCAATCAAAAGTTATCGCACACATCATTTTTATCATTTATCAAAATGGAAGGCAATTAGGATACAGTTAAACAATTTCAGTCTTAGACAGGACAACATGGCACCTATCCTAGAATTGATAGTGCAATTCTGTGATGGGTTACTTTGTGGACATTGATATACATTCAGGTCAAAGTTCCAAAGGTGGAATTACATCCCAAGTTTTGAAAGGGGAAACAGCCTATCCCCAGCTGAACCAGCCCATTGGGGTGGCACATCTGGCATTTTTCTTCATGTAATGATGAGATGAGACAGGGTTAACACTTATCAGTAGGATCATAAGGCATTACATCACAATTTGATCTATGTAACCAATCTCACTCAGTAAGAAATAATCATGTTGTCGCAATAAAAAGGATATGTGTGTACATGTGAGAGCAACAAAAATATTCTAGTTTTGGCCTTTTTTTAAAAAAAAACAAAAATATTCTAATCACAATCATATGTGAGCCCAACAAAAATATTCTAGTCACCATCATTAATGCAAGTTACCTTGTTGCGCGGAACCACACCAACCTTTCTAGCAGCTGGAAAAAAAGGAGTCAAGAATCATCAATTGAACAAATTAAGCATAAATCAACACACCCTCAATTTTGAATAAGCATTACGAATACAAAGACTCACAATCTCTAGTTGGCAACCCCGGAATCCCAGAGCTAGACGACATTCTGGTAGCTGCACTAGCAATTTTGGACTTATTGCTAGATTTCTGAATCGAAGCTCGAACATCCTCAAACAAATCACCCTCCAAATCAACACTTTCAGTTTCAAAGGTTAAACTATCGCTCCCTAACGTCGAAATGGATTCACATGATTTGTATACATCCTCTTCAATCCTTGGTAATATTTCCTTCTCAACACCTTCAATTATACTAGTTAACTCCTCAGCATCCAAAACCCCTAAACATTAACACCAATAGAAAATAAATAAAAAACAAATTAAAACTCAAAATCCTATTTTTATGAAAATTAAAAATAAATAAAAGTACCAGCATTAGTGAAAAAAGCAGTGTCCCAAGCTAAACTCTTTCGCAAATTGAACTTAGGGTTTTTCTTCTTTGTTTCAGATGTTTGAGGTTCGTTTTCCCACTGTTCAATTTTTGTAGCAGCGTCTTCAAATTTTTTTGAATTCGGAGTGTACCAAGCTTCGTTTTCTGAAAATGAAAGTTTCACTCAGATTCAATTGGATGCGATTCGTTTGATTTGAAAAAATGAAATGAAAAATTAGGAAAAAAATGTGAACCTGAATTTTGCTGGTAATTGGAAGAAACGGGATCGAGAAGAGAATCATCAGCAGAGAGAAAGTCGATGATGCTGAGACGTCGATCTTTGACATCGTTGTTTGTGGGAGAAGCGTCGGAGTCGGAAATCATCGCCGGGGAAAGTGATGTGAAGAAGTAAGAGCGTTTTCTGTTTGAGAAATTTGAACTTTGGAGTAGCGGCTAGTGGGATTTCAAAGACAAACAAAAGGTACGTTAAAAGTTTGAAATAATATATAGGCTTAAGTATGTGGTTAGTCCCTGCAAACAGGGTTCGTTTGAATTTTCGTCTTTGAACCTATTGATCCTTCCAAAATTTCTCTGCAATTATTAATCATTTGAGTTTTGGTCATAATCTCATTTGATTACTTATGTGGCATACGATTAGTGACGTGGCATAATCTGATTGGGAAAGAACATGGATGACTCGGCGAATTTCACCCAAAATGACCATTTTGCGCTTATTGAATTTAGACAAAGGTGAAAAGACCATTCTACCCCTTATTCTTCTTCTTCCCTCTCCAACCCAGATTTCTCTTCATCAACATTTCGTCCATGGCAGAATTAAGGAAAGAACATGAATCCCCCAACCAAACATCAGATCTGATGAATACATTTGCCGAATCACATCATCAATCGCCTCCCCTTCTTCAAAACTCACAGATCCTCCAAAAATCTCTTCAGCATCCTGCGTCTCAGCTCCTTCGCATCCACATCCTCCATTTCCATCGCCTTCCTCGACGCCATGAATGAACGGTTCTGTCATATTCCACCTCGCCGCCGTGAGAAAGTCGGAAAACAACATATCTCAAGTATGATGCGTTGCTGGCGAAGATGAATCCACATTCAGTGGTATATTAAGGATTTCCACAAATGAATGCAAGCTTAAATTTGACTAAATTTCCGGTAATGGTGTGAAAATGGGGAACATCACCAGCTTATATTTGAATCTAGAACCAAGAGCAGACAACGAAACTTTTAATATAAGCTTCAATTGTTTCATGTTTGGAATCTCATGTTGATGAAGAGATGATGCAAAACCATTCTTACTTGATTGATATGATTATTGAGTTTCTGAACTTTCGTTTTGGAAGAAGCCATTACTAAGGCAAATATTATAAGTAGTTGTTGAGTCTGGCGTAGCATATACACTTTCAAATTTTATAGTTGTGAATTTTGTTTTTGGAGTAACAAGAGCATTATGTATATTTGGATATGTAGTTGTGAACTTGTTTTAGGAATTAACAAATCTTATGATAATTTCTTGTTTTTGGACGTTAGAAGGAAGAAGAAGAAGGCAAGGGTATTACAGTGATTTTGCACCTGTTTGGTCTCAACAAGGGCAAAAGGGTCATTTTGGGTGGTTCTTGTTGAGTCATCGTTGTTCTAACCCGGTCAGCTTACGCCACGTCACTGCCACACATCTAATCACATGCCACATCAGTAATCAAATGTGTTTAGGACCATATCTCAAGTGATTGGAAATTGCAGGGAAATTTTGGGAGGATTGGTAAGTTCAAGGACGAAAATTCAAACGAACCCTATTTGCAAGGACTATACACATATTTAAGCCAAATATATATATTGGAAAGAAAAATGTGACTTGGCGAATAGACGGTGATGTAATAATTCGCTTGCATGCGCTCATTGGAAAATGCTAAAAACTCATTACGACATAGTTTTGAGTTTTTAGAGGAGTTTTGAGTTTATAGCTGTCTTTGCAATTTGTTGTAAAAGATTATCCGTAGTATAAATTTATTTGAGTAGCTCTAATAAATTTATAGCTAGTGATTTGCGACCAATTTTTTATTTATTTATGAAAAACTACTATTTAGACATTGTAAAATAATCGGAAAAGCCTAACTCCACAATGAGCGCTTCTTTCATTAAGGAACCGCTTGTCTCCCACTTTTCCATTGAAGAAACCGCTGCTATTAGGATTCAAATTCTTCCCGCCTCGTCCATAATTGCTAGGCTTCAACAAACTTGCGTTCTTGGCTTATGTCTCGTCGAACTCTAGAGTTGTCAACCCCTTTCATACGCCAAGTCTTAATCTCGTCGAAATCATCACGTTGAAGAGAAAAGATTTTGATTCCTGCAAAGATAAAAGTCAACAAATGTTGACCACATTAAATGAGTCTGTCGAAATTTCAGGCTAACAGTGTGAATGCATATTAATAAAAAAGATTTGTCTAACATCAATTATTTATTAAAAAATTATATATTTAATATAAAATGCACAAGTTCTAAAACTAACTTGTCATTTTAAATTTCTTAACATGTGCAAATTTACACATGATAGAAAAACCCTTCCTGTAATTATATTGGGTAGCATGGACACCCCAAGAGTCATCCCTCCCCTCCCATAGTCTTTCGTATATGATCATCGTCGTTGACAATCATCTCTTCTTCAAAATTGTCCTAATTATCCTCAACCTCAACATGTTGTTGGGGCTCAGGCTCAATTTTATGCACCAAAAATGGTCCAGATCCATCAATACTACGACCCCTGGCCCTACCCCCTGCCCACCATGCCTTTCGTTATAGCTAGCGGCATCCGCTCACGTTAGTTATTTCACTTCTAATATGGTCTATGCGGTCTATATTTAAAACATGCAAAATGACATATATACACAATTAAATAAAATTAAAAAAAAAAAACATTTCAGATTATATATCCAAACAAAAATCATCTTGGTTGAGATTATATAATTTTCAAGAAAAAAATTATTTCAATGTTTGGCGGTTTAGTGCAAAAAGGCCCAATCGTGACTCAGATAAAATCGAATTCACCTTTTATTTCAATCTTCACATTTTCCCGCGATTATCAATCACCGTGAACGCAAGGACTCGGAGACGGAGGTAAGCCCGAAACGGAATGCACGGAACGGCGGAAGAGACGACGGAGCAGAGGATCCGATATGGTTCCGAATCATTTTCCATGAATTCATTCGAGTTAATGGATTTTTACTTTCCTCAGCAACTCTTCACTGTTGAACAAACCTGGCTCAACCTCACTTCTTCTCTTTTTTCCTTCTTTTCTTCTTCCATAGGCCAAAACATCGTTTCTCAGGTATTTCATTTCATTTCATTACATATCATGTTAGTTGGGAATTTCAGATTTCAACTATCATAGGTCAATATTAGGTTTCTAATTTCTGCAATTTTATTCGTATTTGCTTTTAATTAGATTTTGGTAGTTTTAATTTGTGGAATAGTGGAGAGGTGAGTAACCAAATGAATGTGTACTTTTTGTGATTATTTGGAGCTTCTAAGAATAAGTGCTTATCATGTTCGGATATACAATTTAGTTAAGTGCTTATCAATTTAAGTGTCTGAAATGGGAAAACACCTTGATTGCTGTTGTTATGCATCATTGGTATAAGTTGTATAACTTTTGAATTACATTGACAGGTGAGAAATGAATATGGAAACTATGTATTGTCACTTGATTTTCAGCAGCTCAAAAATACGTGTCACGTCGAGGAATTTTACGAAATGTTAACGGAGAAACCTAAAATTGCTCTCTTATGCATGAGTGTTGCCGTTCATACGGTATGTTTGAAGTCACTTCTGTTATTTTACAAATATGTGCATGTCTTACGTTTGACCAAGGTTTTCCATGACTTGAAACAGGTTTTGCTTTCTAAATGGGAGAGTGACAAGCCAGAGCTTGCTGCAAAAGTAGACATTCGTCTTCATAACTGTCCTGAAACCATGATTGCACTGAAGAACTTAAAAGCAGCTTACATTGGTATACCTTAAAACCATTGTAGTGTTTTTCCCCCTTCCCAATGCTTGCTTGCTATAGTTGTGGTTTTTCCGTTGTATAGAAAAAATTAGGCATTTTAACATCATTTGCTGATTTGACAGATAAGCTTGTCTCAGTGCGTGGTACTGCTGTGAAAGCCAGCACCGTCAGGCCTCTTGTGGTTGAAATGAGTTTTGAATGCATCAAGTGCAAACAAAGTATTACACGTATATTTCCTGATGGAAAATTTTCACCGCCATCAACTTGCAATTTGAATGGCTGCAAAAGCAAAAATTTCAATCCACTGCGATCTACTGCTCAAACTATTGATTTTCAGAAAATAAGGTGAGGCTAGATCTTGACTCATAATCTCTATTCATTTACATATTTTGGTTACCTCCCGTCCCCACTCATTCATTTTGGAACCCGTTTTAAATGCACATCCAAACTAGGGTTCAAGAATTATTAAAACATGAAGATCACGAGGAAGGACGAGTACCTCGAACAGTGGAATGTGAACTTACCCACGATCTTGTTGATTCATGCATTCCTGGAGATGTGGTGACGGTTACTGGAATTATTAGAGGAATTAACAATTACATGGATATTGGAGGAGGTATGGTTTTCTAACTGCTTGTTTTAGTTATCCTCCCTACATGCTGGCTTGTATTACAAGTTACAACTTGCTTGGATGTTGATGTGAACTGTGAAGGCATGCTAAAGTTTGTGAGCCAAGATAACCAAGTTATATTAATATTACTGTATTGTTTGGACGAATAACTTTGGTTGTAAACAAATTAATTTTTACTAAAGGTGAAATATGTAACATGGATCTCTGTTGTCAAAAGCGGCCGTGCTGGCCGCTATAGCGGAAAAATCAGGACCACCGCACCAGGCCGCGTCGGCGTGTGTCAGAAGTTTAAAGCGGCCAAAGCGGACCTATAAATAGTTAAACAATACCTTGTACTAGTTGTATATAATTGGTATTAGCCATTTTCGATTTTGCTATCCCTTTTATTTCATATTATGAATACTTCATGAAATTTTGAGTAATGTTTAAGGTATTTTAGTATTTCTTTTTGAATAGTATGGTATCTAGTATTAAATTTATCAGTGGCCCACCACCGAAATAGCACCCGCTACGCGCCCCGCTCCCACACCGCTCCAATTATTGGCTGGCCGCGCCGCGCCACCTTTCCGCATTAACAACAGAGACATGGATAATGACGGTGTCTTAGCATCTTATAATATTCTTCTGTAAAGCACACATTCTTTATGAAATCTGATTGGACTAGCTTCCGCTTAATTCATAAAGGCTACATAACTCCTTTCCTGTTGTCAAAACCTGATGCACAAGAAGTATGCTAAAATGATATAACTTTAAAACTTACAACATTAGATTTTAAAGAAAATTAGTCCTATTAGCAAACCTTTATCTAAGATACATGATACCACCAGTTATTTGGACTTACCTATCAATAACCGACAGTATCACTTGGCACAAGGATTTGTGTACTAATTTACTACAAAGTAATCATGTGCTTGTTCTTTATTGGGTAATTGGGTTAGTTTATACAAATATTCATCGTTAGGTCAGGCTAAGAGTTATACCTGCTTTAATTATCTCAACTACTTTAAATAAAATGTAAACTTATTCTCTTTTGAGCCATATATCGTATCTGATGTAGCTTGTGGGTATCTATTCAGGGAAGTCAAAGAACAGAAACCAAGGATTTTACTATTTGTATCTTGAAGCTGTATCCATAGTGAATTCAAAGTCACAGTCCATACCTGATGATTCACAAGACTCTCATGCGCAAGCTAGACCAACTGAGCTGTTTGATTTGTTTTCCTTCTCTTCAAAGGATTTAGAATTTGTTGTCAAATTTGCAGAGGAGCACGGTTCAGATTTATTTCGGCAAATCCTTCACTCTATATGCCCTTCAATCTATGGGCACGAGCTTGTTAAAGGTAAATATCCATCTCATTATGAAATGTGCCTCCTCCCTCAGTCACTTGTTTGGTGAGAGGGTGAACCTTAGCACAGCGACGTAATGCATCATTACTGTCTTGTGACTTGGTTCTGGTGTTCATTGGTTCTATCGCTGGAAATAGCCTCTCCATTCAGGATAAGATTGCGCACAGCTTCTTTTTCTCAGACCCTGAAGTGACAGAAGTTTCATGCCCCTGTCCACTCTTTTAGTCTCTTGTTTGGCGACATGTTTCTTATATCTTCTGTAATTGTTAGTATGGTCTTAGTAGTAAGTTCATAATGTCGCCAGCCCATCATATTTTTGGTCATTTCCATGACTTATTAATCTCATGGCTGCCATGTACATTGTTAGTAATTGTTTGGGAAGAATTTGACTCAAGCTTTTTCTGATACTTCAATGTCATTATTTGGGATAAATGTTCTGAAGCTGGCAATCAAGGGGGAAATCAAATAATAGCTAGCTGTTGTTTATGACAGCTGGGATAACTCTATCATTATTCGGCGGTGTACGGAGGCATTCTATGGATCAGAATAAGGTTCCCGTGAGAGGAGATATTCATGTCATAGTTGTAGGTATGCTTAATGCCTTTCTTTGCAATTTTGAATGGAACCAAACCTTCAGAAATGTTTTTTTCTTATGGAGAAGTAGATTTATTTGTATAAAAAACGCGTTCTTCAATTAGAAGTTTGCAAAATGGAGACAGGATATAAACTTACAAACTGACTGTATTGCGATTTCTATTTTCTAGGTGATCCTGGTCTAGGTAAGAGCCAGTTGTTACAAGCAGCAGCAGCTGTTTCTCCACGTGGTATCTATGTCTGTGGTAACGCCACAACCAAAGCTGGCCTCACAGTAGCTGTAGTGAAGGATCCTATGACAAATGACTATGCTTTTGAGGCGGGTATATGCTTTTAAATTTTTTTTATGTTGCACTCAATGAAATTGTGAACTCAAGATTCAATGTGTACTGTAATATTTCCAGAATTAGTGGATTACTACTCATTGGTCATGATTGATAGTACTCTTTATGGATATGACTTTGAATTGTGTTTGTGTTACCTTTTATTGTTTATTTCTTCAAATTGTTCTTCTGTGTTCCATATGTTGAAATCTTTGTTTCTATATGATAAACGTGGATCGTAAAGAGTATATTCAATAAGTCAGGAAGCTAAGTTAGCTGCAGTTCTTTTATGGCCAATATGGGTTGCTTCCTTGGTGGGAGGCTGAATGATGACATAGTTCATAGTTTTCTGGTGCTTGTCTCTATTTCCTTAAGCTCTGCAGATTTTTGTTAGTTTATCTGACGTAATGAATTTTTTACAAAGTGTAGAAGAGGGGGAAAATGTTACTTTTTGTATACTATAGATAAGGATATGATTGGTCTAACTGATTTTGCTGTGATCGTTTGCAAAAATTAGTTATTATTTTCTGTGAATAATTGTTGCAATTCCTGATAGGTGCTATGGTGCTGGCTGACAGTGGATTGTGTTGTATTGATGAGTTTGATAAAATGACATCAGAGCATCAGGTTTGTTCTCTGGTAACTGGTGGTCAATTTCTGGTTACTTTAATATATCTTAACTGAAGCCTTATTGCAAATTTCTAACTATACAGGCTTTACTGGAGGCAATGGAGCAACAGTGTGTTTCTATTGCAAAGGCGGGATTAGTAGCAAGTTTATCATCCCGCACTTCAGTCTTAGCGGCTGCAAACCCTGTTGGTGGTCATTATAAGTAACATTTATAACTTTCATTATCCTCTCAATTTTCCCTAACGGCCTATTTTATTTTTAATATTCTATCTCAGATTTATCCACACACACACGCAAACACACACACATATATATATATTGCTGTAAGCTATATAAGTTCACTTATATCCCGTATTTCGAATTTCCCCTTCAATTGGTGGTGTAGGATGGAAAAGAGTGGAAAGGAATGGTCTGACATCAATTTTTTAAAATATAACCAGACTATTCCATTCCATCCTATACCACCACTCTAAACATTTCCTCTTTACTATCACATAATGCCAGTCATGTAACCAAGCAAAGAATTTGTTCTGACAGTTTCCTTAAATGAAAATCGCAGTCGGGCGAAAACTGTAAATGAAAATTTGAAAATGAGTGCTGCACTATTGTCTCGTTTTGATTTAATTTTCATATTGCTGGACAAGCCTGATGAACTTTTGGACAAGCGAGTCTCAGAGCACATTATGTCAGTAAGTTTTACCATCTTCTTACTGTGTTGGCGTTCACTTTTGTACATAAACTACATGACGTTCATATCTTATTCATGGTTGATGGCAATGGCATATTTGCTTCTCATATTGATGCATTTTAATAAATGACAACTTTAGCAATGATGATTAAGTGTACTACTGACTGAGTTTTCATTAATGGTTTGAATTTTTCAGTTGTTAGACGAGGCTATCTCCAAACTGTAGTTTCTTTAAAAATTAACAAAACACATGTATCTGCTTGTGTGTATCAAGGATATGAATTATTAGCTGTTTTTAATTTCCATTTCTGCAAATTATTCTAGGATTTCTTGATCTAGAAGTTACTCTTCTTTTCAAGTAAACAACTTAGATGCAATCATAGTGTTCTCTGCATATTTTATTTGGGTGTTCATGCCGCAGGACAATATATTTTCTCAGTGTACAAAAGCTGAATGTTTTCACATTTCTACCAAATCAATGTTGTTCTTGGTTTATTATTTTTCATTTGACCCTATGTTTCTACATGGTTTTCTGGGGCACTAAAGGTTGACGTTTCAAATGTATCTTGCAGCTTCATGCTGGGAGCGGGCAACACTCACAGGCATCTAAAAAGCGACGTGAAGGTTATCTCTCCTCTCCCTCTTACATTATATTTTAGATTGGCTAGAATAGAGTATGCTGCATTTTGGCAATTCCAGATTCACTTATGGAATATATTCTTCTTGACCAGATCCACCTTCTGATTCAAGAGCTTCTGCATCACAGAATGTTGAAGGCATAGATTTGGGTGTAAGATCTGGTTCTTTAATTTCAAGGTTGAAACTTGACAGACGAAGAGACAGTGATTTTGTTCCATTACCTGGTCAACTTCTTCGCAAATACATTGCTTATGCAAGGAGTTATGTCTTTCCCAGGTGATTCAATGTCATATCTACCTTCTGACTCTGGTCTAAGTAATCCCTCAGGAAATTTTGAAGTATTTATTTTCTGCCTCTTCCTGATTTCTCTTAATAAGGATGTCCAAGCCAGCAGCAGATATCATACAAAAGTTTTACCTAAAACTTAGAGATCACAATGTTTCTGCTGATGGTACTCCTATAACAGCAAGGCAGCTGGAAAGTCTAGTAAGGCTAGCCGAAGCTCGAGCTCGGCTAGACTTGAGAGTAGAAATAACGGCTCAGGATGCAATGGTTAGTATTACATTTTAGTTTGACCTGAATAATGTTAATAGCACCAATCCTCTTTTGGTTCTTCAACTTTAATCAAGAACTCGTAAAGGCTAACTTGGAGCAGCCAATATGCTGCCATTCATATATAGATGAAGAGCTCTTCGAAAAATTAATAACCTTTGCAAAGTGTTGAAAGGGAAACAATTTTAGTAGGTTAACAAATATCGATATTTCCAGGTTAAAAAAAAAAAACTAGGAAACCGATGTATTCTGTTCATAATTAAGGTTTCAATACAATGTGGAACATGCCAAAATTATATTTCCAGCCTCTACTTTAATGTCATGCAACAATAATTTTATAGATTTCGGAATATCAATTTGAGGAGTATGTCAACAGCTGAATTGTTATGTTCATAAAGTTTAAACAACCAAGTTTTTCTTGTCATGAATTCCTTTAGTCATTCCTGTAATTACATTGTGCAGGATGTTGTTGAAATCATGAAGGAATCCCTGTATGATAAATATATTGATGAGCATGGGGTTGTTGATTTTGGTCGAAGCGGGGGGATGAGTCAACAGAAAGAAGCAAAACGCTTTCTAAATGCCCTCAATAAGCAATCGGAGCTGGAACAGAAAGATTGCTTTTCAGTATCTGTATGTACTTTCTATTTTTCCCTGCATTTGCTGTCAATTGTTTTTGTTCTCGACAAAAGACGTATGTGTTGTTTACTTTTCAGGAAATATACAGTCTGGCTGATAGGATTTCTTTGAAAGTACCTGATATGGATACTTTCATCGAAAATTTAAACAGCGTTGGTTATCTACTCAAAAAAGGACCAAAGACATACCAGGTGCGATGAGACTTTTACTCTCCACTCTAGCGGTTTGTTTGCTGATTTCTATCTTATTAATGTGCAACTCTTTCTTACACCAAGAATCTATAATGCCTTACCTATCCCTTCCCAGCCACCTCTATAAGGGGAAGAAAAGTGTTAAAATTTTGGTGACAAGAGAATGCTTTTGACACATGCAGGTGTTATCCTCTTCGTACTCACGAAGCCAATCGTCTAGGTCAAGGGGCTAAACTGAAGTTTAATTATGTACAGGTCAGTGATTAAATGTAAAAGCTTTTCGTTAATTTGTTGTGTTTAAGAATCTGACAAAAAGGGTGTACCTTATCTTATACCAAAGTTCCCTTTCCCGAAATACTCTGGGAATGTGCTTCATCTTATGATCATTGTCATCGAATATGCAATTTCAAGGGGTCGACAAAATTAATTTGATGATCTCCCATGTAATTACAGGAGATTTTTGCTGTATTGTGCAATCTTTAAAGATAGACAGTCCTTTACCAATCAGATTTTTTTCATTCACAATAGTTGGAATTTGAATCCTTAACCACTTATCTATTTGTTTGCCATCAAGTCAACAACCATATAATGAAAGATGAAACAATATATTTTATCAAAAAAAAAAGATAAAACAATATAAGTGCACTTTCAAAATATGTATTGTTGATTGGGAGTTAATGTGGCAACAGCGTCTCAATCCTTACATCACCATCTCACTTTTACAATTTTATTTAATCTAATTAGATATTTTCACTTACAATGTTGATTAGGAATTATGGTGACGAACATGCACCTAATCCATGGATCACCTTCTTGATCCCCTCACTATTACTCAGCTACCTATAAGATGAAATGTATGTTTTGTTCCACTAAAGGAGACAAATTGATTCTAGCAGACCTACCCAAACAAAATATGATTCTAGTGGACCTACCCAAACAAAATATGATTCTAGTGGTGTAGAATTGATTTTGACATGTTTGGTTAATCTAGACTATAATTTCTTTTTGGCGTTTCATCTATAGAGTATAATTGATTTTTCCTCAAGAATTGATTCTACTTGAAGTTAAAAATTGTAGTTTCTAAGTCTAGAATTAATTTTTATACTCAAATATATTGTTCAACTCACTTTTACATGAATGTATCCAAACATAAATCACTTTACTTTCAACTCAATTTTTACTAGAATCAATTCACTCAAAATCAATTTTTGTCACCGTAGAACCAAACGTTCACGCAATCTATATAATGATGCATTTAAGGACCTGGATCCCCTACATTCAATTTTCCTCTACTTCATTTATATTCTCTCAATCTCAAAATCCACACTTTCTGTCTTGTTTCTCTTTTTTCCCCTTCCAAAGAACCCTAAAACTTTCTCTCTCTGTTTTAAACGTTGCCAGCTGAACAATAACAAAAGACTCAATTCTTCTATTAAAAGCTACCTAAATAAGCACTGAAACATTAAAAAAAAAATCAATTATAATAAAATTTGTATAAATAATAATTTTCAAAGAAGTTGCTTAAGTAACCAAAAAAAGTTGCTTAATAAACTAAAAATTCATACGATATCTCTTATAAATTTTCAACCAATTGTGGTTGTGTTCTTATAATCATCAGTAAAACCTCAATACAATTTACTCACTACCCTCCATTGTTTTTTTTTCTTTCTAGGAACTAGGAATACAACTAACGAGGGAGAGCTTTGCTGGTTAATGTCGATCTACCTAACTTGAGATATATATATTTTTTGAACAAGAGGTGACTTGATATATTAGTCTCTATCTATGAAGTACCGACGATGCAAGCATTGCATTGACACCCGGTAACAGTTTTTAGAAAATGAAATATTTGAATGTAATTATGTGCCGACTCCAAACATGTTTCTGATGTGAAGCGTCGGTATTGCATATGCCTTTTTAGTTGAATGCAGTTGATAATTGATTTTTTTTTTTTTAATTTCACGAGTCATGACTAAATGATCAATTTCAAAAAACATGCTAATTGTTACGAGGTGCAAGAATCTGTACGAAAGAATCTAAGCCGTTAATTATAATTCCAACTTCATCATGATTTCCTCTCACTACAATTTTTCCTTGCCTCAAAACAAACTACTTGCATTTCTTTGCCTTCGTTTCTTTCTTCCTTATTTTAACTATGTTTTTCAAGCGTAAAACCCTACCCACCATGTATCGTATCCCATTCCTCTAAAAAAAATATGTATCATATTCCCTTGTGCCCTTTGCACCATATAGCAAGGTTCTACTTTAAATCATCGCTGGTAAGACAGTGCTTGGAATTTCTAAAAATGGCATGCAATTAATTCAATGACAAGAATTTTCCTAAAATATAGTAACAATAAAATATTTATGTTGATAATGATAACCAAATGGTTGAATTCAAATGGTTAATGAGTTTCACTAAAAGATATGATAGAACAATTATTATTAAAACTTTACTTATATCTCGGTCAAACTTCAGATTACTATGACCCCTCTTCAAAAAACCGAAGGATCAAGAAAAAAAAAATTATGTTTGATGCATCCCCGCATCCTTAAGCAACAAAATACTTAACTAATGAACCTATAACTACTCTTCCATTTTCCTTCACATACTGTCCATGAACTAAATACTTAACTAATGAACCTATAATACAATACGAACAAATTCAAAAGCAGAAACTTGTTTTTTGCAACTAAGCGTTTTCAAAATTTCACACAGTGTACCATTGATATCATCTTCAATTCGAGAGCGTGTGCTGTTGTCATCAACTGAAATGCTCAACAATTTATACAATTCAACAGAAAGATATCTGAGCTTCAGCAGAATATTGTTCACTGACCCTTTTTTAAAAACATATATTGGTTCCACATATTTCACTGACCCTTACAAACTCTTGAATGAAAGTTTTCACTTAAATTCAATCGTGACGATGTTTTCCCAGGTGATGAAAGTGACTTAATGGCAAAATAGACACCTTCCTCAATAAACAACTTTATGAACTTGTCTGAAAACTTCTGAAGGATTAACTCAACAATTTGAAAGGCTAATATTAACACATGATTATCCTTTCGAGTGAATACTCTATCCAAACAACTGTTGTATAAACCAGATAATGTCAATTACATAAACAATTATATTGAATATTGTGACTCAAATGAACCAGAAAAGGATGCACGATTCACCTTGAAATGTTGGTGTTCTCGAGCAGTTCTACAAGCTTATCAGATTGGCTAAAATGAACTATCTTGTAAATAACAGAAAGGCATCCATGACAAACATATGTACTTGGATCTGAATTAACCACCTGTCAAGGGTGACGTACAAATTAAAATTTAGCTGTTTTTTTTTTAAAGAAGGTCTGCAACAACTATTCATATTGCAATATCAAGGTTTTTGATGTCTCAGCGACTCTAATTGCTATTGAGTCCGTGATACAGATCAAAACATTATGTTATCATAGATTTTGCAGCCACCACCATATCATGCTAGCACCCTATTCCACCACCCTACTATTGACAATAAGGCCAACAAGCCACCATGTTTGACATTTTCTATTTTTACTAGATTGTGTTTCCATTACTATTTAAACTACCATATGACCTCTAGGATTACTATAAATAAGGTCATTTCCTTCATGTATTCTCACCAATTTGAAATATACAAAACTTGAGTTTTCTCATTTGAGAGTTAGAGAGTGGATTCTCTCTTGACTTCTGAGCCATTTCGGTATCAGAGCAAGGTTCCAAATCCGGAGTTGAGTTTGAGTGAAAGAATCAACGGAAAGTTTGAGTTTTCTAAAGGTGTTCTTAAAGAAAAAGAGCTGCCACCTTTAAAACTCTACTTTGCGGCCATATTTTCGCAAAACTAACGCCGCCATTGCGTTCGGAAGGCTGAAAAACCTTGGATTGAAGGTTTTTGTCACCAATGGAGTCTCCACGAGCCGCCAAACGACTCGCCGGAGTTCTCGCCGGACCACCACCCGCAGCCACCAACCACCGCCGGAAGTCTAGAGGTTGAAGACGACCAGTCAGCAGCCATGTGTCACTTCCAACTAATAACTTGCTGCCACGTGTCAACCTGACACATCACCCTTACATGTCCAGTCATTGACAAGTCAGCCACCACATCCCTGCCACGTGTCACCCAATGCCACGTCATCGCCCAGTCACCCAAATTTTTAGAAATTACATATTTTCCCTAAAACTTTTCGTAATTACAGAACTACCCCAAATCTTTTTGAAATATACAAAACTTGAGTTTTCTCATTTGAGAGTTAGAGAGTGGATTCTCTCTTGCCTTCTGAGCCATTTTGGTATCAACTTTCAAAAATACTGGTCAATTTTCTCTTGGATTCTCTCTTTCTGAAATAAAATTGTAATTTTTGAAATTACAAAAATACCCCTCAACTTTCAAATTTTTTTGAATTACCCCTGCATTTTTTGAAATTGCAAAGTTGCACATGTTATTTCTGAAATTACGATTTTACCCCTGTTCAAAATTGTGATTTTTCAAGAAATCCTTTCTTTTAGTGCTATTATCATAGAAAATTCCTATTACGCTTTGTGGTTGAGGTTTAATCTAATCTTCCACATCAGAAAAGAATTATTCTATTTTACGGTACTTGTATTCATTTCACCCTTTAAAAAAAATGCCTCCAAGAAAAAACGACCAAACACTTAGGGATATTCAAATGGAAGAAATGAGAAGACAAATCCAACAGTTACAAGAAACTGTAAATGCACA
>Ga0228711_1000644_pt1 | contig 45109 bp, 29 predicted proteins | sample MedpolnodulmetaG_2_FD_177996 | JGI IMG/M metagenome (GOLD analysis project Ga0228711, IMG submission 177996) | Root nodule microbial communities from Medicago polymorpha collected in Santa Monica, California, United States - brown nodules | ecosystem: Host-associated > Plants > Roots > Nodule...
TTTGTGTATTTTACACTAGAAAAATAAGCAACTTTTTATATTAAGTGCTTCTCAAGAAATGTGTTTGGCCCAACTTCTCCTTTTATTGTGTAGAAAAGTCAGAAATAAGCCGGGCCAAACGCTACCTTAGAGGGTCATACTAAGTGCCCCAACGGCACTAGTTAAGAAATCAAAAAGTAGAAATTTTGCATTGGAAATAACAATTTTTAAACTTCAAAAAGGTTGAATTCACCCTTTTCCAACATTATTTCCATCAGTTTCCTTAACAAGTGCCCTGAGGGCATACTTTAGGATTTACCATATTGAGGGTGTATCAAGTGAGAGGACATTTTATAATGAGAGATGAGAGCATTAAATTAAGACCGTAGGATCAAACTGAACGGTGGAGATGATATTACACTTAATGTGGCGCATGAATTACCTTTCTTTTTCCAGGTTTATGGTTAGCGTTTCTTTGTAATTCCCTTCCTTCTCCACCGTTTCCTATTCCACTACTCTTCTTCCTGTTCCATTGAAATCCTTTTTCTTTTTCTAGTTTTGCAATTTCACTTTTTAATTTGAAATTTGGATTTTGGTTTTTTTAATTGAGAAAAAAATTCTACATTCTTTTAATTGGTAACAAAAACATTTAACACATGCAGCAGAAACGAAATTCATGAAGATTTAGAAAAGATTGTTTTTTCTTCTTGTCTTCTTTAAACTGAAAGTAGATTAGAGCTAGAAGATGAACAGAATGAAATTATTCCAACTTCTTTTTGGTGTGATTCCAAAACTACAATTCGCTTAATTAAAAATTAGATTTGATGCAATGAAATTGCCTTGCCCAAGATCAAGAAAAGAAACGGTAATAGCACCAGAGAGATGAAACAGCGAGAGAAGAAGCACACAAAAGGGAATGAAAAATATTATAAGCTGCAGTTTTTAAAATTAAGTAGCACAATAAAGATTGATCTAAGGGTTGTGATTTAACCCTCTCACTCATTTTAAATAGTGCTCTTATTTGATACACCCTCATATTACCATATTTAGATATCATCTGAGAAGTGTGAAATAATAATAATGTTAGCACATGCAAATTTGTCATGTATATAGTTGACCAGGGAACCGTTTGGTCACAATTGCAACCACTACTAGAATCATCAGCTTTTCCGTTAAGGGCAATGATTTATAATACTGTCTAGAGACACCAGTGGTGTCATCATAAATGTTGAAGAAATGCCGAGAAGTATGAACTATGTTTAACAATAATTGGGCAGGTCTAAACATGTTTTTCGGCAAACAATCACCAGAACTGTTGGTAACGTATTTATAATTGCCAAGATAAGAGCCTGCATACATATTGGTGGTATTTACAGTTGTGATATCACGTTTGCGTGTTTAACCCATCACAATCATATTTAGGATCTTGATTTTGATTTCCCAGCCAATTTTTTTTGGCACAAGATTGGCCATTTGCATCCCAGTGATTATTTGTTTCCTTCACTCTAGTTTATTAAGGTCTCATGTACTGAAAATTAAAACAAATTTTGAGGTGCTTTGTTTTTTTCATTGTCATGTTTGCTTAATTGTGGTTTATTTTGTGCTTTATTTTCTTTTTGCTTTCTATTTTTGGTGCCGAATTTAATATTCTATTTGTTCTTACTCATTTCTTGGCTAAATCTGTGTTTTCTATTATCATACCTTGTTATAGAACGGAACATGCTATTTTCATATTAGTGTCCAAGGTTCATGATAGTTATATTTTCCTTTTAGGATGTTAATGCTGCACAAGTTTCTATTCGGGAGGTCAAAACAGCTGATGGGGCTTGTTACTTGGCACTAAAGGTGTCAAAGTCAAAAATGCATGACGGATTTTGGACCTTTCTAGAAAAATATGGCTATCGCTATGGGGGAGATCATACTCGAGCTTTGCTTCCTTGTGAGGTGTGGTTTCTACTGGTTTTCATTGTTATTTTGTTGCTTGAAATGGAGAGTTCATATTACTTTTGCCAGTTGTTTTGATATATGCATAATATTGCTAAAGTTACTTTATGTTTGCAATTCCCTTTTTTCTGGCTTTTATATAATTGAAGCAATCCACATATAGGCATTTTCATTGTTTTATGATAGTTGCATTTTTTTGTTTATCATTTACTTGGAGTTGGATCTTTTTTTCTCTTTGAATTTCAACGATATCTTTAGCAGACCCCAGTAATTGATCAGCCTCTTTATTCGGAAATGTTTTAATTAGTGTGGGATTTGGTAAGATATAAATAATAATAGGAGGAAAGTAGCAGTGGTATTTGAATGATTGGGAGGTACAGCCTATCTGGGAGCTTTGGGAGTCTTGTATCTATATTCTAATGTTCTTCAGCTGTTCTTTTGATCCTGAGACCATATTAAGTCAGTTTCAGGGAGAAGAGTGATAGGTGCCACAAATTGGAAGGGTGAACCTGAAATGTACTGAATGAATTATGGCTGTCTCAGATATAAGCCGCTGTTACAGTATTACAATCTCAGAAAATTAAGCCAGAAATTTAAATGAAGAAATGTAAAGGAATTTTGTGTGAACTCTCTGAATCTCAAGGATGGATTCCTCCGGATTTACAGCTGTTACTCTAATAATATTGAATAAAGTTAATATCTGTTATATCTGCTTTTTATTTTTTCGAGTCAAGTTTCTGTCCATGTCCTATAGATGATTTGTATTTCTTATATTTCCCGGGAAGAGGAATGATATTAACAAACTCTCAAACTAACATTTTTTTTATTGTTTCATTCCCCAATAGTCAACCCATTCTTTTTAGAAGGATCAATTTATGAGGCATTCAAATGGACTTTTTTTTTTTAAATGAATCAATTATAGAATGTTAGACCCTTTGCAAGCATCCTCTTCCCATGAATGGCGAAATGCTCCTTTCGGTTCACTCTGCTATATAGGGGCATATAATTATTTCTTGACCTTATATTCTGAGCCTATGACACTGTTGGAATTCATATTTGCTTTTTCTGTATGATTGATATTTCTACTCAAAATGAATATGTTGACTGTCACATGGGGTTACAGTCGATACTTTCAGATTAATTGTTATATGCTTATGTTTTTACGTTTCGGTTGAAACGTGTCACATAGGGTTACAGTTGATACTTTCAGATTAATTGTTATATGCTTATGTTTTTACGTTCCGGTTGAAACCTGTCATTAGATTTTGATTTATAGTTTATATGTCAAATATCTACCAGGCAATGGAAATTATCAAGAGACTTCCTCAAGAAACAAAGAAGAAACTGGCTGGAAAGGGATATTTTCCTCAAGATGGTTATGTTTTAAAATACCTTCCTGTACCACCAAATTGTCTGTCTGTGCCAGTAGTTTCAGATGGTGTCAGTATCATGTCTTCGGTGAGGATATGATAATGTTATTTTTTGCTTGATTATGAAATTATTTTGTTGTCGTTCAGAAAGCTTATGTATCTCTCTCAAATTGCAGGATCCGGCCATGACAATTCTCAGAAAATTGCTTAGGAAGGTTGAAGTCATCAGAAGTTCTAGATCTGGTGAACCAAACTTTGAGTCTCATCAAGTGGAAGCCAACGACTTGCAATCTGTGGTCGATCAGTATCTTCAAATCAGGGGAACTTCTAAGGCTGCACGTGATATTGAATCACACTACGGGGTTAATAAAGAGCTGAATGACTCCTCAACAAAAGCCTGGTTAGAAAAAATGAGAACTTTATTTATTAGAAAGGGTTCCGGGTTTTCTTCGCGGAATGTGATAACTGGAGATGGGTATAAGAAAATAAATGAAGTTGGAATTCCGCTTGAGGTTGCCCAGAGGATCACCTTTGAGGAAAGAGTCAGCATTCATAACATCCATCATTTACAGAAGCTGGTTGATGAAAACTTGTGCTTGACATACAAGGAAGGTATGTCAACATACTCACTGAGGGAGGGCTCAAAGGGGCACACATATCTTAAACCTGGTCAGATAGTGCACCGGAGGATTATGGACGGGGATACTGTTTTCATCAACAGACCCCCAACTACCCACAAGCACTCCTTGCAAGCGCTTGTGGTATATATCCATGACGACCACACAGTCAAAATTAATCCACTGATATGTGGACCCCTAGGGGCGGATTTTGATGGTGACTGTGTCCATTTATTTTATCCCCAGTCACTCGCTGCTAAAGCTGAGGTTTTGGAGCTTTTCTCTGTAGAGAAACAACTTCTCAGCTCTCATAGTGGTAATCTTAACCTTCAGCTATCTTCTGATTCATTGTTGTCTCTCAAGATGCTAGTTAAGAGTTGTTTTTTGGATAGAGCAGCAGCAAATCAAATGGCTATGTTTCTTTCCCTCCCTTTGCCAATGCCTGCTTTACTCAAGGCCAGCACCGGTGATTCTTATTGGACTTCTCTTCAAATCTTGCAGTGTGCTTTGCCTTTCTCATTTGATTGTACTGGAGGCCGATACTTGATTAAGCAGAGGGAAATCTTAGAGTTTGATTTTACCAGAGATGTTTTACCATCAATTATAAATGAAATAGCAGCCTCAATTTTTTTTAGCAAGGGTCCTAAAGATGCACTCCATTTCTTTGATGTGATCCAACCTTTTCTGATGGAAAACATATTTGCCCATGGATTTAGTGTTGGATTACAAGACTTTTCAATATCCAGGGCAGTGAAAAGGGTTATAAATAGGAGCATTGGGAAAGTTTCTCCTTTGTTGCGTCAGCTGAGGGGCATATATGAAGAGCTGGTGGCTCAACAATTGGAGAAAGTCATTCAAGATATTGAACTTCCGGTTATAAATTTTGCTTTGAAGTCAACCAAACTTGGAGATTTGATTGACTCGAAGAGTAAGTCGGCAGTTGACAAGGTGATTCAGCAAATTGGGTTTTTAGGCCAACAACTCTTCGAGAGAGGAAAGTTTTATTCCAAGGGATTGGTTGAGGATGTAGCTTCTCATTTTCACGTGAAGTGTTTCTATGACAAGGATGATTATCCCTCTGCTGAGTTTGGTTTGCTCAAAGGATGCTTCTTTCATGGTTTAGATCCATATGAAGAGTTGGTGCATTCCATTGCAACGAGAGAAATAATTGACCGCTCTTCTAGAGGATTATCTGAACCAGGCACACTATTCAAGAACTTGATGGCCATACTCCGTGATGTTGTTATTTGCTATGATGGAACTGTGAGGAATGTATGTAGTAATTCCATCATCCAGTTTGAATATGGCATACAATCTGGAGATGCAGCTCAGCACTTATTCCCTGCTGGTGAGCCTGTAGGTGTCTTAGCTGCAACTTCCATGTCGAACCCTGCCTATAAAGCAGTCCTTGATGCTAGTCCAAGCAGTAATTCTTCCTGGGGATTTATGAAGGTAATAATTTCTTAGTGAATAATGGACATCTGTTTCTTGAATTTCAGTAATAATTTTGTGTTATTTATTTGCGCATTGTATCTTCAGGAAATACTCCTTTGCAAGGTGAACTTCAGGAATGAACCAAATGATCGTCGTGTAATTTTATATTTAAATGATTGTGATTGCGGGAGGAATTACTGCCGTGAAAATGCTGCATATTTGGTTAAAAATCAATTGAGAAAAGTAAGCCTCAAGGATGCAGCCCTAGATTTCATTGTCGAGTAAGTTTTCTGTCTTGGCTTTCTTTTTGTTGCTATGTTCAGCATATATTTTTTTGTTGATAAAAATTGTGTGTTGCTAGTAAGTACTCTGTTACCAGTGTTAAAACCAGTAACACCAGTACAGTAATATTTTGTAGTGAATGATGATGTTTTATTGAGTTAACAGAAAAGTTACAAATGATCACAGGTTGTTCAAGAGCCTGCTCCCTCCCTAATAACCGCCATACTGAAACAAATAGCTGGATACCCAAATGTCCATTTCCCTACTCTGTTTAATTAGACACACATATGGGCAGTCACAGCAAAAGACAAACTGGCATAAACAATTACAGACATAAACAATCACAAATCTAGGCAGTTATAGACCAATGAGATTGGACCAGCATTGATGTTTTTTTATAACTTCATTCCTCACATGAGTTTGCGTAATTAGAGGCTTGTTGCTAACATGGATCAAATATGGTTAATTGGTTACTTTGTAGCGTAAAGCCTGATTTGTCTTTATCAATTTTGTCAATTGCACTTGTGCCCTGTTAACATTCGTTTTTGGGGTTGAGGTCTGGGCTTCATCTAATGCCTTCTTCAAGTTTTGTCAAATTACATTTGTGTCAGCGGGATAGAAAGAACGTTTATGATGAACCATTTGTGTCAAGGACTAATTTTTAAAGACCAAGCTTTTAGATGGGGGTCCATGAACGGTTGTCTCTGTAATATGTTTCTTTGGACGAAGTGCTATTTAGGCTTGAACCATGCATGGCTTATCCTCTTAGTTTATGGTGATATGATTCCTCATATGTAGTTTGCTTATACACTTGCTATGTACTCTGTATTTCGTTGGGGGTAAAACATTTAATGCGTTAATTGAACTAGTTGTTATTTTTTTTTTATTTGGAAAGTTGTATTTATATTCAATATTATTTATCTGGGATATGTGTCTCATCTGCAGATACCAGCAGCAGCGAAGACGCAATGATGGTACTGAAGATGCAGGCCTTGTTGGTCACATTCGTCTTAATGAGGTTATTCATTTTTTTAATACATGTTTAGGATTTGATGCAGGCATGTGCCTATATCATGCAGCTAGCACGATTTTAAAATTTTATAATCCGTCTCTCTAGTAATTTTTTAATGCCCCTGCATATTTTATTTCATTTTCTTTATCAGATATGCAGTGGGGTTGGAAAGCGCTTTTAGCTACTAATCCTAATTATTTTTTATGTCTTTATTTTTAGGAGAGTTTTATAATTTCCTTCATATTTTCTATGAAACGGAAGTGAACTGCACTATGCATAATTGGTGACTCTTGTTGTTTAGATAAATTAAATTATCATTTTGTTTGATCACTGAACTGTAAAAGCATTTAATGACTTGTTTGAAAATGTTTAATTTTTTTTAAAAAACTTCTTTTAAAAGATTTTTTAGTATTCAAATGCTATTTATTTTTTTAATATTTGATTCTGAATGTATTTACCAATTCTATTATTTTTCTCAACAGATTTGTGCATAAATTCTAAATGTTTGAGCTGCTAGTCTATATATTTTTCCTACCGATAACTCTTTTAGTATCGTGAAATGTTTAATTCGTTCAAACTTGGTTTTTTAGGTCTGGCCACATTCGATATCCTATTAGTTTAATGTTAGGTCTAAATGTACCGTAACCTCTGTTTTACTGGATTTTGAGATAACTTTCCTGTTTGGGTTTGTTAACCGTGTCCTCTTTTTTTCCCTTCTTTTTTCCTTATAATTGTTAGCATTGAGTTATTATTTTGAAGATCTGAAATTGATAAGGAGATTGATGGATATATAAAAAAGGATCTTTACAGTGAATTTTGGGTAATAAAATGTCAACAAGTGTATGTTTGAGTCATAAGAATATTGTGGATGTCGTGGTTTCCTCCTGATGCCTGTCCTTTCTCCTGGCCTATTAAAAAAAAAGTATGGGAATGTTGTGGTGGATAATTGGAAATTAGAAGACGAACAAAACAAGCCCCGTTACCTAAACTGGTCAACTAGAAACTAGTTTTGGATTAAAAGGACTTGTTGTTGACCTCAGAAAACCTTGGGGGTGAAAAACCACTATAAGATATTACTCTTTTGGATTTGCTGAAAGTATTGTTTTGATAGAGCCTAATAGTGTGATTTTGACGGTTTTATAGAAAAATGGTCGAGTTGTACTTGTATGTTTGTGCTAGATTGGTTGTAATTCTTATGAAAATAAGTTTGTTCAGACGAGCCACGTATGCAGTTACTGGTATGAGCTGAGTTTAATAACATTGGTTGATAGTGGAGATTCAAAACTATATGTTTGTGATACTGAGAAGTAAATACAACAAAAAAGTATAAGAAGGTTTAATTGTATTAAATTAAAAATAGACTAAATTATTATAATAATTTAATTTTTCTATTCTTTCATTTGAGACGAGTGTATTTTTATCATAATATAAATGTCATTATTGTGTTAAAATGCTTTTGGTTATTGATTTATCATTTTGAGCAGGTCATGTTAGAAAAATTGAAGATCAATATGACTGAAGTTTACAGAAAATGCCAAGAGAAACTTAATTCCTTTAGTCGGAAGAAGAAACTTTCCCATGTTTTTAAGAGAACTCAATTAATTTCCAGGTTAAATTTTAGTTCTGCCATATACATTTTTGATATACTGCTATAAAGTCTTAATTTTCTTGCTTACTTGAAGTAATTAATTGCTCTGGATTTGATTTTTAATTGTAGTCATAGGAGCTCATTGATGTTCCTTTTAGTATCAAAAAACCAATCAGGCATAAATTGTAGTCTGGGGAGATTTTTAATGTGACAAGATGTTCTTTGTTACTTGTTTGGCTTTCAATTTTGTTTTCCTTTTTGTCGCACATCTTTTTCTTATGGTTAACTTTATTATTTTCTACAAAAATAAGTTGTACAATATTGTAAAACAAATACTGATATGGATTGTCTTTTGTAGAATTTATATATGGTGTTCTAGTCTTGCATTTTTCAGAGGGTTTTTCGTTCTATAATAGAAATAGAAGCTGTTACAAATAAATGAATGCAAGTTTGACTAATAGAAATAGAAGCTTTGTTACAAATAAAGAATGCAAGTTCATGATAAGTTGATTATTGAAGTGCTCAACCTTATTGTTTCTTGTCCAGTCCTTGATTATCATGTTGTACCTTCTCCATTCCTTGTAAAAACTATGGTCTCTCTCTCTCTGTGTGTGTGTGTGTGTGTGTGAGAGAGAGAGAGAGAGAGAGGCAATGCACAATATAATCTTCTCTTGGTTTCTAATATCCATTCCTTGCTTTCTTTCCTACGTGTGAGCTTCTTGTTCCAATGAACAAAGCAACATGGTTTTTTCCCCCACTTTTGGGGTTGGTTAAAAGCACCAAAAAACATGATATTATATTGTCTCCCAAAAACAAGGGGGAAACAAAGAAAGATAACAGCTGATGTATGTAGAGTGCTTTTCTTTAACCATTAAGATCACTTGTTTTTCTTGTGACAATTGCAATTTACATTAGTCTTTATTTATTTTTGTCTCTGTTAACATGCAGTTTGTTTGCAGTTTAAAACTTACCGTCTTGTCTATTTTTCCTTCTTTGCAGTGAGTTTTGCTCTTCTCCGAATTATTCTGCCCCTTGTGTAACTTTCCTTTGGCCGGATGGTGCTGATTTAGACCAGACGACTAAAGTCCTGGCTGACATGATCTGCCCAGTTCTGTTAGAATCAATTATCCAAGGTTTTTTCCTTTAAACTCATTTTTCAACAATCTATTTATCTGGTATTGTTAAATCGATACATGGGGTTTAGATAGGGAAGGATAAAAAGGATATTTTAGGTAATGCTGGATTTAATTAATATTTTCTTGTTATATCTGGTAGAAACCGTTAATGGAAAGGAAAATGATGAAAAAAAATGTGCACTTGTATGAAGCATGGACACCTCTAGGACTAGGTGTGTCGCGGTGTCTGACACTCCTATGGCATTCATATGACACATGTCGGATAACTGAGACAAGTGTCCTAACTAAAATCGTTTTTATCTTGCTCAATTTGTCAAACTAACTCTTTGAAACTCACCCTCGGTGTCTCCCCTATTGGAGTAGCCGTGATGCTCCACTGTATCAATGCAATCCAAGATTTAATTCACCATAATCTCTATTGTTCAAACGTTACTCCATTAATGCTTTCTGCACGATATCTCCACCTTGCATTGAGTTCTTGCTTTCTCTACGTTTCTGTTTTTTGTTACAGCATGAAGCTGGTTCTCATATTGAAACCATCTCTGATATAAGTTTTATTTATCAAATAGTATCTGAACAAGAGATCAAAAGATATAACAAGAAAATGCAGGGAAGTGAAAAGTAAACGCCTTATAATCTGGATTGCAATATCCCTCGTGTTAGGGTAACCCGAGGTACTAGTGATTGAGGGTAACTCAAGAGTTTCTTAAGCTCTCCCGAGTCTCAATAACAAAATGACTCCCTCCCCATTCCTTTTATTTATATGCATCCTGACCCATGGACATTTCTTAACTAACTAACTACTTGGATAACAAATTAGTGAGGTGGTATTTTCTTTGCCATGTCTGTTTCATATTCTTTTTAAGATGTAAATTGGTTCCAACTTTCTTTGTAGTCCATATTTGTTTGCAATTACATTTGTTGTTGGTTTGAGCATTTATTGCACTTGTAATCATACATACATATACATATTTCTCACATATATTTTTGTCATAAACAGGAGACCCGCGTATCAGTTCCGCAAATATAATTTGGGTTAATCCTGGCACGAACACATGGGTTCGTAACCCGTCCAAATCTTCTAATGGTGAATTAGCACTGGACGTCATTCTTGAGAAGGAAGCTGTTAAACAAAGTGGTGATGCTTGGAGGATTGTACTTGATTCCTGCCTTCCTGTTCTTCATTTGATTGATACTAGACGTTCTATCCCTTATGCTATTAAGCAAATTCAGGAATTACTGGGCATTGCATGCACTTTTGATCAAGCGATTCAGGTAACTTCTGAATAATATATTTGCATAATGTTAAAAGTATGAGCTGTCTGTTTTTTTCTTCTTGTGAACGCGCACCTTTAGTAAACATAAAGGTGCTTTACTTTCCCTTTCAAATCTTCATTGAAAATCAGTTACATGTGATTTCATGTCTTTTCTTTATTATCGAAGCTGCTTATTTTTTCATTAATCACTATGTGAAAGTGCATATTCCCTCCCTTTACTGTGTGACTAGGAATCAGGTTCTTTTGTGACATATAGTTGGCATGTGTTTTCATTTTATAATTTAAAAAGCTTAGGCAATCTTCATCTTATAAGCTGATTTTGTGGAGTGTAATTAGGCCCATATCCTAAAAACTGAGTTTTCTGATTTTTGGATAATAAAAAGGTGACATACTAGGAAGCCAAGATTTATGGCAATATGCTGTGTTTGCATTCCTCTGGTGTGTGCATTTGGAGAATCATGCTTAGATCTTTATGTAGGTTTGTTATCCATTTATGCTGAAGCTTGATTTTTTATATAGTTACATCGTACTCCTCTGCTTTTTGCTCCTTGTCGCATGATATGTATATTCTGAGAGACTGGAATTTTAGAAAGACCCGTTGCATGCATAGTTCTTTTCTTCGCCGTTCTTCAGGTTGTATGCTGCCTTCTGTCTGTTTTGGTGTTCTCCTCTTGTCTCTTGTGATATTTTTCTACCAAAAAAACTATGGCTATGATTTTGTCAGTTATTGAGCTTAGGTTGATGAAAGATCCTTGATCTTAGTCTACTAGTTAGTTGTAGCCTCAATATTAGGGGTTTATGTTATCTAATTTATCCTTTTGTGCTGTGTGCAGCGTCTTGCAGCATCAGTAAGAATGGTGGCAAAAGGCGTTCTCAGAGAGCATCTCATTCTCTTAGCAAGTAGTATGACTTGTGGTGGAAATTTGGTTGGTTTTAATACAGGTGGTTATAAAACACTGGCACGTCAATTAGACATTCAAGTACCATTCACCGATGCAACACTCTTTGTAAGTGCTTTGGTAATTTCTAAATTACAAGATGTATTTTGTTATTATTTTTCTTACTTTGTGAATGTGATCATGCAGACTCCTCGAAAATGCTTTGAAAAAGCTGCTGAGAAACACCACTCAGACTCTTTGTCAAGCATTGTTGCCTCTTGTTCCTGGGGTAAGCACGTGGCGGTTGGTACAGGATCAAAATTTGATATTGTATGGGATCCGAAAGAGGTATTTGATTAAACTCAGATTTAATGGACTTCAATATGTCTTGAGTTGGAGTTCTGTGAACATTGTTTTAAATTTCAATGTTGGATTTTTCCTTTGCAGATAAAAACAAACGAAATTGAAGGAATGAATGTTTACAAATTTCTCAATATGGTCAAAGGCCTTGCCAACGGGGAAGAAGAAACCAATGCTTGTTTGGGTGAGGACATCGATGATCTGTTTGATGATGAAAATGGGGACTTTGACATGTCCCCACAGCATGCCTCTGGATTTGACGCTGTCTTTGATGAGACTTTTGAACTTCCGAATGGCTCAACATCAAATGGTTGGGATTCAAATAAAGACCAGATTGATCAGACCAATTCAAACTCAAATGATTGGTCTGGTTGGGGACAAAATAAATCTGACTTACAAGTTGATGTTATCCAAGAAGACTCTTCAAAGTCTAGTGCTTGGGGGGCTGCAACAAATCAAAATAGTGACCAATGGGGCAAAGCAAAATCGGTAGTACAAGAAGACTCTTCAAAGTCCGGTGCTTGGGGGACTGCCACTAATCAAGATAGCGAGCAGCCTTCATGGGGCAAAGCAAAATCGGTGGTACAAGAAGACACTTCAAAGTCTAGTGCTTGGGGGGCTGCAACAAATCAAAGTAGTGACCAGTGGGGCAAAGCAAAATCGGTGGTACAAGAAGACACTTCAAAGTCTAGTGCTTGGGGGGCTGCAACAAATCAAATTAGTGACCAGTGGGGCAAAGCAAAATCGGTGGTACAAGAAGACTCTTCAAAGTCCGGTGCTTGGGGGGCTGCCACTAATCAAGATAGCGAGCAGCCTTGTTGGGGCAAAGCAAAACCGGTGGTACAAGAAGACTCTTCAAAGTCTAGTGCTTGGGGGACTGCCACTAATCAAAATAGTGAGCAGCCTTCCTGGGGCAAAAATAAATCTGCAGCACCAGAAGACTCTTCAAAGTCTAGTGCTTGGGGTGCTGCCACAAATCAAAGTAGTGATCATCCTTGGGCTAAGACTACATCTGCTGCACCAGATGGAGCAGTTAAAAACACCCAATGGGAGTCCGGGAGTTCTCAAAAATGGAAATCTGATGCTATCCAAGAAGACTCTTCAAAGTCTGGTGCTTGGGAGACGAACAAAAATCAAAATAGTGATAAATCTTGGGGTACGAAGAAATCAGGAATACAAGATGACAGAGCCGAGAAGGCCAATTGGGAGTCTGGAAGCTCTCAAAAGTGGAAAGCTGTTGTCCAAGAAGACTCTTCAAAGTCTGGTGCTTGGGAGGCCAACACAAATCAAAGTAGTGATTCGTCCTGTTGGGGACAAATAACTGGAGTGCATGCTGAGGAAGAGGGAAGGGCCCAAGGAGAGTCTGGTGGCCTTAAATGGAAAGCTGATGTTACCCAAGAAGACTCGACAAACTCAGGTGGTTGGAAAGCTTGGGGAAGCAGTAAACCTGAAATACATGAGGGTGAGTCTATAAAAGTACAAGATTCTTGGAACTCTGAGAAATGGAAAGCTGGAGCGGATGTTACCCAAGAAGACTCTCAGAAGTCTAGTGCTTGGGGTGCAACAAAACCGAAGTCAAATGATAATAGGTCCTCGTGGGGACAGAAAAAAGATGAAATACATGTTATGCCAGAAGACTCTTCTAGATCTAATGCCTGGGAACAGAAGACTGAAAATGTAAAGGGCGGTTGGGTTGCCAAAGTGCCAGTTGCCAATAGCTCTTGGGGTAAGGCTAAATCACCAGAAGACCTACCTTGGGAGTCCAAGAATGAGTCAAATCAAACTGCAGGTTCTCGTGGATGGGACTCACAAGTTGCCTCTGCTAACTCTGAAAGCGACAGAAGTTTTCAATGGGGAAAACAAGGAAGAGATTCATTTAAGAAAAATCGATTCGAAGGTTCGCAAAGTGGGGGTCCAAATGCTGGGGACTGGAAAAACAGGAGTCGCCCTGCCAGACCACCTGGACAGAGGTTTGAATTATACACTCCTGAAGAGCAAGATATCATGAAGGATATTGAACCTATTGTCCAGTCAATCAGAAGAATCATGCAACTACAAGGGTAAGTTTCCCAAGGCAGTTGTCAGTCGTGCAAACTCTCATGCTTAATTATTGCTTTATGTGGATATTATAAATCGTGATCTCTTTATGCCTTTTCCTACTGTAAAAAATGTCGCCCCTATTCTCTGGTTATGCTTGGCCTTTTGGTGTCATATCTGTTTTACTTGCTCATTGCAAAGTGGGGGAATGCTACCAACACACTTCCAACACACTCTTTTGTTTGTTAACAATTACATTGTTCCCACCAATGCATATGGGTTCCATATATATATTTGGTGGGACCCATATTATAAAAAAGTGTTGAAAAATTGTGTTAGATATAAACTATTTTGCTTCCTGCCACCGTGATTCTTCTGCATGTTAACCCTCTTCTGAATATGATACCATTAGCTATGATAGCTATCATTCCCTAATATGGTATTTCCTGTGCAGAAGGTTGCATTATGGGTTATATTGTCAATTATTGTGTTTAAATTTTTCTACACATGTTATCTTTGCAACTTGCATTCATTACCTATCGCCCACAAACTGCTCCATTTTTATCTTTGTTCTGATGATAAATTCCCGTGTGAAGGTACAATGATGGGGATCCGCTAGCTGACGAAGACCAAACGTATGTGCTCGAGAATGTATTCGAGCATCATCCTGATAAAGAAACAAAAATGGGTGTTGGAGTTGATCATGTCATGGTATCCTCTAAGTCTATATCCTTGCCTTTTAGCTTCCATGAACATCTGTAATATACTTCATCATAGGTGCCTGTGATAAATTAGTTTCTTTTCAAAACTTCGAGACTGAATGATGGTTTATTTTGGTTTCTTCCTTTTGATAAAAAACCTGTATATGTTTCAGTTTATGCTATACATCTTGTCTTCATTTGTGTATAATGTGTTATGTTGAGACTTTCACATGTCCATCTCTATATTTTTCTTTTCTTTAATGTTGAGACTGAATGATGGTTTATTTTGGTTTCTTCCTTTTGATACAAAACCTGTAGATGTTTCAGTTTATGCTATACATCTTGTCTTCATTTGTGTATAATGTGTTATGTTGAGACTTTCACGAGTCGATCTCTATTTTTCTTTTTTTTAATATTGAGAGGACTTGTGGTGACAGGTCAGCAAACACAGCAATTTTCAAGACAGCAGATGCTTGTATGTGGTTTTAAAAGATGGTAAAAAGGAAGACTTTTCGTACCGCAAGTGCCTGGAAAACTTGGTGAGGAAGAAATATCCGGAGACTGCTGAATCATTCTGCGGCAAATATTTCAGGAAACCCCAACCGCGTGTGAAGAGGGACCAGACGCCAAATCCAGCAGGGGAGCAGACTGCAGCTCCAAATCCAGCAGGGGAGCAGACTGCAGCTCCAAACCCAGCAGGGGAGCAGACTGCTACTCAAAATCCACCAGGGGAGCAGACTTCAACTCTAAATCCAGCAGAGGAGCAGACCACTACTCCAGCCGGGGATCAGACATCAACTCCAGTGCCGATGGTAACCAATTAGTTGAAGCTGAGAACTGTGTCCTTAATTTTGTACAGAAATGGCACAGTTTAGGCAAAGGTTTCAACTCCAGTGCCTAGTTGAAGTTGAGAACTGTGTCCTATTTTGTTTGTTGTCTCAGTCAGCATCATAGTTCCTCTTTTTAGCCTGTGATTGATAATGTTAAAAAAAATGGAAATGTTTATATTTTTGAACACTTGAATGATGATAGCATGTGATGTGCCTGCCAAACTATCTTGCTCATCATTTGATCTAACCCCTCAATCTCATTCGGCTTCTCGACAATGACCAAACCACTGTACCAGAATGGAAACCTTCTGATTTGTTTCATGAATTAACTCGTCTGTTATGCTGTGTGTATATGTTATCATCCAGCATTCTATTTTATCTGTATGGTGGTAGATTATTTGGTTATATTTTTCTCCTTTATCTCATCTGTGCAATACAAAGGAGTATAGAGTGCCATTTAATTGCATGTTTGTAACAATGTAGTATGTGGTACGCTTAGGCATATGCAATTTTTTCTTGAATTAATTTTTTGCAGCATTATTCTTTTTTCTTTAATTGGCAAGATTGCAAGTAGTCTTTTTTTCTTTTCTTTTCTTTTTATAAGGATAAAAAATATATTGAACTATTATTAAAAAAAGAAAAAAAAAAGCACAAACATTGGGGACTAGACCAAAGCCCAAGAAAGTACAAAGTACAAAATTGCCTAATTAAAAACTTTACATGAAAAACGAGATGAAGAAGAAAAAAAAAGGAGTGCAGTGATGAACAAGCAACAAATCATCAACAAGCAAGTCTTGCATGAACACAAATAAAAAGTTAGACACACTCACATGGATGGAAGAAAATAAATGATAAAGAATTTAGTCTCATCATTCAATTATTTTTTCTTTTAATATTTTTAAGGTATGTGTGTGTGCCTAACCACTTTTTATTTGTGTTTGTGACTATATAAGTATTTCTCATCAACAAGACCTATATTCAGGTAAACTCAATTTATTTCTAATGATAACTATCCAATTGAAGGACAAAGTTAGCAATCTGATTAAGATTGATTGTATTCCCGTAGATATGAGATATTGAAGAACATATTCTTAAGAGATTTACTTTTCCAAAAATACCCTTCGTTCGGATTATATAATCTGAACACCTTCTGGAATATTAATTCCGGATTTATTCGTGGATTTTGCCACTTCATCCACCCTTATGGATGATGATGCCAGGTATGAATAGATAAATTCGGATTATATAATCCGGAAATTGTAGAAAACTTCCGAATTATATAATCTGAAACATGTAAATCACCCCGTTGAAAATCAACAAAAGGGGTGGTGAACGATGGTTCCAGATTATATAATCCAAAAAATGTAAAAACCGTCTGGATTATGTAATCCGGACTGCATTAGCACAGAGGCAGAAGTCATCTGTTTTGGCTAAGCCTCTGTTTTAGAGCAAATTTAGTCAATTTTGTTGGCCTTTGACCATATGCAAACCAAAAAATCAAGTTATAACATCAAAATTAACAACACAATATAATTTTCAAACATTAATAAAACATAATTATCCAAATGTTAGATAACATAATTATCCAAAATATTCAAACATTAAAATTAAATAAAATACAATCAACTCCTAATAACTACACCCGTACCACCGCCTCCTCTGCCACCACCCCTGCCACCACCTCTGCCACCCTCAGTAGCTCCCCACCGACGATAAACCTTCCCATCATGCATCACTTTCAACATATCCTCCAAATGTTGCCATTCCTTAGACCCTCGCGGCACCACACCACTGGACATCACAACATAGACATAGTCTCTGATGCGGCTCATCCTTCCGCTAAGTTGTAAGTACCCAACCTCTCCATCCTCCTGAGCAGCTTGTGCATCAAGGACCTCACGCTCCGGTGGCCTCTGCACCGGTACCGGCATGTCTGGAAGGACCATGCGTGGATGAGACACCTCGTAAAACCACTCGATGTATCCCTCTGCTGCCTCCACATCATGAACTGCGCGCTGCCCCAACTGCTCATGTGTCAACGCATAATCAAGTGCACGTCGAAAGCGGTTTGAGTTCTCCGCCAAATTAATATCAGGAGGTGCACTCTGAACGGGATGTATCGGGATGGTCTGAACCCTCCCAAACTGACGAAGCACCCTCTCCGGCAGATATCTCACCATGCGGTCTCCGTATCTCAGCCATCTAGAGTAAAGACTGACGCGCTCAAATGGATGTGCCACACAGTGCTCTCCATATGGGGCCATGACAACGTCACTCAGGTCCAACCTATCTAGTAGGTTTTTGTAGTTGTCTGTTGTGCCCAAACCAGACAGTGGTACAAAAAGCATCGCGCGTGGATCCCGATGCTCTCGATATCCTGCCCAGACATCCTTGCTTCCCATACTTTGGATGTGCTGATACACCCAAGCCTGTACAAAAGACAACCACATATAAATATACAAACCATAAACACTTACATTTTAAAAAATAAAACATAGTTTAAGCTGTTTATACCTGCAACAAAGTCAGGTATCCTGCCACTTGATTGCAGTTCCAAGTGAGCTAGTGCCGTAACTCCCCATGAATAACCAACAACAAGATCAAGGTATCTAAAGTACCTCAGGTAGACAACATCTACAACATTCTGGCTCTTGTCAGTGAACAACATGATCCCCACCAAGTATAACAAATATATGCGGACAGCCTGGTCCTGCAACCTCTGCACCTCCTGAGTCACACCATACTCGGTCTCCAAATCCAATTGCTCCTTCATACACTCCTTGAAAATCTTCTGCAAGTAGCGAAATCGGCAATGTGCACCTTTGGTCTTTTCTACCTCAATAAGAGCTTCACCCGGATCAGACCCCAAGTGCTCCTCCATCCATTCCACCGCCTCGTCTCGTGTGATAGTCCTGTGGGACAGAAGCATGTCGTCAATGGGGATATGCAAAAAACAAGCTACATCATCAATTGTGACTGTCATCTCCCCAAACGGAAGGTGGAAGCTCAAAGTCTCCTCGTGCCACCTCTCTACAAATGCACAAATGAGACCGTGGTCAATTAGGCTGTAGCTGATATCCTAAAGCTAAGACAGACTGGTGCCCTGTAATGTATCATGTCACCACCGTGCAGTCATGACAGGGGTGGTCTCTTTATCATGCATCACTTCTATCTTCTTTCCGTTACTGATGCATTTTAAATTGCCACGCCACTGCAAATAATTAAAAACAATACCTAAACATTAGTTTACACTCATGGCTTCACAAACAGATTTAACAGTACATAAACATGCAGTTTCACAAATATCAACATCATTTTCACATAGATTAACATCAATAAAGTGAGTTTAAAGTAAGTTTAACATTAATAAATACCTCGCCATCATCTGCCTTCCTGGCTACATGCACATGTTACCTCCACAGCAGGCCAGTGTCGTGTTGGCCACCGGGATAGTCATCAAGTGGCTCAGGGTCCACCCCCTTCTTCTTCTTCTTCTTCTTTCGCCTTCGTCGTTGCTCGACATCTTCCATTTCCTCGTCCATAGCCTCAAGCTCCTCCACAAGCTCCTGCTCCTCCATTTGATGCATGTCCACGTCATCTACCATATTCTCTTGCACTGGCTGATGCTCGACATCAGGCTTGGCATCATCACGGCGTCCTCTAGCACCCCGACGCCTCGGAGGAACAACACCTTCCTCCTCCAGCCGTTGGAGACACTGAGTATTAGAGGATGAACCTTCTATAACATACACACAACACAATCAGCACAAAACAATACAAAATAGACGGTCAAAACCAGTACTGGGTGTTTCTGGAATTAATTTTCTGGATTGAAACAATCAAGTCCGGAAAACGAATTCCGGATTGGTTCAGTACAGAGGAAGAAAAAAAACGTAACAAATTACTTGCATGCATACAGAAGTCGAACTAACCTTCCATGTGGTCCGTTTGTCAAGGATTGAAATGTGGTCCGTTTGAGCAAGATTTCACCGATTTTGGTTGGAATTTTGCAGTTCGGATTTTGGGATTAGAGGGAGAGAGAGTAAGTAAAAAGTGAAACTATAAAAATGGGGGGTGAACGTCCTTTTATACTTCGAATTCGTCCGGAATATGTTATCCGGACCAAATGTTAGTTGTTCGGACTTTGTTTTCTGGAGGGCAATTTGATAATTTTTGCAGGGCGCGTGAGAAGGACATAGAGTGGGAAAGGTAAAACTCTTCTTAATCAAATCCATATTATCATGCCAATGATTTCTTAAACCCCAAGACACCATATAATGTGACTTATAAGCCAAAGTCAGTTTATACCCACAAATAATGCCAACCTTTTTTGTGGGCAACCTTAATTACTATAATAACATCCATAAGTTCACTAAATAAAACATTATAAATACCAATTTTATAAGTAAAACAAATAAGAAAAGTTGCAGAAGTATCCCTTAAAAGTCCTTCATAAACAACATGACTAGGACTTCCATTAGATAACCATTTGTGTTGCATTTTATCAAGGAAGTGTTTGAGAATTTGAAATCCCCTCATGGAATAAGCAGCAGTAGATTTTATTAGATTGCAGTAAGATACACATCAGTCGTGACTTTGTTGAAAATATCACTTTTAAGAGTCATACTCGCAATCAACTCCTCTTCTAAAAGTTACTTTTGCTTCTATTCCATTCCATGGAGAAGTTATGTGTAACAAAGGGTAGCTTTGGCTACCCAATTTTGTTTTCCTTTCCTTCTTCGTTTGAATAAGTTAGTACGTTTTATGATTAGTTACCTCATTAATATTATATATTTAGAAACTACAAATGAGTTTATTTGTCAAAAACTAATAAAAAAAATATGAAAGTTAAAAATATCCTGTTAGAGAGTGCAATTACACTTAAATGAATAATTTAGTTATTTAGTTTAAGAGTAAAATTATATTAGTTTATCTTTCTTTTGAGTTGTTTCTAGTTGGACTTTTTAGCTAGATTTTTAGTCTTTAGGTCCATTAGAGTTATTCTCCATTATCCTTATATATAGTGTCTTTGAGATACTATGCAAATGAAATGAATCAAAATGTTATTTTTATTTTCTTTAGTTTATTTATTTTTCTTTGTTCTTTACTTTTATTGCTTTGTTTCTTTTATTTTCATTAAACTTGTTCCAGCTTCTTAACATATCCACTTATTTGATAGATGTATTTCGTCTTATTTTGACACTTTCCATTGCTTAAATAACTACAAGGAAAAATTTATTAACATGAATAATTGCCAAAACAAAACTCAAAACATGTTTCATTCTATTTCTTTATATTTAACCCCCTCACAACAAAATGGCTAGCTTTGCAACTGAATCTATTATTTATTCTTTGTAGAGAGGATGACTGTTTGATTGGATGGATAAGATAAATAAATATAAATAAATAAATCTATATTCATGTGCGAAGAAGGAAATATACTTTCTGTTGTGATTTGTTTTTGGACAAAAATACCTTTAAATCAATTTGTCTCTTTGAAAAAAAGATAAATTTTTAGTTAGTCTCTATAAAAAAAATGGTTTAAATGTGTGTTTGGTCCCTGTACTTTCAATCAATTTTGGCATTGGCCACTGCGTTTTTTTTTTGTTTGGCATTAGTCCATGCACTTTCTAAAACTTTTGGTTTTAGTCCTTCTGTTAATTCTCAGTTAAAAAAATATCCAAAACTAACGGTGTGCCACATGGACCAATCATTCCATGCCACGTGCACACTAAAAGATTAAAAATATTCAAAAAATATTATTATTATTTTATTCATTATTTTTTTTATCTAAATATATCATTAGTCCTTGGACTTTCAATACTTTTTGATATTGGTCCTCGAGGCATTTTTATTTTACAAAGAAACTATCAATGATATTATTATTTTTATTGAGAATAATTATAAAATAAAGTTTTTAAAGAATAATCTTTTAAAGAATTATTAAAAAGTCATTTTTGTTCATTAAAAAAACAAATCACGTGGACCAATCATTTTTCAAAAATGATTTTTTTAATAATTCTTTAAAAAATTATTCTTTAAAAGTTTTATTTTACTTTTTGTATAATTATTCTCAATAAAAGTAATAAACAAAATAATAATATCATTGATAGTTTTTTTTAAAACGCTCAAGGACCAATACCAAAGTGTAGGGACCAATATCAAGAAAGTAATGAAAGTGCAGGACTAATGATATTTTTAGATAAAATAATAATGAATTTTTTTGAATATTTGTTGTCTTTTAATGTGCCACGTGGCGTGGAATGATTGGCCCACGTGACACACCGTTAGTTTTTGATTTTTTTTAACTGAGAGTTAACACAAGAATTAAAGCCAAACGTTTTAGAAAGGGCAAGGACCAATGCCAAATAAAAAAAAGCGCAGGGACCAATACTAAAAATGAACGAAAGTGCAGGGACTAAACACACATTTAAGACAAAAAAAATTGAGTCATAAACAAATCAATGTTAGGTGCCAATGAAAATAAACAATTAATCAAAGCAAAAACCAAAATTATACATAATAAAATAGAATTTAACCGGTATGTATTGTCGATGCATAATTATTTTACACATTCGTTCGATGATATGTTTCTACATTAAATAATAAATATAACTGTTAAAAAATCCAATTAATATTAGAGGAGTGACAACTTATGAGACAACCATAATTTACAAAAAAAAATAGGTATTTGTATAAAAACCAAAGCAATAAAGAGATAAAAAGTAAAATAATGTAATATAAAAGATAAAGTTGTCACAAAATTATCACAAAATGGATGTTCAAAATTTTTTTTAACATTAAGAAAATCACATAAATGGAAAAATTCCATTTTCCGAAACAACAATTCATAGGATGTTTAAAGTATCACTCATCACTTGGTGGAAAGAAAAACCATAAACACCACCATCACTACAAACCACTAAGCGACAACAAATGTTCCACTTCCATTGGCTTTGATCACCAACATGCAATACAACCTTTGACCAATCCTTAAATCAATCAAAAACCAACCGTTTTATTAATCTTATTAATATTCCTCGTTTGTTCCAAACACTTCAGTTTTGGAGATTATGGCTTCTTCTTCATCTTCTTCTTTGGTTGGTCCACTCCTTCTTGCTCCAAACAATAGTTATAAGGTTTGGGAAGACCCATCATTCATCAAATGGAGAAAAAGAGACCCACATGTTCATTTGCATTGCCATGAATCTGTTGAAGGTTACTTAACCTCTTTCCTTCTTTTTGGAATCTAAAAGATTGTTTTTTAATTTTTTTTTATTACATTTTGGGTTTGATTTGATAAAGGGTAAACATTTATACTTCCAAAATTCAATTTTTTTTTCCTTTTTTCAAAAGGGTATGTCTAATTTTCTAGAAAATTGTCATATGTTTGTTTTTTCCCCTCAAATTCTATTACCAGAGTTATGTTTTTCATATAATTGCCAATTGAATGAAACCATTTAAAAAAATAATTAAGTGTGGAATGATGTATCAGTGTATGCCACGGAGCATGGACAGGACACAGACACGTTGACACGCTAGTAATAATTTGAAAAAATAACAAAGTTGAAAGTAATCACATGTTTCAGTGTCGTGTCGGACACTAGGCAAGTCTTTGATCAGAAGTGTTAGTGCTATAGAGTGTGTAATGTGTTTGTAGAAAATGAACCAGTTGTTCACTGCTGCATAGGAAATAAGGCTAAACTATTGGCTGTTGTTTTGGAGAGAAATGATCACTTAGTGAAAATTGTATAATTTCTGTGAACGATTTTATTTTATTTTTAAATAAATATGGCCTAAAGTTGTTATTGTATTATACTTTTGTTATGTTTCATGACTTTGCTTATTTTTCTTTTTGAATAATATGGGGAATTTTGTGATATGTGTAGGATCACTTAAATATTGGTATCAACGAAACAAAGTGGATTTTCTGGTTTCTCAATCTGCTGTTTGGAAAGATGATGCTATTAATGGAGCTCTTGACAGTGCTGCTTTTTGGGTTAAAGACTTGCCTTTTGTTAAATCTTTGTCTGGATATTGGAAATTTTATTTGGCTTCTAATCCCAGCAATGTCCCTGCTAAATTTCATGATAGTGAGTTCCAGGATTCAGAATGGAGTACTTTACCTGGTAAGTGCATGTGTCTTGTCTATATATATGATTCATTTGCATGCAGTCTATATTTTGTACTCTTTTGCAAATAGCGGCACTATAGCATAACGGAATTTGGATAAATCACTATTGTTCCACGATATTCTATTTAGTATAAAGTGTTGTGAAATAGCGGCAATAACAGTGCTATAACATTGTACCATATCAGAATTCAAACAAATCACTATTTATTGCGATTTGTGATTGACAACAGGAGCAGCTAGGGCCAGCAAGAAACCTCCCAGTTATAATGCTTGCTTTAATTTTCTTAGAAAGTCTTCTTTAGTTTGCTTTTCCATAGAATGTTGTGGTGTACTTTGTATTTGAATTGATTTGTATAATTTTTATTTCTCACAAGTGCTGAGATAGTCATGCATGTCTAATTACTTTCTTCGAAACCGGACAGTTCCTTCGAATTGGCAGCTGCATGGATTTGACCGTCCTATATATACAAATGTAACATATCCATTTCCTCTTGATCCTCCTTTCGTTCCTGCGGAAAATCCTACTGGCTGCTACAGAATGGACTTCCATCTTCCTAAAGAGTGGGAAGGTATGATTCAATTCTTATAACGATGTTGATTTATTTCTCCTTTTGTTTATCAATATATATACTATGTAGGAGTTTGGTGTTTTTCTTTTAGTATTTTTATTTAGCTCTTTAGTTCTTTGCGTGTCTACAGTATTTCTTACTTTAATACAGTTATAATGTATTACACAATGCGTTTGGTGGATTGTTTTTTTTCCTAATGTAATCAATTTCATCAACTATTGAGAAAACACGGGTTGTTGTGAGTGATGATAGTTCTTGATGTTGCACCTATTCCAAGATTTGTTTCTGCAATCCTTTCCGTTTATTTTCTGTATCTTATTTTTGCAAAAATGTCGTCTATTTGTTTTACTCTTTGATGGCTTGCACTCCGGTCAGTTGTTTGTCAAATAACATTGGTTTGATTGTGTAGGTAGAAGAATTTTGTTACATTTTGAAGCAGTTGATTCAGCTTTTTGTGCATGGATAAACGGCCATCCTATAGGATACAGGTATTACTCTCTCTCACTCACTCTCTTTGGCATGTGCAATGTGCCCTCACAAACCTAATCACGTACTTTGCTTGTTGATATTTTGCTTCTGTATTTGCAACTCAATTAGTAGAATATGAGTAAAACATAGGTAGGTAACTATGGTCTTCATCAATAAAGAGATACATCTACTAAGTCTAAGCATTAGATGTTCACGTTACAATTTGTCACTTCTAATGCAAGTAAAACAAAACAATAAGACATGTGGATAGGATCTGTTTGAATAAACAGTTTAAACAAGTTCATATAGCATAAGTGCTTATCATACAAGTGCTTACGTATAAGATATTTCTATAACAAAATCTAAAATAAAGTCAAATTGTTTTTTTTACATACATAAGTTGTTTTCATAAGCTATCATGGAGAGCTTATGGACATGTCATAAGCCGTTTCCATAAGCTCTCATATAGTCTCTCAAGTGCTTATAACAATAGATAAGCTCAAATAAGTTGATCCAAACAGACTCTATGTACTAATACTAAAAGGGCTTATATGTGTTTATTTTAGTGGGTGTGTAAAGTGTCTTATTACATAATTTTTTTGAAAAACGAATATACTATGAATGAAGCTTCTCAATCAATCAACTATTGTTTTTATAACCAAAAAATTCATTATTTTGCAAGGACAGTCAAGACAGCAGGCTACCCGCAGAGTTTGAAGTCACCGATTTTTGTCATCCATGCGGTTCAGACCTGAAGAATGTTCTGGCCGTTCAAGTGTTTAGATGGAGTGATGGGTGTTACCTTGAGGATCAAGACCATTGGCGTATGTCTGGCATCCACCGTGATGTTCTTCTTCTAGCAAAGCCAGAGGTTTGTTTCCTCTAACTTTTTACTCATTGTTGTAAGTTAAATGCATATTCTCAAAGGATTGAATGAAAAATGTTGATGCTTAGATATGAAAATTAAAACGTCTTGCTGACATTTTTTCAGAACGAAGATGAGATTATATGATGTTATACAGAGCAAATTAAGATTAAAGATTGGATATTGAATGCTCCTGGTTTAAGATTTAATGCCCTAGAAGATTCAAGATTGAAAAACTTATATGTATCTTATTTAATTCTTGTTTTTGCTTTATTTTTTCTGGTTGATCTTAACGCCTTTCAAAATATTTTGCATATAGGTGTTCATCACTGACTATTTCTTCAAATCTGACCTCGCTGAAGATTTTTCTTCCGCGGAGATGCTGGTAAGCAAAAAAAAAAAAAAAAAAAAAATTAAAAAAAAATTTTTTTTATTTTTTAATTAAAAAAATATATATTAAGGGTCTTGTTGTCTTGTGCCCTTAGGGCAAAAGTTAAGGAATCCAAAATTAGAAATTTTTCATAGAAAAGAACAAAATTTTAACTTTAAAAAGTTGAATAGAGTTGAATGCACAACTTTTAAGACATTTATTTCTATTTTAAATTCCATAGCATGTGCCCTTAGGGCACATGTTAGCATTTGCCTTAATTATATTATGCATCTGTAAGTGGTTTTGTTTGTGAAAAAACTTACCTAAATCCAATTATATTAAAGGCTCTGCCACTTTTGTTGATTTTGTAAAAGTTGGATGCAGTTACCCAAATATATAAACAAATTGAACTTTGTTATTTTATTTCAAATAGTATTTATCTCTGTCGCCTTCATTCTACTAAAATTGACCCATTTTGTCATTTATATTATGAAATGTAGATGATATTTATATCTGTATGTGAAAACTGAATATTATACTTCAGAGATAAAATAACGTATAACCACTAATGTGTTTATATAGGCTATTCTAACCTAATGGGCCAATTACAAATTACTAATAATAATAGTAAAACTTCACTATTTACAACAATGTATGTAGTTGTTGTTTGGGAAATCTGATATTATCAAACTCATGTATACATCATACAGGTTGAAGTAAAAATAGATAGATTACAAGATACATCAATTGATAATGTTCTTACAAACTACACCATAGAAGCTACACTCTATGATTCTGGAAGCTGGGAATCCTCTGATGGGAATCCGGATCTCCTTTCATCTAATGTAGCCGACATAACATTCCAACCAACAACTGCGCCTTTAGGGTTTTATGGCTATACGCTCGTGGGAAAACTGCAGTCACCAAAGCTTTGGTCAGCAGAACAGGTGAGAAATTTCAACCACTGATTAGAGAACCAATGATTTAAAACAGTGAAAAGTAATTTAATTTAAGTTTCTATTGACAAATATGGTTAAATTTGTTATTGAGATATTGCGTCTGATGCTTACACTATCACTGTGATCTTGCTGATGTTCACCAAGTTTCTTGTCATGTCTGTTTTTCTTTTTTTTCCATGGCCAGATACAATTTTGTATGGAATTCCGTACATTTTTCAGTGATTAAATGTTTATTTGATATGTTTGTATATTCTTAAAGCTTCATATGACCGTTTCTGCGGAACAGTCTTGTTCTCTCTTTTGCCAATTTGGTTTCTATTTGACCTTTTTTTTTGTTTAAATTTCTCATAGCCATACCTCTATACATTAGTTGTCGTCCTCAAGGATAAATCTGGCCGTGTGCTTGACTGTGAATCAAGTCAAGTAGGCTTTAAAAATGTATCTAAAGCCCACAAACAACTACTTGTTAATGGACATCCCGTTGTAATAAGAGGTGTGAACAGGCATGAACATCATCCAGAAGTGGGAAAGGCAAACATAGAATCCTGCATGGTCAAGGTACTTTTGTCTTTTCTTTTATATCTAATCAAGGGAGATCAAGGAAAATTATAGGTTGAATCAGTTAGAGATATTTAGATTTAAATGGTCTATATCACTGGACTCGATTAACAACATGATGTTAAGGTGTTGCTATGCCCATGTTTCCAAACCCTCCTAGTGGAAAAGGCTTTGGTTGTTGTTTGTTATTAAAAAGCATATTTAACATGTGCTTATTATGTAAACAATAGCAGCTATGAATTAGCGACACCGTTACACAAATTAAGGAGTTGATTTAATCCTATGTAATTATTACTTAATTCCTTATGTGATTATAAATACAAATCATGTGTGCTCATATGACACACAACATTGACACATACAATACTGACATGGTTAAAGTTTGTTTACACGTACTAGACCCAATCATGATGAGCATGAGAGGGTGTATTGAAAAGAGTTTATAAAGTACACTCCTTACCTTTCAAACCGGCTTTGTAAGAATGAGTTATGACCAAAATAAAAGAACGGTTGAATCAATTCTTGATAAGTTTGTCGGTTCATCTTTTTATGGTGGACAACATGCTAGATGTCATCACTTTTCAGACATTAATGATTGATGATGTGCATACAGGACTTGGTGTTAATGAAGCAAAACAATATTAATGCCGTTAGGAACAGCCATTATCCTCAACATCCACGTTGGTATGAGCTATGTGATTTGTTTGGCATGTACATGATAGATGAAGCCAATATTGAGACGCATGGTTTTGATTATTCTAAACATCTCAAGCATCCTACTCTGGAACCAATGTGGGCAACTGCAATGTTGGATCGTGTGATTGGCATGGTTGAGAGGGATAAAAATCACACATGCATTATTTCCTGGTCTCTAGGGAATGAATCTGGATTTGGAACAAATCATTTTGCTATGGCTGGTAGGTACTTCCATTCAAGTGTTTTTTTAAAAAATAAAATATGGCTCGCAAATCTTATTTATCGATCTTTTTCATTTCTGTCTAATGCGTCAGGTTGGATTCGAGGAAGAGATTCTTCGCGGGTTATACATTATGAAGGAGGTGGATCAAGAACTCCATGCACTGATATTGTGTGCCCTATGTATATGCGTGTTTGGGACATGTTGAAAATTGCCAATGATCCTACCGAAACACGTCCTCTGATACTGTGCGAGTATGATTTTGAATTTCACACCAACAATATAATGACTTGAAATCTACTCTTCCATAGTTTTTTCTATGATAGATAATTATAGCTTTTTTATTTATCAACTCAAATGACAGGTATTCACATGCAATGGGAAACAGCAATGGGAACTTGCATATATATTGGGAAGCAATTGACAACACATTTGGACTCCAAGGAGGCTTTATATGGGATTGGGTTGATCAGGTGAGTGGTCATTGAATACTGTAACCAATTAATGAATGATCAACATTGCTTGAAAAATGAATTAATTCATTTTGATTGCATATAGGCTCTTCGGAAGGTTCATGCAGACGGTACAAAGCAATGGGCATATGGAGGTGAATTTGGAGATATTCCCAATGATTTGAATTTTTGTTTGAATGGTCTCGTCTGGCCTGATCGAACTGCTCATCCTGTTTTACATGGTAAGTTAACAGATTGTATTATTGTGTCAACACAGTCACGTAACAGTTCAGTGCATCTTTCATCAGTTACATCGTTTTTTTAATTATTTTTTTCAGAAGTGAAGTTCTTATACCAACCAATCAAGGTGAATTTAAATGACGGCAAATTAGAGGTAACTCATAGTTCATTGAAATTTTGTGTTTCCTAAGCCAAATAAGTAGTTGATAATTAATTATATATTTTTTTTTATACAGATAAAAAACACCCATTTTTTTCAAACAACAGAAGGATTGGAGTTCAGCTGGTATATTTCAGCAGATGGATACAAACTTGGATCTGATAAGCTGAGTCTTCCCCCAGTAAAGCCTCAGAGCAGTTATGTCGTTGATTGGCAATCAGGTCCATGGTATTCTCTATGGGATTCATCATCATCAGAGGAAATATTTTTGACAATTACGGCTAAGCTTTTGAACTCTACGCGCTGGGTTGTAGCTGGTCATATTGTTACTACTGCTCAAGTTCAACTGCCATCTAAGAGAGACATTGTTCCTCATGTAAGGACCAGTTTACTTTCCATGTTCCTGTTTTTATTTTCACTTCAACTATTCATAAGAAAATATAGATCAAATATTTTTCTCACCATTTTGTTTTGCAACTTTTGGAAACAGATCTAACATTTTTAGAAAAGTTTACTAGCTTGACTTCCATCTTCTCTGTCACAAATGTTTCCTACATGAATCTTTCATCTCCTTGTTAGCAATTTAAAATGAACACATTTTTTAAAATGAAAACTGAAGATGCATTTAGAAAGTAAACATGCCCTACTTTTTTATTTTTCATTTATTTTAGAACCGAAGCCTACCTCTTTGTAGGATTGAGTTTAAATAATGAGGTTTAGTAATGTTGATATGTATGCATATGATGCTAATTTAAAACTTTCTATTTCATGAATGATTCCAGGCTATCAATATTGGTAGTGGCAATCTAGTTGTTGAAACACTTGGAGATACAATCAAAGTTAGTCAGCAAGATGTTTGGGACATAACATTCAACACTAAAACAGGTTTAATTGAAAGCTGGAACGTAAAAGGGGTACATGTTATGAATAAGGGCATACACCCGTGTTTCTGGCGAGCTTCCATTGACAATGATAAAGGAGGAGGAGCTGATAGTTATTTGTCCAGGTGGAAAGCTGCTGGAATTGATAGTGTCCACTTTATTGCTGAGAACTGTTCTGTACAGAGTACGACAGGAAATGCGGTTAAAGTGTTGGTGGTTTTCCATGGTGTTACCAAGGGTGAGGAGGGTTCTCTTCCAAACCAAGACAAATCAAAGGTTTTATTTACAACAGAAATGACATACACGATTTATGCTTCTGGGGATGTCATTTTGGAATGCAATGTGAAACCAAATGCAGATCTTCCTCCTTTGCCTCGTGTGGGAATCGAGATGAACTTGGAAAAATCATTAGATCAAGTAAGTTGGTACGGAAGAGGGCCGTTTGAGTGTTATCCAGATAGAAAGGCTGCTGCGCAGGTTGCGGTTTATGAGAAGAATGTAGATGAGTTGCATGTTCCTTATATTGTTCCTGGGGAATCTGGTGGTAGGGCAGATGTTAGATGGGCAACATTCTTGAACAAAAATGGTTTTGGAATATATGCTTCAAAATATGGTAGTTCTCCACCCATGCAAATGAGTGCAAGCTACTATAGCACTTCAGAACTTGACCGAGCCGCACACAATTATGAGCTAGTTAAAGGAGATAACATTGAGGTATGTATAATACAATCTGCATCATTATTTTAATTTTAGTCTTTGCAAATACAATGCCATTGCTTTGTAGTCCTTGTAAAATTTGATAATGTAGTATGATGTTACCATCTATGATCTCTCTATGGTGTGTCGTTTTCTCATTTTTTTGATGATATTACAGGTTCATCTAGACCACAAGCACATGGGTTTGGGCGGAGACGATAGTTGGTCTCCATGTGTTCACGACCAATATTTGGTTCCTCCAGTGCTGTACTCCTTCTCTGTCAGGTTGTCTCCGGTAACTCCTGCTACTTCTGGTCATGACATCTACACATCACAGCTTCAAAACTCTTGATTTCTTGAATCACATGACGTGATTCTAGAAGATACATCATCCAGAAGAAGACCAAAGACTAGCATATTGTCAATCAAAGCTGTTGATGTAAAGAAGATACATTCTCATGCAGTCTTTGTGGGTACCTTGATGTCGTGTAGAGGACAATGGTCTTGGCCTACATTTTTGTTCAATATTTCACATCTTGGTTAATAAGTTTGATATAACTGTGTTATGAATAATTTATTGTTCTTCTTTAAAGTTTAATGATTTAATGATGATGATAATAATAATAATAATAATAATAATAATAATAATAATAATAATAATAAGGAAGCATGTAAATAATTAAGGGCATGTGAGATTTAAATTATCAACTTTACAAATAACATTAATAGTCAATAACATATTAGAACTTTCAACATGAGTCTATCAGTAAAAGATAAAGGTATTGAGAGTTATCTACATAATGAATTATGTTATGTATGTAATAAAAAAATGCAGCATGTAAATATATTTGCTTTATGTGGTGATTAAATGCACAACTAATGTACCAAAAGGAGTTTGGATCTAACAAATGAGACGAGCTAGGTTTTTTCAACATAGCGATTTTGAATCCCAACTGCTGGAAGATGTAGGCACATTTAGTGTCCGACACATTTTAATACTATCACCTCAAGTAGAAGGAACATATAAAAAAAATGCAAAATGTTACTACAATCGTGCTTTTACATTTACTAGTTATCACGATATTAACATGGCTGGTTGAATTAAATGATATGATGAAAGCAAAAAATTAAAAGTTAAGGGCGTGATAAAGTCACTCAAATATAAAATCATATAATAAGACATACAATATATTTTTTTTGAGAGGAAGATATACAACTTTTGATATATATTTTTAGGGTCTTGCTAACCAATACCCTAAAAAATTGTTATAAGAAATTAGCTAAATTATTTTACAATTATATGAAACACATGTGTTACTATTTATATTGAAATATCCATTTAAAATGTCAACTTATAAGAGTAATGTAAATTATCCATCTAAATATCAACTTAGAATAGTAATGTAAATAATTTCCTACATGTAATAGTGATACCTTTATAGTATAAATACCACAATTTGGTTCATGTAAAGATTTTTAAAAATATAGACATGTCATCCTACTTTCTTCTCACTTTAATTCCTTAGTTTGATATATCCTATCATTATATATATATATATATATATATATATATATATATATATATTATTATATAATTTGAGTAGTAACTTATATCATCTTATTAGTTCACGAATATCATCACAAAAATATTTAAATATCCAATTTTTTATCATGTTATTGGCACGATCATTTATACTATAAGTGCTTACTACTGCTAGGTTAACCATCTATCTTTATCACTTTTATTTTTTTGCTTAATATTGTTATGTATATCATTTATCCGTATCATTTATTATTATTATTATTATTATTATTATTATTTTCTCCGGTTATAAAAATCTTGTAACAAATCAAGTGATTTATAACTAGAGTGACTATTATTATTATTACTTCCCCTTGATATAAAAGACTGACCACTTGTCAAGTGCTCTATAATAAGTGTGGATATAATTATATAAATTTTGTGTCGAGGTCTGACACTTCATCTATACAATAATATCATACTAACTTTTACTTTAAATGGAGGTATAAACCCCATCTACACTATAATATCACGAAAGATAATTTCGAGCAGTGATACTAACTTTCACACTTAATGGAGGACTAAAATTTCCATCTACAATATTGCTCACGAAGGATTTTTAATCGAGTAGTGATATTTGATATTGTTCAAATCACTAATGTGTTATTATCACATGTGTTCATTCACCATATTCGTTTTCTTATAATCGTCTCTACCACTTCGGTTAGGTGATATTTAACACACATAAACTATTTTTTCCCATTCCCCAATAGTAATCAACAATAATAAACAACAATGTCAGCATTATTTCCTTATTCCCCAACGGTAACAATAACAGAAAGTTTATAAAGTTCACTCTATAAATACTTCACATTCATTCATACTTTTTACATTATTCTCAAAATATTTATCCACCTTTTTAAAATGGCTAAATGCTTTCTTGTATTCATCACTCTACTTGTCATTGTTGTTTGACTATATGATTTATTCTCGACTTTTTCATTGTCAATTCCTTTAGGTCAACTGTCAACTTTCCTGAATTGTATCCTTCAAGGATTTTGTTGAGTCTCTTACATGCAAGATACTCAATTAAGTTGTTGTTCCAAGTTATGTAGTTGTCCCCACTATGTTTTAAATTTTGAATTGATGCCTAACATTGGACATTGTTATATCTAGAATACAAAAGAACATAATCAACATTTAATGTATAAAGTATGACGATAAAAATCATTTTATTCAATAGCAACGATTACAAAAACCATGATCATTTTTTAATGAAATTCTTTATCAAAACAAATGACAATAATGCAAGCTAAGTCCAATAATTGGAAAACACTAAATATAATTAAAGTTATGAAACACTAAATACCGAGAAGGAACAAAACAATGGCAAATAGAGTGATGAAACAAGAAAGCATTTAACCATTTTAAAAACATGGATAAAATATTTTGAGAATGACGTGAAAATTATGAATGAAGGTGAAATATTTATATAGTGAATTTAATAAATTTTCCATTATTGTTACCGTTGGGGTATAATGAAATAATGTTGATTAAATAAATGTCATTTCACTTTTTAATATATAAAATAATTTTTTTTCAATTATTTAATTTATACTATGTACACTACTTGCATTTACAAGAGTGTCTTATTTTTCGACAATTTTAGTGCTTTTTTTTAGTCCATTGTAAAAATCTTAAATTTACACTCATTTAAAATGGAGTGAAGACTAGTATCAAACATAAACTATCTACTTCTAAAATTTTATGTTTTTTTTCTTAAGCAAGAGAGAGTTAGAGAGTTTGACACGTGTGAGATATGAGGAACAAATAAACCAAAATATAACGATGGCATGGGATGTTTGGAACATGTGTGTGTTTGGTGTTATGCTAGCTATTCTTGTTTGCAATGGTCCTTCTCCCTACCACCTTTGTTCTTTTGATTTGATTCTAAAGCTACCACTGCCAAGGAAACACCGACTTTGTAAAAGAAAAACACATTTTAGTTATTTTTCTTTCTAGCTTGTACTATTCCCTTTTGCATACTCTAATTCAATAATGTTGAAAAAGAAGTAGTAATTCAATAATGTATCGTAGAAATTTGCTTTCCCAAAAACATGTCATTACATGTCCCTTCAATTAAATCTGCAAGACATGATATTGTATTTATTACACCTTTAGTAATGTTTATTTTAGTAAAATATTTCTTACTTTTGAGGATCATTTGGGTAATTTCACTGTCTGGAATGCAAATGTCATTGACATGTTCCATGTGCATCTTAAAATATAAATAGGATTAAAGAGAGAGCAAATCAACACACTATATTAAACATTATTATTTCATATAGATAATGCAAACATTACACATTACACACCACAGAAGTCATACAACATACATGCTCTTAAGCAGGTACATAACGCATATATAAAAGTAATACATATATATTCTTAAGAAATTACTTGATCCATATTCATTTCTTTTACCCCCTCAACGTTGCCTCAAGGTAGGAAGGATCATCCACGAGTTCAATTTCATTAAAATTTACTTCATTTTCCTTTCCCTCTACAAATGTCTTGTATCTTTTACACATATGTTATGGTATCTTACACACCTAAGACTAATGATCTTTATTTCCACATCTATAGCAGAAATCATCATGATTCCTTAAGGGACCTTCTTGGATCTCTTTACCTTTACCTTGACGATTCTTATTAGTTTCGTCGTATTTAGGAGACTTATAATTATTCACAAAACCTTGTCCACGATCTCGACCACGAAAGTGATTTCAATCGTGATTTCCTCCTCGACCACGATCATCAAATCAATTATGACCACCACGTTCTTCAGGATGATTTTAACCACCACACCTTTGATTAAATGTTGTGGCATTTATTTCAGGATATGTTATTGTTCATGTAGGACGTAATTGGTGGTTTTATATGGGAGATCATTATTTTATTTTTCCACTAGAATTTTTGCAACTAAATCAGAGTACTAAGTACATTCCCTCAATCTATATTGTTGTTGCAACAATATCCTGGATGCATGAAATGTTGAGAATGTTTTTTACAACTTTTCTTCTTCGGCTATAACTATGCAACTAAATTCTATCTATGTTGTGATTTGTTGCATAACAGAGTTATATGCAACAACACTTTTATAATCTTGGAACCTTAATTGTTCCACTAATCCATCAATGAGGGCAGTGAGACTTCCTTTCATGTCCAAATCTTGCCTTAGGTTTGTCCTACAACATCTTGGGATCTGTTGCATTTGAGCATTATGTTTTTAATCCATCATCAAGGTGTTATTTGATTATCCGATTTATTCTCGACTTTTTCATTGTCAAATCCTTCGGGTCAACTGTCAATTTTGTCGAGTCCCTAACATGCAAGATACTCAATTAAGTTGTTGTTTCAAGTTATGTAGTTGTCCCCACTTATGTTAATTTTGAATTAATGTTTAACATTGGGCATGGTTATATTTAGAATATAAAAGAACATAATCAACATTTAATGTATAAACTATGACGATAAAAATCATTTTATTCAATAACAACGATTACAAAAATCATGACCATTTTTTAATCGAATTCTTTATCAAAACAAATGACAATAATGCAAGCTAAGTCTAGTAATTGGAAAACACTAAATATAATGGAGATCTCAAAAGCAAACATTTGCAGCAACTTCTGTAAGTCATGTTGAAGTAATAACCCTTCATGAAGCAAGCAAAGAGTGTACTCGATATATCCAAGAAGCTTCTCGTTTACCAACCGATAAGAATCCAATTTTTTTGTATGAAGACAATGTTGAATATGGTACCTTGATGAAAGAAGGTTACATCAAGTGTGATAAAACAAAGCATATCCCTCCAAAGTTCTTCTCATTCACACAAGAACACGAAATAAACAAAGAGTTTGATATTTAATATATTCGTTCGAGTGGTGCCGGATCTCTTCACAAAGGCACTGTCGACATCAATTTTCAAGTAGCACATGCAAAGTATTGGAATGCTTCAGCTTCGAGATCTTTGAAGAACTGATTGTGTTTGGTTGAGGGGGAGCATAACGTTGTACTCTTTTTTCCTTATTAAGGTTTTTATCCCAATAGGTTTTTTCTAATACGGTTTTTAACAAGACAATATATGTTCCCATCAGATTCTCCTCGACAAGACTTCAATGGAGCATCGTGATAGATATTTTGCTGGGGAGGGGGTGTTATAAGAAATTAGAAAAACCAAAATCATTCTAGTATTATATGAAACACATATCTTACTATTTATGTTGAAATATCTATCTAAAATGTTAACTTATAATAGTACTGGAAATTATCTATCTAAATGTCAACTTAGAATAATAATGTAAATTATTTCCTACATGTAATAGTGATAACTTTAGTAGTATAAATACCACACTTTAGTCCATTTAAAGATGCACCATTTTTGAGAAATATAGACATATCATCACACTTTATTTTTTGAGGGGATATCATCATACTTTCTTCTTTTTATTTGTTTAGTTTGATATATCCTACCATTATATAATTTAGAGTAGTAACTTATATCATCTTACTAATTCACAAATATCAACAAACATATTTATTTTTGAGAAATATAGACATATCATTATACTTTATTTTTTATAGGGGGATATCATCATATACTTTCTTCTCTCTTTATTTCTTTAGTTTGATATATCCTACCATTATATATATATATATATATATATATATATATATATATATATTATTATATAATTAGAGATAGTAATTATATCATCTTATTAATTCACAAATATCAACAAAGGAATATTTAAATTTCCGTTTTTTTTCACAATCAAATTTATAAAGTACTTACTTTTTAACTTTTTAGTTCACATTCCTCAAGCTACTCTTCTCCAATCTCCATAAAGGATACACATCACTCAAAATCGAAGAAAATACTTTCTAAGTACATACTCAATATTAGATTCAACTACCAAAACTTACAAGTGGTTTATTCTACACGATCATATGACATCAAGCATGATCGATTACATGTTCATCACACTTTCCATGCACGCTATTTTCATGTTGCGTAAAAAGAGAGAAATATAAGTTTTGGAAAAACATATTAACTGAAGCATGAATGAAAAGAACAAACTCATCATTGTCTATTGTAACAAATCAAAGCTTTCAAACCTGCTACATCAAGTGCAGCAAAGCCTTCTCAAGTCAGATAAGAGACAAACTCTTAAGAAATTGTCTGATAGTCTATTATTCTAAGAATTATGATAAACTACAATCATCCCTATAAAGACAACATTCGAGAGGGATAGAAAACCATCCATGAACACATGTAGTAGGCAGTAGATATGCTCACAGTTTCACATATCCTAAATGTTTCTATTTGTTCAAAACCCGCCATTGCCAGTAAATTTCAATAATGTAATTTACATTACACGTTCATTGACATGATTTGACGAGCAAGACCAGGATCTTGTTGTAACAGCTCTCTCAAATTGTTTTCCACCTCTGCAATCTGCTTCTCCAAGTATTCTTTTGAGCTCTGTCCAAAGCCATATTATTTTCTCACTCAGACATCATGAAACTCATTTATTATTCAGAAATTTAACTAAAAAGTTAAACTGCTATTTTTGTCTCATTTTAGAAATTATAATTTTCTTCCTTACAACTTTAGAAATTTAAAAACAATGTAGTCATAAAATGATGAAAGAATAGAAGTTTCAATAAAAAGTGAAGGAATGACATTTACTTGTAATGCGGTAATTGAAGTTTCACTATCCTTGAACTTGTTCTCCTGTTCATTCATTAACGTTGCCTTCGTCTCCAATACAAACCTGGCCACAATTTAAGAGTGTATCAGAGTATGCCATTAATATTTTCTAATCAACCCACAAATGAAGCTTTTGTTCTCTATTTCGTAGCATGTTTAAATAGGCAACCACAACTTACGTTTTCCCTGCAAAAACAAAAATATACTGATTAATCATATTTCTGAAGAAAAATAGGGCATCCACTAAATACCTATGCAATACAATTCTAAAGACTTGTAGGATTAATCCTAAGATATCTTTTACATACCAATGGATTTGTAGACATTAGTATCATCAGGAACCTGCTTCAGCTCCTCCATTGTCAAAAAAGCACGCTTCTTGTCTGTTTCTTTGGAACGTATCTGGGTTTGCACCTGCATGCAAGGGGATAATATAAATTTAAAGAGTCTAAAGTAACGCCTAATAAGGATATAACTTCTTGATGCAACATACAAATATCAAGGTTTCCTTTATTGGTTTTTATATAACTCTTCTAAATAAATAAAAGTACGAATCCTCTTTCAGAAATCAGAACTCAGATATATGTATTCACTGCCACGTTTGTGCAATGCATCCATATCCTAGCACACACAAGCAGTAATACTTAAAGTTACACAACAGGTTGAAAATTCTAGTGTCAGTGATACGTGAGTATTGAGTCACAAATCAACAACACAGCATCCTTTTAACTCAATACTGGTATAAGCACAACTTCACCGGCGATACATACAATACGAAAACACCCTTCACCGATACGTATCTTGCTATGTATCCCAGAACACCCTGTTGGTGGATATAGTAAGGGTCTAAAACCTCCTAGTTATCATGGAGTTATGTTTGATTTTGATTGAATTAAGGATGTTTTATGTTATTTATTTTTGTTAATGACATGAGTTTTGAAGTATCATGAAGTTTATATATGATATTTGAAGTATTTTGGAGTTTACATATGATATTTTAAGTCATTTGTATTTTACGGTACATGGTACCATAAGATACGCGATTCAAAAAAGTGGTTGAACGATACACGATATGTATCCCGATTTGACTACCATGATCGAATGTGTCTACATTGTCTGTATGCAAAAATTTATAGGAAAAACAATGTCATTTTTTATGAAAGGAAAAATGCTTTATGTAACGATATAAGTTTGACAAAACATGCGAAAATCCTATGTGGTATCATGTAACACTTAAAAATAATAACCACTTGTCTCATGTATAGTCAGCAAGAACCTGACTGATAAAATATCCTACTTTTACATTCTTTTTCTTTCTTGTATAAATCTTTCGCAATAAATAGCATTGCAGTATATGAAAACTATTTGGAATATTATAACTAGAATCGAACCAAACTCAGCCTTGATAAAAACGCGAATTACCAAGAAATCCCTTCAGTACCTTTTATTCTTTTATGAACCTACTTTAACCTTTCTTTACTTTTTACTATGTAGAACCAACCCTTCAGATTGAAGGGTTGTCTAGTGTCCGACACATGATGGTGCCTGACATTGACACATGTGGATACATTCAATCAATTTCATTTTCTCAAATTATTACTTGTGTCAAATGTCGATACTTCGTAATCAATACAAATACATTACAAAACATACACATCACTTCTTAAATCTTGCTTACATTGTGACAAAATAGTTCACTTGTTCATCTAAATTCAATTAAACATGTAACTAAATAGTAAATAGTAATCACAAACTTGGTCTAATTACTACCACTAACCTCATAAAAACAAAAGGGAACCCAAAATAATCCCCAAAATCAATTAAAAATCAAAAAAAAAATCAATAATACTCTTCACAAATAACAATAACAACAGTAACTGAAAATTAAGAATTTTTTTAACGAACCTGCTTTAATTTCCTTGTAGTTTCTATCATACGACCTTGAATTTCAACGAAAGCCTACATTTTTATGCATCAAACATGAAGAAAAAAAAATTAGAGCAATTAAAAGGGGATTTCGTAAATCAAAACTTGAAATTGAAATTGTAGAAGAAAAAAGGGGATTGAGTTGTTACAGTTTTGATAGATTCGTCTGCCATATCAATCAATTGAACGGAGAATTCTTCGATCGGAAAAGGAATTGCAGATTTGAAAACCCTAATGTGACTGAGAATTAAGAAGAACGAGAACAAAAATACTTCACGTATAAACGCACCGTTTTGCAATTTACTCAGCAATTTTATTTTACAAAGTGATCTTGACTCCTTAATTTTTTCCTTGTCCTTTTTTTTCTTCTAATTAATCTAGAAAATTGTTGTATACACATCTTGTTTGGCTGAAAAACACATGTAAAAGATGAAAATATCTATCGGTAGTTAAGTGTCGAGGAAAATGGATCCAGGCTGCAGTTAATTACCGAGGAAAATGGTCGTCAGATAGACCAACTCGATGCGTTTGTTGCTTCTATCACCAAACAACAAGCATCCTACAAGATATAGAAGATAACACTTCACACAAAATTTCCTAACCCTCTCCAGCTCCCTTGGATCCTCTGTATCCGCCAATCTGTTAGCTCTATCGAGGTACCTCGTATATAATTCCCTCAGCTTCGGATAACTAATGTACCCACCATACTCTGTACCGCAAATTTTCTCTGCCTCCGTCTGCAACACACCTAAGTGCATCACCAGTAGTGCCGCTCGCTCATGTCTCAACATCTTCTTCCCATGGCTCAACATCCGCCCTTCAATCTGAAGATGCATAAGACATGCGACATCATCCAAAGTCACAGTCATCTCCCCCAAGGGCATGTGAAAAGTGCTGGTCTCGGGATGCCACCTTTCGCATAATGTCATCAACAAAGCATGAGGCACAGTGACATAGCCCAGATAAACCAAATCATGTAACCCGCTCTCCCTAACTTTCCCCAAAACCAGTCAGCATTCTCGTTTGGACGTCGTAGACTCAAAATCTCAGCCCCATGATTAATCAGTTTTAAAACACGCATCTTACGAACTTGAAATAATAGAAAAATAAAGAAAATAATTAAACATAAAGAAAAAAACACATATAAAAGTTGATATAATAATTAAACAAACACACATATAAAGAAAATAATTAAACATAAAGAAAAATAAATAAAATAACACTTACGTTATCTGAATTATACCAAAGCGGCAATGCCACATGCTTGGCATAAGAGTGGCAGCAGAAATATATTTTCCGGTCCTCCAGAAAAGGGAGGCTCCAAAGGTAACACCGCTGGGACAGCCGCTGCTGCAATGTCATCCTGGTATGGTATATGCTGCTGCTCTGGTATATGATTCTGGTCATACCCACCATCATTCACATCGTGGTGTACCTAATTCTGATAATTCAGGTACCCCACCTCCTGGGTCGGGTCAACCACATGTGACTGTTCAGGTTGTGTAGCCTGAGAAGTCCCTGAACCATCTGACCTGCCCGCTTTGCCTCTCTCGTCGGTGGCTTTGTGTCATCGCACGTCTACCACCAATCATCTTAGATTGGTCAATCGACTGCCCCTGGTGCTGATCATACATATCTACACAAAATTTTTAAAACTTAACATCATTCAACTTATACATTCAACCACTTTATCAAACACATTAAACCTAAACATAACCTAAACTTTCACATTCAACCACTTTATCAAACATTCACATTGAACCTAAACATTATCATACACACTATCATTCACATTCAAACGTAAATAATCAAACGCATTATCATACACATTCAACCTAAACTAAACATAAACATTCACCTTCGGTGAACAATCAAAACCACATTCAACCTAATTCAATACACACTTTATCAAACTACAATTAACATGATATCCATAATCTAAACTAACTCAATAATCATTACAATTTTCATTTGGGCATTTTGTCAAACACTTTGTGTGCAAAGCATCAAACATACACAAAATGTGTTCATTTGACACCATTCAAAACCACATTTTTATGATACATCACTTAAACAACATAGGCAACAACTACATTCATTTATCAATACATAAACTACACATGCAATGATCAAATTGTCAATTCATTCATAAACTCTAACCACATGCAAACTAATCAAATTTTTTTAAAAACTTAACCTAAACAAACTAACATTAAGATTGCAATGATTAATGGTACATACTTGTGATAATAAGGGGATGATTGGCTTGCAATTCGTGAAAATGGAATTTGGAGAGAATTTGGGAAGTTTTTGAAGAAAAGAAAAAACTGCAAAACTGAGTTTCTGCTTCTGTTTATGTTCAGCACGCATCAGCAGTTAACTGTCGAGGTTTTCCTCGGTCGTTAACTGCAGCCGGTTTTATTTTTCCTCGGCACTTAACTATCGAGGGGTATTTTTGGCTTTTACTTGTGTTTCTCAGCCAAACCACATGTGTATACAACAATTTTCAATAACCTAATTATTAGAAGGGTTAAATATGTTTTTGGTCCCAGTAAAATTGAGAACTTTTAAGTTTAGTCCTTACTTAATTTTAATAGCTTTTTTATTAGTCCCTACAAAAAATATTTACTTATAATTTTAGTCCCTGCTAAAACAAAGTTTGTTTAATTATCCTTAAACTCTTAAATTTTTTAACGATTTTTTTGAGACAAGTTTAGAACGCTGCCTATGAAAGGTTCATTTACTAAAATTTAGAATTTTCTAACATGAAACGAATTAAATATGAATTTTTTAAAACGGCAAAAGTTAATGATAAAAAGTAACAAAATCTGGATGTAGAAATCAAATTTTGCGATAATTTTTTACGAAGGAACTTTTAGTAATGCTCTAAACATGTCTGCAAAAAATTGTTCAAAAACTTAAGAGTTTAAGCATAAATTAAACAAATTTGAATTTAGTAGGGACTAATACTCAGTGCAGGAAAAAAATATAGACTAAAAGAACTATTAAAATTAAGTAAGGACTAAACTTAAAAGGTCCTAATTTTATAGAGACTAAAAACATATTTAACCCTAATTAGAATTGATTTTTTTTTTAGGGACCTAATTAGAATTGATGAATAAATAGATTGTCGGAGTTCTAACTCTATTGAGATTCAAATTCCGACTCTTATATATAATAATGCAATTAAGCAATACTCATAGGGATTTAATCTCTTTTTTTTTTTAATTAGAACATGCTATTTTTTGACCAAATTGAGATCATGTGTATTTTTTTGCAGGTGGCATGCTTTGATTCGATAGAATGAAATTTTTTTTTTTTGAGCAAAGAATGAAATATATTATTATGAATAATAATCCGGAAAAAAAAATCAATAGATGCATGATATATCAATTAATTATGTGAAAAAATAAATTAGCAAGATATGGAATAAAGTAAAGAAACAAGGGTCTGGATCCGTTAACACCAGGTGTCTACGGATTCGTTGACACCAAATTTTAACCGTTTATTTTATTAGATCAAATGGTCATAGTAGTTTCTAAACCAACTCACCCTTTCTCTCATGTATATGATTATCATTATCATTTTTAATCAGAGTTATTCTCAAGTGAACTCTCATCTAACACGTCATTCTTACACCAGCCAATTAAAACCCAACACCTCATTAAAATAAATAAAAACATAAATTAAAATCAGTTATATGTGATGGTGCAATCAGTTAAAGAAAGTGGGGAGAGGATAGAGAGAAAACGTCATAAATAATAAGGAAAAAAAATCTGATTTTAAATTATTTTTTATTTATTTTAATCAGGTGTTTGGTTTTAATTGGCTGAAAGTAAGAATGACGTTAGTTGAGAGTTCACCTAACAATTTCTCTTTCAATAATTGAAAAACCCAATTCATAATAGGCTTACAGGTTCTTCTCGCCGATATGATTATTTGTATATGAGGTTGGTGCTCTTCCTCCATGAATAAATTGACGACGGTCTTGGGTGAAAATTTTGTTATGGAATAAAGCTTCAATTCAATTGTTCGTGTTTGTTTTCTCACTATAAGTTTGGTATTTTATTTTACTCATTTTGATTTTCCCCCAATTCTATGCCCTAAAATAATGTTCTATTGCTTTATGGAAGGCAACAAGACAAACCAAAGATTGACAATATCTATAATATGTTTCTAAAAAAAAAAACTCGTCTTTGATATGATTAGTTTTAAAAACAATTATATTGGAGTAGAAAAGAAAGCTTTTTTTTCCTCAAACTCCATGGACAACATATCTAATTTCATGTTAATGGTTAATTGGTTACTGTAATAGAACACAACAAGTGTTTCTAAATAAAAAAAAATTGAGACGATAGGTAGAAATAAGAGGAAGAATTAAAATTCTTCGACCAACAAGCAAAACATCGTTCATGATTCGGGGGAAGTTGTTAGGCATAAAGAATAAAAAAGTAATACTCATACACACTTAATGAACGAGAGATCATGTGAGGTTTGTACTGAATAAATATGAACCTTTGGATCAACATAAATGAATGGTTAAGATTTGGTGTCAACGAATCCATTGACACCTGATGTAAACGGATCTTGACTCAAGAAACAATTGATGTTTTGATGGTAATAAAGTAAAGAAACAATGCATCAATTAATTATGTGCTCAGTGTCACTGTGCATAATATATATTAGCAAGATATGGTTAATAGTTAGGTTCTCGTAAGTTTAATTCAATTAGTAGGAACAATGCATAGTATATGTAAAATTTGGGGTTCGAACCCCGATCACCACCAAGAAAATAATCATCCTTGTTAAGATAGTTAAACACAACACGAAGCAAAGTTGTCAACATACAATCAAATTCATGAAGGTGGGAGAACACAAAAAATGTGGGTTCAAATTATATTTAGAATTAAAAAAAGGGTTAAATAAGTTTTTCGTTCCTATAAATATAACGAATTTTGATTTCAGTCCCTATAAAATTAAACTGAATGTTTTCATCCTCGCCAAATTTTTTATTTTGTTTTTGGTCCTTAATGGTTATAATTTTAACGTGTTTTTGACATTTTTTGAACATAATATGAATATATAAATATCGAATATAATAAACGGACATAACATGGATACAATTTGAACATAAAAGAGTTATAATTTTGCCATTTATATGAACATAAAATG
>Ga0228711_1000645_pt1 | contig 45097 bp, 24 predicted proteins | sample MedpolnodulmetaG_2_FD_177996 | JGI IMG/M metagenome (GOLD analysis project Ga0228711, IMG submission 177996) | Root nodule microbial communities from Medicago polymorpha collected in Santa Monica, California, United States - brown nodules | ecosystem: Host-associated > Plants > Roots > Nodule...
CATTAGCTTACAAACTTGTTAAAACACCCTAGCAAATCATGTCTCTTTGTGTCATTTGATTCCTTGATGTCTCGTGTGTTGTCATATATGGAAAATCTCTCTGTGATTTTCTTGATTTGATTCATGGTTCATTGATTCATATCTTGCATTCCTTTTGTCCATTTTCCTCGTGTCACTCCTTTTGAATCGAGTCAAATTTTCATGAATAGTATCGCAGTGAATCTATTCACAGCTTTCCTGAATCGATTCACATCGCAGTGAATCTATTCATAGTTTTCCTGAATATATTCACAGTGAATCGATTCACGATTTCCTTGAATCGATTCGCAGGTGAATCGATTCACAAAAAGTATGAATCGATTCAAATGCTGTCAGCATCTACTTTTCACTTCTTTCTTGCCTGAATCGATTCAAATTTCAGTGAAACGATTCATCAAACTCTCTAACATGGTCTGAATCGATTCAAACTTGTTTTGAATCGTATCAACACCTTTTGGGCTATTTGAGTCGACTCAATTATCACTTGACACGTTTCATTCTTCATCATAATTTTTCCTTGTTTTATATGGTTTGAATCGATTCAAATAGTAAGTGAATCGATTCACACAGTTCATTTTGTGTGAAAATTTGGCCTTTCCCTTTGCTCCTATATATTGTACTCTCCTCACAACTTCAAAAGTATTGAATCATTTGCATCTATTCTCTCTAGGTCTCAAAAACTCATTGCTCATACATTCTTAAAGATTAAACTCTTTTTCTTAGAATCACTTTGTCTTTGAGGGTGTAGATTCTCTAGGGTGCTAGTAGGGATTGTAAGTTGGTTATCTCAAGAAGATTGATTGGGCTTAATCAAGGCTTCAAAGGAATTGAATAATCTCATTCCACCTCGAAAGGACTTGGGGGTCTTTCTAACCGTTCTTGAGATCGAAAGGGGTTCGTTTACCGGACGTAGCACTGAAGACTCGAGTTAAGAGATCGAAGGAGTGCACGGGTAATTCATGGATCCAAAGATTCAAGAAGCACCAAATTCAAGGGCTACTTGATGTTTGGGGGAGCTTTGTTTAACATAGGAGTTGAAGATTTAGGGCTTTATTTTGAAGGAACTCTTGTAAACATTGTAATCAACTTTTCATACATAGTGGATGACCTTGGTAAAGGCGTACTTCATCAAGTAGAGTAGAGGTATGTTGGAACAAAGGGTGTTTCTCAAAAATCACCTCTTAAGTTTTGATAATAACAAAGTATTAAAAATCATCAATTGGATATGCTAAACAATTTGTTCAAGTGTACAGGATCCATAATCAAAGTACTATTCATAAAGATTTTGATTGAACAAGTTCAAGAGCAAAGGAATTTTATTTGAAGCTTAGAAGCATCTGGAAGAATGCCTCTGAAGAAATGCGTCTAAAGAAGTGCATCTGAAGAAACGGGTCTGAAGAAGAGCTCCTGAAGACACGTCATCAGAAGCAAGGTCATCAGAAGCAATGGTCATCAGAAGCATATCTCGTCAGAAGCTACTTCACCAGAGTTGACAAAGGACAATGTACGAAGTGTACAACCACGAACTCTGCAACCACCATCTCTGCAATCTTTGTCTCTACATCAAGACAAGATAACAGTAACATTGCTGCAGATGTTGTTCCTTTTGTAATGGAATGGATTTGAAATTAGTTCGTCATAGGACAACTATCAAATCAGGCAAAAGATCAAGGGTGGAAAATCAAAGCTTCAAGCAAGACAAGTTGATGTAATGGCTAAATTCTCAACGTCTCTTAAATCCTCTATAAATAGGGATGAAGACTTAGAGAACAAAAAATATAGAACACACGCATATACAAGGCCAATACTCTGTGCAAAACGTCGTAAACAAAACATCAACAACTTAGAGAATTCTTTCAATTGTTCATATCTTAGAAATCTTAAGTGTCTAGAAAAATAGAGTCTGTTCTGTTTCGTATTGTATTGTGAATACCTATGATTGTATATCAAGTATTCAAAACCTTATTCATTTTTTTGCAATTGTTAAGATAAATCTCTTTCAGTTGTGATTGAGCAAAGGAAGTCTCTTGGAGTTGTCCTTGAGCATAGAAGTCTCTTTCAGGTGTGATTGAGCATAGAAGTCTCTTGGAGTTGTCCTTGAGCAAAGATAAGTCTCTTTCTTGTGTGATTGAGCAACTTGTAATTTGATATTACATTTTAGTGGAACTCTCCTTGGATGTGCAAGGGGGACAGGACTACTTCCGGTTTGTGGAAGGAACCTGTATAATTGCTTGTGTTCTCTCTTCCTCTGTTCTTTACATTTATCCGCTGCACAACGACTCTGAACTCGCTCAGACTCTGAACTACTTCAGACTCTGAACCTGAGAACAGTCATCTCACCTTCATCATGTTTCCAAGAGTGAAGAATCTTGGTAATGATATAGACGTCTTGACCACGTTCACTTTGACTTTCTAGATAGAGTTATGTCCAAGGATCTAGTAGTTGATTTACCTAAAATAATATTTGTAAAGGACAAATTATGCGTTCTTGTCAAAATGGGAAGCAAACTACAGTCTCAATTAAACTTAAAATTATGGTGTCTACCACAAAAACTATAGAATTTCTCCACCTAGATCTTTTTGGCCCCTCAAAAAGTCTAGAACGCAACTATTACGGATTTGTCATTATTGATGTCTAATCTAGATTCACATAGAGATTATGCCTATCTAGTAAGGATGAAAGCTTTGATGCTTTCGCTAGATTTGCTAAAGTAATCCAAAACCATTTTTTTTTAAAAATTCCATCGTTTAGAATTTGAAAAAGTAATTCGCCACCAATTTATAAAACTTTGTGATGAATTTGGAATTTTACTTAACTTTTCTTGTCCTAAAACTCCTTAACAAAACAAATTTGTTGAAAGGAAAAAAAATGAGTTTTAGAAGAGTTGGCTAGGACAAGGATAAGTGAAATAAACCTACCTAAATATTTTTAAGCGGAAGCCGTTAACACCGCATGACATGTCTTAATTTTATTTTTTGAAGAAACTAAAATGGGTTAAAATACTGAAAGCCTGAAGATTTCAGCATAAGGAGTGCCAAAACCCCAACTGAGAGAGTCAATTACAAGAGTGCCAAAACAGCCAAAACAGGAACAAAAAACTACCCTATTACATAAATATTCCCAAACAAGGTAAAGGGTTCAACCACGATGAATGGTAGGAGAAAACAAAGCTAAGGCGGTTCGCTTTCAGCCACCAGTATGATTGAAGCTTAACTTTATCTAATAGTTGATTAAAAGAAACTTCTTTTTGGTGAAATATTCGAGCATTCCTTTCAAGCCAGATCACCCACACACAAGATAGCCAAATAAGATTCAGAGCTGAGCGTTTGTTGTTAGAGAAGCTGCTAAATGTGCTAAATTGATATAAAAGATTTGACACATTTTCAGGAAACACTAAGTGATAACCAAGCCAGTGAGAAATACCATACCAAAGCTTGCCAAAAAAATCACAAGAGAGGAATAAGTGTTTTGCATCTTCTATCATGCTGCATCCACCCACGCATAACTGCGCATTCGGGTGTAAAATGTGTCTTTTGATTAAATTGCCTGTTGTTGGTAATCTATTACGTAACAAGCGCCAAGCAAAGAGGCTGATTTTCAGAGGCACTTCCTTGTTCCAAATTTCTGTCATGTGAGTAACCGCCAAGTTGTTACTCGTGAATGTTAAGAGATGATTATAAGCACTTGAGGCATGCAAGTGCCAAATCCACCTGTTAGAGTGAGTAGGCTGCAAAACAATATTAGATAAAATATCACAATATTCCCGCACTCTCTCTTCCTCCCAAGCCAACAAACGACGCCGCCACTGCCAAGCTTCACCCTCAACCCCCCACCCAAAAGAATACATTTCAGCCACCGTTGTCATTTTATTAGTAGCAAGATCAAAAAGACGGCTGCAACTATTCTTCAAAACTAGCCCGTCAATCCAAGGATCCCACCAAAATAAAGTTTGGGCACCATCTCCTACCTCCCGCCCAACATTATCATCAAACCAACTCCCACTTCCCACACCAGCCTTATTTTTAACATTGATCAAATTATTCGACATGATAATCATTAGACCTATCCTAGATAAAACACCTACGCATAGTTTTAGGATAGACAACCAAACTTATCATATGTTAGAGTTTTCAGATGCAAAATGATTTATTTTAAACAATGACAATAATAAACTACGAAAATTCGATGCAAAAGGGACTAGGGAATCTTTTTGGGATACTCATCTTCTAGAAAAGCTTATAGGGTTTTCAATAAGCGGACCCTCGTTGTTGAGGAATCCGTAGATGTTTCTTTTAAGGAGATACTTCTCCAAGAGGTTAGCAAAGATACTTCTGACTTTAGTGTTTCAAGAATTATCACAAAGGATTTAGTCGAGGATGGAGCTACACAAGAAGCTCCTTAAAAAAAAAAAAAGAGGACATCACGAGTGAAGCATGTGAGGAAGGCGTACAAAACAGGATGACAAACATGAAACCTCACCAATGCTTTCTCATGATTGGATTGTCACGAGTGACCACACCTTGGATAACATTCATGGAGATATCAAAAAAGGAGTACGTACTAGAAATTAATGGTCACCCTTAAGGTGAATAAATGAAGAATTTGAGGTTCAAACCTCAGCCTCTACAAATTGTAAGTCCTTATCAACAGAGCTATGTTCATCTGGACTATACAATGCATACTTAAGTGTGCTATTTATGATTTATTGTTTTATAAATTTTCAAAAATGTGCAGATTTTATTTTGAAGTATGAAGAATTTAAATTAGCCAGATTCAAGTATTTTTTTTCGAAGAGAAACTCTCTTCCCCTAACAAAATGTTCCAACATCCGACCTCAATATGTAAGTGTGTGTTTGATTTTGTAGCGGAGAGAAATAATTTTGACATAATTGATTTTAATTAATTGAGAGTTGATTGTGAAATGATTTATGTTTGAATACATTAACGTAGAAGTGGTTCTTATAAATTCATATTGTTAGTTTGAATCAAAATTAATTTTAAATGTATTATTACCAAAATAGGTATTAATACCTATTCAAAATTAATGTTCGTTTCTATTTTATATAATTATTTATGGATTATTAAAATATTTAAAATGAAATGCATATTCTATGAACTACTTTTGCAATATATATAGTTTTTTTTTTAAGGAATTAATATAGATAGTTTAGTCACCCAAAGAAATACTGTTTAAAGAAAAATTAATTGATTAACGGAAAATCATTACTATGGCCGAGCGGAACAGGTTATTGATGGCAATTGAGATGGAGGAAAGAAAGGGCTCCAAATGTAATTGATGATTTAAGCACCATGAAGAAGAGAAAGTATAGAAGAGGCTATATGAAATCATTTGGTAGAGTTGCTCACATTAGGGGTTGGATAGATCAATTAATTTGAAATAAATAATAGAAGTTGAAGAAATTTTGATCATTTAAATTCAAACAAATGAGTAAATATTAATTAAACAATTAACTAATACTATCATTAAAAAAAGAACCGGCCACATATATAGTATACTAGTACTCTTGCATTTTTTAATTTGTATATACAATGATTTTTTATTTTTTTAACAAAATTTAGGGTGAGCCGATGTTGTTCCATTTGAAGATAGAGAAGATCAGATCTAAAGAGTATTTACAAAAGTATTTAAGATACCATGAAGATTGCTTGTGAAAAACATGCACAAGAGAATGAATAATACTATTTGAATAACCAAATAAATGTAAACATTAATTATTAATTTGGTCACCCTTCTTGATTACTTTTTTCTTCTTCGTTGGTCAAAAAGTATAAGAAGGGCTTAACTCTTATTTTGCATGTAACAATTTGAAAATCTGGAAAACACGAAATGAAGTTATTTTTTCTTTTAAGAATTCAGAGGTAGAGGTCATCAAAATTACCTCTAGGAAAATAGAGAGTCTCTTATGGTTGTATGAATTGTACTCAAACCTTCTTCTTTATTTAATTTAATTTCTTGAAATGGGTTGTTTGTTTTTGTGACGACGGGTACACCTTGTACTTTTCTTGAACCAGGGATTTTTTTTTTTTGTGGTGGCTGGGGTTTGAATCCCGAACCTTACATATATTATGCATTGCTCACGAGGTTTTAAAGAAATTTACTCAGCCAAAAAAATAGACACAAATCTTTATTTTATTTTTTTCCTGATAAATAACACCAACAACCGATTTTGTTTTTTGGAGGGTACTAACGACTGATCTTATTTAAGTTAAAAAACACCACATATATAAAAGTACATTTTTTTGACAAAATATATAAAAGTACATAGAAATCTTCATAAAACAGAAGTACATAGAATTGTTTAAAAGCTTAGAGACACTCTTAAATAAAAGAGAAAACTAGCTATCGCATAAACGTAGACCTTGTCCCTCACATTAAGTTAAATAAGGCTTATTGTACGTAGTAGCTGATGCTATATAGTTTCTTGCCGTAGATTCAGCATTCATAACTTTTTCACCTGATACTGCAAAAAATGAAATTAAAAAATTACCGTTATCGTTGTTCGCATACATGTAAGAGAACAAAATATCTACCAACAAATTTATCTGCAACATTGTAGAAGATTTAGGAAGCGTCGAATGGGGTTATTTTCTCAAAGATTGTGGAGGTTAAAGATAGTAGAAGGTATCAAAGTAACATGTTGGAGATGATTTCTTGTTAAAAAAAACCAGAGACCGTGTTTGTATTATGAATGGTACTCAAACCATCTTCTTTATTTAAAAATTTAGGTTAGAGTTTGCTTTTTTTCGGGCAAGTATCCCTTGTACTTTTCACAAGTTATGGGTTAAATACTCTTTTTACTTCTCTCCTTCTAATAAATTTGGTTGGTCAAGAAGACAAATAATACAGAGGAAGAAGTCAACACACCCTCTAAAAAAAAAAAGAGTCAAAAGTCAACCATTCATAGTATAGGACGAGATCATTATTAGCTTGGGATTTTGGAGTTTGTTCCTCCAAAGGTCTCACGTTCGATTCCCTCTGGTGCCAATTTCGGTGGGCTAAGTCCATACAAAGCTTGCTCTGGCTTTAAACAGGCCCCTGCAAGTGGGCGGTGAGATTGGTCCCCTCGGATTAGTCGATTCTTGGATCGGATACCGAGTTTTAAAAAAAAATGCAATATTGCTATGGGTATTCAAATCCAAACCGATAAAAAAAAACGAAAACCGCAAAAAATCAAATATATTTGAATGCATTTGGATGTTGTTTTGTAAAAACCGCTAAGATCGGATCAGATTTCGGATCACTTTTTCAAGACCAAACCAAACCGAACCGAACCACAAAAATAAATATTAATACTTATTTATTCTTTTATTAATATTATATATTGCATTATTATGTTGTTTGTTAAATTTTAATTTTATATATTGCACTAATTTAATCTATATTATTATTACTTCATATGTTTAAAAAATAATCGATAATTTTCATACTATAACTTTATTTTTTTAATATATTTTGCATCAAACCTATTACTTTACCGTGTTTGTGTAATATTAATATTAATAAAAAAGTTATATTCTTCAAAAAAGAGTAAATAAAAAAATATGTGTTGCATTTTGGACATCCAAAAACCGATCCAAATTAAACCGCATATATTTGGATCGGTTCCGTTCGGATTTTTTTAGAATACTCATCCAAATTGACACTACTAGAAAAAGCAAAATTAGCGGGGGAAATTAGTGACGGAAAAAATAAAATTCCTCACAAATTCCTTAGTCGCAAAATTTAGTGATGGAATTAGAGAGGGATTTCACATTTTCCGTCACTAAATATCCCTCACTAATTTTTGTTTTTTAAGCGGTGCGAACCGAACCGCATGTGATTTTTATTTCTTATCGGTTGACATTTTACTTCAAAACCGATCCAACCCGCACCACAAACACCCCTAAATATTGCACTTTTTTTATGGTGTTCAGGATTCGAACCTCAGACCTTGTATATATATTATGCATTGTAACTACCAACTGAGTTAAGTTCACGAAGATCAATATTGCACATATTAAAGCAATTAAAGGTGACAACTTTTTATTAAAAAACAAAAATTATTTATTAAAAAGTTATATCATTAATATAATAACGACGATAAAAGAAATTCAAACTTAGCTTGTATTAAAAAAATTCATTAATTATTATGATTAGATAATAATTAATGTAATTAACACGTACCTAGCACAGTTGAAGGAAGTACTGATCTTGAAGGGAAGGTAAACCCTACATTTTCCCGGGAGTGCAGCAGCATAGCCTTGGTTGATTCTCCTGTAAGCAGCAGCAGCTGACTTCAAGCAGTTGCAAGTGACACGGCGATCAGCGGTGGTCCTAGCCGCGCTGACGATGTTTCTAACACCGTTACAACACCGCGTCGAAACAGCACCACCACTCTGAAGATAAGCTACACATGGTACAAGGTTACTTGAAACTTGTGGACATGTAACTGCTTCTCCATGTTGTGCATACAACACAGCCATGCATATCATAACAACACATGCTAACTTCATATTACCCATAGTTAGTTAACTAATTTGTTTGGGAAATGGTTATGCTTTTAGGTGTGAGTTCAAGGTGTTTATATTGTGATTTTGAAGAGTGTAATTGAGTTTGGTGGTGGTTGTGTCTCATTGAATGCTTGACTATATCGAGGGACTTGGGATATGAGCTTTCTATTAGGTATTGAAGTATAGTGTAATGGGGGATATCCCTAGACTATATTCAAGTGACACTTCGAACATGCTCTTTTTAAAGTAAGGAGCGGCACCGAATGGATTTTCTAATCCAATGTTATGTTATTTCTCCCAATTTTTTAGGATTTTTGTTAACTCGTGCCTTTAGATCCATATTAAGGTTTATATAAAGAGCAAGTATTTATTCGGTAACATTAATTTCAATCTTATGAAAAATAAATTAGCACAATTTACGAACAATTTACGATGTATAAATTCTATCTTTGAAACTTTAACTTGTGCCCTTAGGATTGTTAACATTTTCCAATTTTTTAAAGGTCTTGCTAACAATAAGGGAAATCATTAATGATTCAAAAATGAAAATAATTGAAAACTTTTTATGTAAAAAAATTGTTTTTTTATGTTTAAATGTGTTGAATGCACAAATTTTAAGATAAAATTTCTACTTAAAACTTCTTATCAAATGACCTTAAACCACTCGTTAACATTTCATTTTTTTTTAGTGTCACATTCTAACTTTTTACATGTATCAAGATAAATGGTAATAAATATTTTTTTCAAGGAAAAATGTTTTGATTTTTTCAGCATGTATAAATTTGGACATGTTAAGAAATTTAAAATAGTATATTTTGTATCGAGTGTGTGCATTTAATATTAAATATATAATTAAGTTTTTAATAAATAATTCTGAATAAAAAAATGTTTTTACTTTTAGTTGTTTTAATATGTATAATATTATACAAATTAGACAAACTCAAGATGTTTATAACATTTCCTTAGAATATTAAAACATGTGCGACCTTATTTATTTGTCATTAAGAAGCTCAATACATTATAATAAAACATAACCAGACTCCGTCGCATCTTCTCTAACATTGTTGAATGCTTCCACCACTGCTTTGGAATCGAGAACAAAATCCAAGTTATAAAGGAGTAGATCAAGAATATTGCGTTAATAGCACGAAGTAGGTCTCTAGAGCTTCACCCAAATCCACATTACACACTGGTCCTATCCACATGGTTTTTGCGATCACAAAAAGACCTTCATCATCCCTCAAATATATGCCAATATCTGTCCGATTTTGCTGAATGAAAATGAAGCATCTATGTTGCACTTTTAACTTATTTCTCGCGGCCTTTGCCAACGCGCTTTGTGTCGTCTGCTGCATTGTCGCAATCTTCTGGTACATCAATTGTTGTTGATGTACGTGGAGCCACGCCTACCTCTTCTGCTCGTGGCATTAGCTATGAACCAAACCTCTAGAAGCCACTTCTGCACTTTACTCATTCACATCTTGTCAAACCTTCTGGCTTTGTTGCGTCTTTAGACTCCATAGAGTAACAACCATATATAGTTAGCATGACTTGGTGAAGGTTGCTGCAATAACAAGAAGATTGTTGTGTTTGTTGTATTTGTTTCCAATAAATCTTTATTAATTTCATTCCATAACCCGATTGCGTGCCAAACTTGGATAACGAAAGGACATTTAAAAATAATGTGTGCAAGCTCTACATATCTAGAGTCATAACTTAAACAATTTGAGCAGCATGCAGGATACTTTGGATTGTAAACGTGCTTTAGTTGGGAAGCACTTGTTGACACATGCACCAAACAAGTTGGCCTGTTTGGGTCGAGGGTTTAGGAGGAGAAGGGAGGGGTGAGTTTATTTTTTTTTTTTAAATAACATACATGTTTTTCTAAAATAAATTATGTGTGATTGAATTATTATATGATCGTTTATCATGTTAATATGTTAATTTTTTAAAAAACATTTCATAGTATTCATAATTTAAAAATAAAAAGTAAATTCTCCCCTCCCTTTTCCTCCTAAACCCTCCATCCAATCACGCAGGGGAGGTTTTAGCGTCATATTTCGGATCAATACTCATGTTTGTTGGAACAAAATGTGTTTAATATACGTTACCCTTAGAGCTTTGATGATAACAAGGTATTAAAAATTGTCAATTGGATATGCTAATATTTGTTCAAGTGTACAGGACCATAGACAAAAATTTAATATCTTTATAAGGTTCTAAAAGAACAAAAGAGAGCAAAGGAATCAACAAAAAGGAAGCTTGAAGCATCTGAAGAAAAATGCATCTGAAGTATAAGTGCTCTTGAAGTGATGACGTCATCAGAAGCAAGTTCTTCAGAAGCATCTCATAAGAAGCAAGATCACCAGAAGCTGAAGTTCATCAGGAGATGAGAGACTTAAAACTTCAAAGGCTGGGTAATGGATTTAATCTCGTTCAGCATTGCAGAAGACTAAAAGAGTGTAACAAAGACTTTTATGAAGGAATTTGAAAGCATTGGATGCTTGTTCTATCAAGAGACTTGACAAAGGACAATTGTACGAACTGTACAACCACTTCCTCCACTACTTTGTTCGTGTCTCTGCAACAAGACAAGAATAACAGCTCTGCATGCAGAAATGTTCCTTCAAACTAGGAATGCATTTGAAATTGATCCTTCATAGGACACTAACCATATCAGGCAAAAGATCATTGATGATTTTCAATAAGTTTCAAACGACTCTTTATTGTACTAGCAACTTTCCAACGTATCTTTCACGCCTCTATATAAAGGAGTGAAGACCTGCTAGTTGGAGATACAGACACACACAAAAACAAGACTCATACAATAATTCAAAGTCTCAAACTCTGTTATTGTTCTACATCTAAAGTTACTTAGAATTTCTTATCAAAGTTCATATTTTAGAAATTCTAAAGTCTTAAGAGTCTGTATCTGATTTGTATTGTGAACATCACTGATTGTATATCAAGTGTTCAAACTCAAACAAACTTCTTTGTAATTCTGTTTGATTAGAAGACTCTTGCTTGTGCGCTTGAGCAATAGAAGTCTCTTGCAGTTGTGCTTGAACATTGGAAGTCTCTTGACTGTGTTCCGGAGCATAGGAAATCTCTTGCAGTTGTGCTTGAGTAATTTGGAGTCTCTTGCTAGTTTTTGTGAACTCTCCTTGGAAGTGCAAGGGGGACAGAACTACTTCCGGTTTGTGGAAGGAACCTGTATAATTGTTTTGTGTCTTTCTTCTCTCTTTCTGTTTTATCCGCTACATTTAGATTCTGATTATCACTTCAGAAGCTGAACTCTATCTGCTTCTGAACAGTGACTTCAGTAGGAGAAAACGAAGAAAAAGTAAACACAATTCAACCCCCGTTCTTGTGTTTTTTTCACCTTCAATGTCGTCATAAATGATAGGTGTCCACAACATCATCAACACAAAATCTATAAGACCTTTTTATAGAAGGCTATCTATTCTTTTCCGATTTCCAAATTAATTTACCATCAGATACCTAAGTAAGAAGGGATGTTTTTAGAATTGTAGACGCCATATCTTCAGTAGACACATGTTGTACAATGATGACAAAGCATTATATGATATTTTAGCTTATGTTTTAACTTATTTTCTTTGCATTTGAATGCAAATAATAGGTCATTTAGATGAGTTGTATGTGGTTTGAGAAAAAAATTGTATTATTTTCGAATGAGTCATTGTAATTTACATTTATCATAAATCATGTTAAATCAACAAACCAATGGTCTTTTTGGTTAATGTTGATGACACCTATGGACGATTTGTTATAAGATTTTTCATTGCTTAGGTGTGTGTGGGTTTTTTTTGAGGGACCTCTATGTATTCCTTTAAATGTGTGTGGGTTTTTTTTGAGGGACCTCTATGTATTCCTTTAAATTTGTTATAACCTAAGACGACATGACATCAAAAACCTTAAATTTGATTAAGTTGGGATTAAGTTGTGTATAAAAATGATCAAACAGTGATTCATCATTATGCAATGTTCCCATTACCGCATCCAACAAACATTATCCAAACTTGGCTAATTTTGTTAAGATAAAACTAAAACATAAGATTTCCACTAAATTAGTGAAAGTTGTGATAAATTTAATACAATTATATTTAGTTGTCTTATTGCGAATATAATATAAATATCATATGTGTTTTTGGAGAAATAAATATCATGTGTTAGTAACAATTTAAAGATAATTTGTTCAAAAATAATAGTCTTAACATGGGTCAAAAGTCTAGTGAAACCTAAAATTAGGAAAACCAACATATGGTTTAAATCTTCCATAATGAAGGAAGGGAGAGATTTCACAAAGAAAATGATATTAATAATTGTAGCGGTGATTTTCGGAGATCAAGTTATTGATTAGCGTTGACTCACAAAATTAGGTTTCACCACCGATTTTTAATTTTTCCAAGGAAAGGGGAAAAGTTCGAATAAAACCCGTTATTTAAAATAAGAGATTTAAGGTTCGGGGATTAGTTACGTAAAAGGAAGGTATTAGCACCCTAAACGTCTATAGTACTCTATAGGAACCTCTTGCGTTTATTTATTTTTGGCTAAATTTAATTATTATTTGCTTGCAAAAAAGATTAGTGAAATAATGAAAAAGAAAAAAAATTTGTTTATTTTTTATTTAGAAAGACAAAGTTTTTTGCCTACGTACCTGTGAGGGATCAAAACCACGTAGTTTGGGGTAAAAAGCCGAGTGATTTGTTTGATGTTTTTACTTATTTTTGAAAAGGTTTTAAAAATAAAACCCAAATGGCAAAGAGAAAATTTGTTTGGTGTTTTTTAGTTTTAAGAAAAAAAGTTAAAATACGCTTAAATGGATTTAAGTTTTTTCTTTAAAAAGAAAATTAAAATGGGGAAATCTCTTGATAAGAATCAAGGTTTTTTTTTGAAAAAGGGTTCTTTTTGAAATTGGTTTTTTGACTATTTGAATGCTTTTGATATTTTTTATTTAAAGCCTAAAATTAAAAATAACCACGATTAAACGCGCGAGAATTCTGTTGTAACACTAGGTCAAAATGAATCCCTTTCCGTTGGATAATAAATGAACAAAATTAAAATGCTAAACAAATAACAATAAACATAAATAAAATTAAAATAAATAAAATAAAATAAATAAAACAAATTAAAATAATAAAAAAAATTGAGGGACAACAAGTGTAAATAGTTAAATAAAAGGGGTGCAAGTAGCAGGAACGGACAAATTTGTGTTAAATTGGCCTAAAAGGATTGGGCCACAGAGGGTTGAATCTTGGCCATCTGATTTAATCAGGTGACCCTGATATGATCACAGGGAGGTGCATCACAGACCGTCTGATCAAGATTAGAAGGTCTGTGGAGTGAGAGCATACGGTAAAGCGTAGTCCTGCCCACACATGATCGGGGAGGGGTATAAATACCCCATCCCCTTCAGATTTTGTTCAATTTTCTCATTCTTTCTCTCTCTTAGTCTCTTTTTCTTTCCCTTCTCTCTAAACCTTCTGGTCTTCTTCTCCGGCCGGATGGAACTCCGGTGGAGTACCGGCGCGCTCCGGGGCGGTGGCCGGCCGACCAAGGTGGCGGCGCTGCCGTGCTGAAACCGTAAGAAAGACTCTTTTTTGAAAGAAAAAAATTACTTTTTTTTTAAAAAACATCTCCCCCTCCTCTTCTCACTTATCTCCTTAAAATTTTCAAAAAGATTACACAAAACCGTAGATCTAAGAAATAAAAATTCTACCTTTTTGTGTTTTTGATGGATCTGTGGTTTGGGACCGGTTTTGTTGTTGTGTTTGGTTCGGATTTGTTGCTATGTTTGGTTCGGCTTTGTTGTTGTGTTTGGTTCGGCTTTGTTGTTGTGTTTGGTCCGGCTTTGTTGTTGTGTTTGGTTCGGCTTTGAATTTGAGTTTGTTACTAGTTTGATTTTTTGAGGTTTTGATGGTGTTTGTGGATTCAGATTTTGAGGTTTTGATCGTGTTTGTTACTGGTTTTGTTTTCTGAGATTCTGGAAAAAAAGAAATTTTTAGGGTTTGTGTTAGATTTGTGCCTAAACAATTCCCCCTCTTCTGTTCTGATTTTGTTCCTGATATATAGACACAAATGATGCACTTTTGTATCCCTGGAAACTGTTGTGAACTTGATTCTTGTAGGACTTGGCAAAAGTTTTGGTTAAGGACAATTTTGGACAAGGAATCTTGGACATTTTTAAACAAAAGAGAAAGTGTGCAAGCAAGAGGGAGGGGTACAACATGCTGTTCTTTTCAGACTCTTGATTTTTGTGATCTTTTAAAATAAAAAAGAAATAATAATAATAAAGAAGAAATAATAAAAATAAAATAAAATAAAATATAAAAATGAAATAAATAATAATAATAAAAGAAAAAATAATAATAATAATAGAAAACAGAATAATAAAATAAATAATAATAAAAAGTGGACCGTAAACGAACCTAAAATGAGGTATTTTAAAATACCTCTTTGCCAAAAAATTTCTTGAAAAGACGAAAAATGTTCTGGGCTAAAAGACAAATAAAAATGGAATCGTAGGTCAAAAATTGGGGTATAACAATAATTTATTTATTTACTCTAAAATTTAACTATTTTAAAAATTATTATGGAACATTATTTTTTGAATACGATATTATACATTTTTTTTAAATTGATTTTATATTGATTTTTATACTTCTTACACTCATTTTCCTATGTAAATTATAGGTATTAATGCACCAACCATGTTTTTCTTCCAAAACTTTATTTGTCTCTCTTCGTCTAATTTTCTTGTAATGCACCCTCCACCGCTAGATCCATGTCTCTATTTAGCTTCTCTCAAACAAGATATCATCTTTTTTTTTTCTTTCAGTTTTTTGAAAAAATAAAAATTTAAAAAAAGTAATCTAAAATATCATCCAAATTAGAAGTTGTTTTGAATATTTTTTTAGAAAAAATATTTTTGATAAATGATATTATTTTAAAGATATATATATTCATTATGATTTTTTGGTGGTGCCAAGGTTCGAACCCCGAACCTTACATATATTATTACATTGTCTTTATCAACCGAGTTAAACTCAGGGGAACATATTTTAATTATGCTAAACAATCATGTAATCACTTCTACTTTTAATATATGATATCATATACTTTCAAGACATATTCTATGTTGCAAAAGACAAATTTTTTGCATCGGTGGAATGGTTGTTCTGAACTTGGGAAGTAAATGGGAATGAGCTCCAAAGAGCACCGCCAAATGATGGTATAGTGGTCAAAGTCATCCTTGAGCTCACTCATCCAACTGACATTAGAAAGTGATCAAATCTAATCATAGCACCACTGTTTGGTTGAAACGAATTAAATCTACGACCTAGAAGAGAGAGGTAAGACATTCCCGTCAGAGAAATAAAATTCCCAAACTCTTAGGAATCACCATCAACGCCCTAGACTCACCATTGCCATCCCTCTCATTTCTAAAGGGACAGTGGTCAAAAGCATCCTAGAGCTCACCCATCCATCTGACATTAGAAAGCAATCCAATTTACTCATAGCACCACTGTTTGGTTGAAACAAATTAAATCTATGGCATAGAAGGGGGAGGTCAGGCAGCCCCGTCAGAAAAATAAAATTCCCAAACTCACCGCTGCCATCCTTCTCATTTTTTGATGTTGTGAGAACCGAGGTAAAGTCATTGACAACGCACCAAGCATGCCCACCAATGATCCCTTTAACATGCATCAGCTTATTCCACTTCAACCTTTTCTCATTCAAAAACCATTTGGAGTATACGTTCACAACAAAACAATGTGCATTCACAACTCCTCTCCAATCGAGGCAAATCCCAATAAAACCTAGCTCCGTGAAGGAGAACACATACATCTCGTTAGAACTACACCAAACAGAGATAATACCTCCTCTACTCCCTACAGACGAAGCAAAAGTCCACTCACATAAATAATTTCCCCACCAAAAATGATAAAGACCATCCTCCACCGCCTCCTACTTAGTTGCTCGAATCACAATAAAATTATGATAGTTTAACAAAATAAAATCTCTCACCTTATTCTTCTTAATACTCCATGTGAAACCTCTAATTTTAATAGATAAAATAATCATTTAATTGAACTACCTAACACAAGACCTCCCTTCGCAATGCAAATTTTCCCCTAAAAAACCTTGAACATACTCACTTGATACTTATCCTCACTTGCAAAAGCAAAACTTGTACCCTTAGCAGTAACAAGAAGATTTTTTAGCTGTTAAGTGAACTAATGGAGCGTCTAGAAAGCCCAAACTCCCAGGGACCTCCCTATCGAGGCAACTGAGGAGTCAAACAAACCAAAAGGATAGTAAGATATAAATCGTGGGTCGCACCAAACCACCCTTGAATGGAAATGGGTCCACCATTATAGTACACCAAACTTATAGAGAAAATGATCGAAGACAAACCTAGATTTAAAGGACGAATTGGGGTAAGTGATGACTTGTTATCTTACATTATTCTTAGCATATTTTTCAGTCATTTTCATTTAGTATTAATCTAAAATAGAGGAGTATTAAAACAATTGTCTATGGTTTTCAGGAAATTTTTGTAACGTTTTCTATTTGAGTCATGTCATTCTAGTTTTCCCAAAACAGAGCAATAACAGGGTGTTTTGATGTAATTCAAGAAGAAATCATGTAAATTGACAAAGCAAAACACTGTGAAGACTTATGAAGATCTTAGGAAGACCATGAATGAAGATTGAAGAGGCCTTATAAGACAATATGAAGGGAGGAATTTTGTTCTAGAGTCCCAAGACATCTTATATGGAAGAAAACACTCAAAGGACGAAGAAAAAGACATTTACACGCCGGAAAATAGCACACATGCGCTTAGCTAGGGCATGACATTTTATGCATATGCGCCCAACCATGCGCTCAGGGCATGTTGGGAGCTGGGGAGAACTAATTTTTGCCACTTTTAAGCGAAAAAGGCTAGTTTTTAAGCCTAAATTTAGGTGGAAACCAAGCCTCTAAATACAAATTCTCTCATTTATAATTTTTCATTCTGAATGAAGCGGTTCAAGAGGAAGGCAAAAACTATGAGCTTCAAAGGAGAAGTCTCTCCTCACTCCAAGTCTCTAGAGTATGTTTTATTTCTTTACTAATTTGTCTTTACTTACCATGATAACTAAACCCCATTAGGATAGGGTTCTATGATAAACTTCTATTTTATTTGTTAGATTGTTTAATTTAATTTCTTTATTCAGATACTTCATGAATCCTATTTAATTTTATTATGCAAATTATTTATTTCTTCTTAAGAAAACCAACCTTGATAAAACAGTATTTAAGGAAGTGACATACCTAATATTGGTGAAAAACTACATGAATAAGGAAGTAACAAAGATAACAGACCACTGTAATAAGGGAAACAATAGTAATTTCAAGGAATTAAACCAACATAGTAATTTTTTTCTTCTTTCATCCTTAGTAAGTTATACGAGATGATTGTCCGTTTACCAGGAAGAAGAGTATGTAAGATCAACTTTTAAGATTCAATAATTGAGGGAACCTTTAGGATCATTAAGAATTTAGGAACCTTAGTTTAAGTCATTGTTTCAATTACCTTTGAGAGAGTAAGAACCTCGCATACCTCTACGTGTGAATTCGAAGGTGCATCTCCCTACATGATTGACAACCCTAAGCATTAACTCGTGTAGAAACTGTGATGTAAGGTTGCAACTCGACAGGTGGAAGTTAATAAACTAAAACCTCTGAGAGAGTAAGGCCCCACACGTACAAACTTTTGTGATCAGTAGGTACAACTCGATCGATGGTAGGAAATAAAACCCCACAAACTTATCACTTAAATATAAGTCGTAAAACCAATATTTGAATAATGTTTGACCATCAATTTATTCCAACATTCTGCAATCAAAACAGGTTATTCCTAAACTCTTGCTCTGCGCAAACATACTAAACTGCAAAATCTCCCTTTATCTTTTATTTTATTGTTTGATTATCGTTTTCAAATAAGTAACGTGAATTTTCTAGTTGGAACGACACTCCTAATGGATATGATACTCCACTTGTATTTTATTACTTGGTAAACGATTTGGTACACTTGCCTAAACCTGACCATCAGTAAGACAAGACGACCCATCTAAAATCGGTCCCACCTGAGCTGTATCACCTTAATACCCTCCATAGATAAGGCAATTGTAACACCTGAGACTAACGAGAACAAGGAGTGCTCGCCAGTGCACAAAGCATGACAATGAATGGCTCCTAACAATTTATAGTCAAACCGAATTCACATCAGAATGAGACAGATCCCGAAGTTGTGCGGGTATTGGAATGCATGATTAAAGGAAGGCTTGTAAGAATTGTTTGGTATTATCTATACCAACAATATGCATCTTCTTTTTGGTAGCTCATTTCATAAGAACTCCCAAGTTAAGCGTGTTTGGCTAAAAGCAATTTTGATCAGATGGGTGACTTTTTAGGAAATTTCTCAAAAAGCATGCGAGTGAGGACAAAACACGCTGAAAAACTCTTGTTAGTTTATGGAATCATTCGACAATTCTTATAGTCATATGAGATGTTAGGGCAGCTACCCGCCAGAGGGCTGATTAGAAGACTATTTAAAGCCTCATGATGATCCAACAACCCAACAAATAAGGACAAGTCTCCCTCTATGCTTGAAGATTATATGGGGAATAAAATACACATATTGGTTATGGTTTTGAAGCCATTTCTCCTCTTTTTATTGCTTTTAATAACAAATGTTTGTAATTAGATTAGAAGTTAGATTAGTTTTTTCTCTTTCGTTTAAGTTTAAACGTAGGATCTCCAATTCCTTGTTTCTTGACTCAAGCCAGTTAAACTCCCAATTCCCCCACTTTGCAACCTTTTCTCTCCTAAGAGCTTTTATGTTTTTGCATCTTGGTGCAGTAATTCCATTAATTGTTTACAATCATGGAGTTAAAGTACCCTTGTAATTTTGATTAATAAAATTATTATTATTATAAAAAAAGTCTACATGATAATATTTCAAGGTAAGAAATAAAAATTGAATAAAAAAGTTACTAAGTTATTCTATTCTATTTACATTTCAAATAATGGAATTAGAAAGAAACAATCAAATATTTAATGAAAGGAAATCTCTATTTCATTCCGTTCCGTTTTGCTCGGTTCCAATATGTTTCATTCTCCTATGCTCACTTGATTTTAATTTTTTTTTTTGTCAAGGATTTTAAAATATTCTAATAGAGCTTAACTAATTAAGTGAAACTTCTAATAGAGCTAAACTAAATTCATTGACGTAGAAGTCTTCCAAACCGAAATTGGAGAAAAATTCAACCAAGAAAATAAATTGTCAAACCTTACATTGTAATTATATAATTTTTTCAAAAGATATTCTTTCATTCTCCTTCAATTGTTAGAATCATGCGTGTTGGAAAGTACTCTTTACTAAATCCTATACATAATTAACTTTAATACGAAGTACATTATATATACTCAATTACTTTTTTGACAAAGCAAAACAATTAATTATTGATAAGGTATAAATAATCAAAGGCAAGTCACAATATATACGCCAGATCATTCCTATTTATTGATAAGGAAAAATCATAAAGTAGCAAAATATAACACTTCTTTCTTTTTGAAAAAATGGAAAAGAGAATCAAGTAGAATATTATACTAAGACATTGTATTATATATCATTTGTCGTGATTTCTTAATTAGGATAATATAACAATCGTGGTTGCTACCTTGTTAAAATAAATACAAAACAAAACACCTCCACTTAATCCTACATCCTATAATTGTGATCAACACGTTATAACAATTAATATTCCTTTCCCTTTCAAAATAAACATATAATATTCCTTTTTTTTTTTAAGGAATATACTATTCCTTTTATTTGTTTAAATGTTTTATACCCATTATGCATGCAGAGTTTCACGGTGATGTTAATCTTGATTGATCAACTCGATCGAAAGTCCAGTGATAATTATAAGTGTAATATGATCAGACATCGATAGATTGATGACCATTTGTACTGAAATTTCTACAAGTATTATCTGTATATTAAGAAAATGTAACCATATTTTTTTGTTATGGGAAAAGGTGACCATACTTATTTTAATTTGTCAAAAAAAATGTGACCGTATTAATAACTGAAGTGTAGTAATATTTTGAGGCAAAATTAATTATTTTGATTTCCATAAAGAACCAAAATTTTGAGGCAAAAGTAAAATACTTAAAAGAACCAAAGCTGAGGGACATAAAGTGTAGTAATATTACTTTAAAAAATTTAACACACGAAAATCTATTTTAGATAGGCTAAATTGTATTTTTGGTCCCTTAACTATTTAGGTAGTATCGTTTTAATCCCTTAATTAAAATTCGATTTATTTTGATCCCTTAACTTCTCTCTGTTACACATTTTTGTCATTTTCGATAGTTTTAATTCAAAAACGTTAGGTTTTCTTCATTTTCTTCTGGAATTTTCCTGGGATTCTTGTTGTTGAAGGTTGATGGAGGTGATATGAAGATGAAAAAGAGGAGAAGAAGACGAAGAAAACGTAACATTTTTGAATTAAAACTAACGAAAATGACCAAAATACGTAACGGAGAGAAGTTAAAGAACTAAAATAAATTGAATTTTAATTAAGGGACCAAAACGATACTACCTAAATAGTTAAGAGACAAAAAATGCAATTTAGCCTTTTAGATATATCTAAATTAACTTTTCCATTTGACAAATTTTAAAGACTGTACCCTTCAAAAAAAAAAAATCAAGTCTGTATATTACCTAAGGTATAGGGTACAAATAATTTCTATTTTAAGAGAGTTGCATGCGCCATAAAATCTGCAACATATCATTAAGTCAACTAGTTTAGCACAATCCAGCTAACATTATTGCATATAATCAAAATTTAATTATAAAAAAAACTATATAGAAATGGTTGTCCACAATGTTCATGTTGTAATCAAATAAGGACGTGCCCTAACCCCTCCAAAAAAAAAAAAATGCAAAATACATAATTCCTTCATCTATAAATAGGTGACACATTTCATCAACCAAGTACAAATCAAAAACATCTCTTATATTATACCTTAAGAGTTGATACTAACTAAAATTAACATGGCTATTGTTACTCATTCCAGGGTGACATTCTGTGTAATGATATGTCTTATTGGCATAGTTTCAGCTTCAAATGTAATTCCTTCAGCAACTACTTTGGTGTCTTCTTTAATACCTACCCCTAATTATAGTGAGCTGAGTTCTACATTTTATGGTACAAGATGTCCTCGTGCTCTTTATATCATTAGGAGAGAAATAATTGCTGCTGTGTCGAAAGATCGTCGCTTGGGTGCATCCTTGCTCCGTCTTCATTTCCATGACTGCTTTGTTCAAGTAAGTCTCCTTAGCTCCATTTCTCTTTAAATGTTATTTCTTAGAAGAAAATTATGTTTCTATTTATTTAGGTTTTGTTTACAAATTTGAAGTTTACATTTCCTTTTTTTTGTCAATGATTATATTCATTAACACAGTGGCGGAGCCAGAAAAAAAGTTAGGGTGAACTACCATTAAAATTAACCTTTGAAAAATTGTTTAAAGCCTTGCAAAATAGACCTATAATTGAATTATTTAAATTTTTTGGATGGACAACCACATCACTTTGGGGGAATTTGGATCAACCGAAACATAAAACCGACATAAAATTGTATAAAATCTCACAAAATATACCTATAATTGAATTATTTAAAGTTTTGGGTGGGCACTACACGACTTTGCAGGAATTTGAATCAACCAAAACCTAAAACCAACACAAAATTGTATAAAATCTCACAAAATAGATCTATAATCATTGATTTTTTACTTTTTCTGAGTGGGCCGTGGCCCACCCCAGCCTATGAAGGGCTCCGCCACTGCATTAACATAGAGTAAATAAATGGGTGAGACTATATATTAAGGTTAAAAATGTGTTTGGAGAAGAAAATTTGGAGTTAATCTAATTTTAAAAAGTTTTTATTCAAATTATTGATTGTAAATTACATTGTTTGGTTGATAAAACTGAAGTGTTTTCAAAATAAATTAATTTTATTAAGGTAAATTTTGTGTGTGTTTGGATGCAGTCATTGAAAAATTGTTGGAATTTATATTTGTAGGATATTCAAGTGTTTAAATTGAATTTATATCTTCTTTTTTTGGTTAAGAATTTATGTCAGTTATAAAAAAAAATCTTGAATAAAGTCATTCAATTTTTTTATTCTTAAACATTTTGTGAGGATGAATTAATTAAATAAAATTTAAAAAAATCAGTTTGAAGTGTAATATTATAAATATATAAAAGAAACGTTGTTAAAATTTCGTAAAAAATAACATGGTTGGAAAATAGACTTTTAATAAAAAAAATTGAAATTTAAGAAAAGTTGAAGCATTAAACAAGAAATAATCTGTGGTGTGGTAAGAAATAGAAAAATAAAAATTGTTTCTATAAATATTCTTCTTATATATTGCTATATTTTTGAAGGGGTGTGATGCATCAGTATTGTTGAAGGACACACCAACTTTCCAGGGAGAACAAAATGCCAGACCCAATGCCAATTCTCTTCGGGGCTTCGAATTCATAGACAGTTTAAAAGCTAAAATAGAAGCAGTGTGTCCCAATGTTGTTTCTTGTGCAGATATCTTAGCAGTTGCAGCCAGAGATTCTGTTGCTACTGTAAGTATTCTTCTATAGAAAATAGTCAATTTAAAGAAGTTAAATTTGCGATATATATTTTTATTTTTTTTGTCTTAACACTGAGTGACAAAATATGAAGTTCAATCAGAAACTAGATAAAGTCTGACCAATAATTGAAAACTATGTTTTTAAGCATTACACGCCTAAAAATTGAAAACTAATTTAATTTCTTTTTATATATGTTATCTTTCTGTAATTCAAATTTTTCTTATAATTAATTGATTATTTTTATTTATTTATACACATTTATATGCATGTATAATTTGACCTAATAGTGTTGATGAATGATAAATATATTACCAGCTTGGTGGACCTATTTGGGGAGTTCGTTTGGGCAGAAGAGATTCAACAACTGCAAATTTTAATGCTGCTAATTCAGATTTACCTTCTCCATTCCTTAATCTTACTGGCCTTATTGCTGCTTTCAAGAAAAAGGGTTTCTCAGCTGATGAAATGGTTGCTTTATCAGGTAAACACGAAAAAGAACGACAATAATTAAATGACAATACGTACAAGAGATAAAAGGGCAACCCGGTGCACTAAAGCTCCCGCATACGCAGGGTCCGGGAAGGGGTCTCACCATTATTGGTGTACTGTACGCAACCTTACCCTGTTTTTTACACAAGAGGCTGTGTCCAGGACTTGAACCCGTGACCTTTCAGTCACATGACAACAACTTTATCAGTTGCGCCAAGGTTACCTCTCACAATACGTACAAGAGATACTCCAACCTATATACAATTAGCTAATAAACACGAAACAAAAATTCAATAACACGTAAGAGGAGTACGTACTAAGTACGCTTAACTTGATTCTGACGAGTTATATTTGATTTTCATATGTTTTGGCGAGAACAATTATAATTAAATTTACGGCTAGAGTTGATTATAACCTAAAGTCTAATTTTATAGTTTGTTTCCAAATGCGATCTCAAATTTATTGTTCATCTCGCATGACATGCACTTGTATATTTATAACAAGTTAAATTTGTTTTTATTTAGGTGCTCACACAATAGGAAAAGCAAAATGTGCAGTATTCAAAAACAGGATTTACAACGAAAGCAACATCGATCCTTATTACAGAAGATCATTGCAATACTCATGTCCAAGGAATGGTGGTGATAACAACTTAGCCAATTTAGACAGCACAACTCCAGCATTCTTTGACAGTGCTTATTACAGAAATTTGGTATTCAAAAGAGGTCTTTTGCATTCTGATCAAGAACTCTATAACGGCGGTTCCACTGACTACAAAGTGTTGGCTTACGCCAGAAATCCGTATCGCTTTAGATTCGATTTCGCTAATGCGATGGTTAAGATGGGAAATCTTAGCCCTCTCACTGGAAACCAGGGTCAGATCAGAAAATATTGCAGCAGAGTGAATTAAGTTTGAATTTGGTTATGTGCAAGTTTTAATTAAATCATAAATGTGTCAAATATTGTTCATCAGTATCAAGATGTTAAAAAGTATTACATGGCAGAAATGTTGAAGATGTTTACATTTTTGTGTATAATTATTGCTTGATGAATGTCCCTTTGTAATGTAACTCTATTTTCTTTTGGTATTTCAAATTATGACTATTTTTTATTTATATATATATATATATTGAATTCAATTGGTGACATACCTTGCCATTTTTTTGCTTAAATGTATTTTCTTCTCTCTTCTTAATTTTGTAATTTTGAATCCTCTATTTTCCATAGTGCAGTTTTTATTCTTCATATTTACTTTTTTACTCATTTACTAGCCCGAGTCAAATTTTGACAAAAAGCACTCATGTGGTTTTTTTTTTAATTGCCTAAAGTGGAAATTAATAAATTGATTTAAAAAACAAAAAGTCATTGTGATGTCATGTGACATTACAAACTCATTAAGGTTGTGTTTGTTTTAGATTTTTATTTCTAAAATAAAAATTACTTTTGTAATTTTTAATTGTTTTCTTGGGATCTTTAAAAAAATCATTTTATCAAAAAAATCTAATTTATCTCTAAAATGAAAAGCTATTCAAGTTAGTTTTTTCAAAAATCAATTTTTTTTCAAAAGACAAGGAGGTAATAATCATATTATTTTTTTAAAAAAAAAACTCTAAATTTTTCTAACACAAAATCTAATTTTTTTTTTAATGTTAAAAAAAAGGCACCCAAAGTCTCTTTAGACCTGGGGCTATTCTTCACTTTCACTCCCATTTCATACTTTGATGGTTACAATAATTCAAATAATTAAATACACCATTTAAGTGCATACACAAAAGTAAATAGAATTTAATTATTTGTAAAATACAAACTATTTATTTATTTTTCAATATTTTTCTAAGTATGCGTGTGTCCATCTAATAATGTGATCATAGGTTGTGATCATACAAAACTTTGTCAGAGGCCCCACTTTCATATTGACGTTCTTTCATTTGCCACATACAAGACAAGCTAATTTCCGATTGTTTTCTTTCTAAATCTTTTGCAAGATTAGTTTTTGATTACATGCACCACTTTTTTATTACAAGCTCTTTGTCATCAAAATTAACATGTATTGATTCTTCGATTCTTTGAGTTTCAAAATTATAGAGTCTAAATATTTTTGAACATTCAGAATATCTTAACAGGATACACTTTTGATCTTTAACATCAAATTTGATAAGATGGATCTTAATTTTTTTTTTTTTGTGGTGGTCGGGATTTGAACCTCGGATCTTGCATATATTATGTATGGTCCCTACCAACTAAGTTAAGCTCGCGAGGACCGATGAATCTTAATGTTTAAAATGTAACAAGTACATTCAAACTAATGAAAATAAGAGATATTAGCTTTTCTTTCCTTACTCAATTCATAAGTAGTTTTGTTCAGTATAGATCTAATATAGATTATATTTTGAACATAACATGTTGTGTTTTATGCTTCGGCCCCAACACGTTTAGCAATTTTAGACTCACTAATCATCGTGTGTGGCATCTCTTCCAATGATCTATTTTTTCTTTGTACAACCCCATTATATTGTGGAGTTCTAGAAGAGGAAAAATCATGGAGAATTCTATGTGTTTCACATAATTTTTCAAAAGGTTCATTCTCGAATTCACAACCAAGATCACTTTTGATTTTCAAAATAGATGTTTCCTTTTTATTTTGAAATTGTTAGCAGAAGACACTAAACACACCATAAGACTCATCCTTGCTTTTGAATAATTTCACCAAAGTCCATCTGCTAAAGTCATCAACAATGACCATTCCATATTTCTTTTAATCAATTTTCCTAGAGGTAGAGACAATGTGCAGAAGCTCCAAGGACATAGAGGTAGAGACAAAAGTTGATGGATAGTCTGACTTTATCTTCATTGACCACTTACAAAGTGCAAATGATCATCTGTTAGCATGTTCGGACCTTGGAAAATTTCGTCCCAGATCAACATTTTTCTTGTAGTTAAGGAGCTCAATGGAACTAGGTATCCCCAAGGTATGGGCCTCAAAAAAAAATATATAGCCCAGTAGTACTACTAAGTATTACCCCACTAAAAACAAAAATTCTTTGTTCTCTTTCTCTCTGATACCACGCGTTCCATCACCATCACTCCATCAGACTTTCGTTTTCTTTTTCTCCGATTTGATTTCTTTTTCCTCTTTTGTTGTGTTGTTTTAGGCCTATTAGAATTGAGTCCTCATGCTTTTGGTGTTAGGTGGGTGTTTTTTGGGAGGGTGGTCTGAGATTCCTCGTGTATACGGTAATGATTTTCATATTTGGGTGTATCGCATATATACGGCACCTTGTATTAATCTTTTAAAAAATTTAAATAGAACATTGTTCTTTTAAAAAAAATAATGTTTTTCTTTTAATACGGACCTCTTTTCACTTATAGAACTGAGCCTCTGAATCCGTAGAAACGGTCTGTCTGTTAGGAAGCACAACCAAACACTACTCTTGAGTTGAGTATAGACTTCACTTTTATCTTGGGCATATCAGAAGCATATGCTCATTTATCCTCTTGTGACCAACGCAACCATATAAAATGCTTTTCTAGCTTTCTTTGAGCATGTCTTCAAGCCTTGATTAGAGGATAAGAATCATTAGATTAATTTAAGTTAGGTTTCTATGCATGAAACAAACATTATGAATAAAATTGTTCTCTTATATTGTGTTATTATCTAGGCCGTCTCTATAAAACTGGAGGGACTCTCGTAGTAAACATAGGCCCTTGATAAAAAGAAAACGCACAATTTTTTTAAAAGATTAATCTTCTATTTAAATTGAAAATAACACTCGTATAATAGTTATTAGCCACCAAAATCAAAATTAGCAATTATTTTTACTAAAGACGTGTTTTTTTAACTTAGAAATAATAGAAACATAAAACCTGATTTTTTACTTAGAAATTGAAACATGAAACATGTTTATTTTTCTTTTTGAGTGGGGGTGGGGATATTGAGCAATAATTTTTTCTTGAAGTCCATCACTTTAGAAGGCTCAGCTCGGTTGAACTCTTTGCACTCCTTCTTCAAACCACTTTGGTGCACTATAATCCACACAACCAAATGCCTAACCGAAAAAGAACTTACTTAACCCTACCACCACCCCCGAGTCACCATCAAACACACTAACCACATTTCTGGAGATAACACTAAATTCCATCCTAACCAACTGAAAATACTATATTGAACCTGAAAAGCAAAATCACATGTAATAAACAAGTGGCCACTCGAATTCACCCTTAATCATTGGTATTTTTTTTATGAGAATCTTTGATCTATTTTTTTTGTTCTGAGAATCTTTGGTCCTTTCAAATTTCAGACTATATGTTAAGAAATAACAAATTTAAATAAGATTAGACCATTTTACCCTTAATTCATTTAATAAAAATATTTTTTGAAGAACATTTAATAAAAATATAACTAATTTAATCTATGTTTTTGTTTTTTGTAAGAGTATAGAGAAATAAAAAAAAAATCAATTGTAATAAAAAAAGTTAAAAAAAAACATCAATTGTATTTTTTATTTCAAAAAGACCAAAATTTTGAGACACAAATAAAAGTTGAAAAGAGAAAGAAAAAAAAAAAAAGATTATAGGTAGAGGGTGTACTAATATTTCTTTTTGAAATTTTTAACAGAAGGATCCATTTCTGTTTCTCTAAATAATTTTTTTTTTTTAAGGAATATCTAAATAACTCTTCTGCATCACTAATATTGAAGACTGTATATTTCCTAAGTATAGGGTATAAATAATACTTATTTTATTTTATGACAGTGGCAGGCGCCACAATATCTGCAGAATATTATTTAGTCAACTAGCTTAGCATAATCCAGCTGACATTGTATATAATCAAAATTTAATTATGACATTTCATACGGGAATGGTCCTCCACAATGTTTCATGTTGCAATCAAATAGGACGTGTGTCCAAACCCCAAACAACAACAAAAAAAACATCAATTCCTTCAAGTATAAATAGTGACACATTTCATCAACCAAGCACAAATAAAAATCTTCTCTTAATTATACAAAGTATAACTTTGAGAGTTCCTAAGTTGATACAAACATGAGTGTTTTTACTCGTTCGATGGTGACATTTTGTGTGTTGATATGTCTTATTGGCATAGTCTCAGCTTCAAGTGTAATTCCTTCAGCAAATACTTATGATCCTTCAAATGAGTTGAGCCCCTTTTTTTATGCTACAAGGTGTCCTCTTGCAGTTCAAATCGTTAGGGCAGCAATAACAACTGCTGTATGGAAAGATCCTCGTTTGGGTGCATCCTTGCTCCGTCTTCATTTTCATGACTGCTTTGTTCAAGTAAGTCTTCGTATCGTATAATCGCTCAATTTCTTTTTAAATGTCGAATTTTTAAAAATTACTTCTACTTATGTGTTTTTGAAATTTCAAGTTTAGTTTAACTTTTTCATGTCAATTATATATTTACTTAATAAAAGCTAATAGTGTATCTAGAGAAGACACAGACACTAACGTGCTTGTCTTTCTATTTTTTACTATTACGTTGAAACATTTTTTTATCACATCAAGTTATAAATTTTTGGGAATGTATCATAGTCAAATTAAATAAAGATTTAACTTACATTTTTCCTATTTCAGTAGACTAAACATAATTTTGTCGTTTCAACTTTAAAAACATGTTTAATAGAGTAGAAAAATATATCATAGAGACTGAGGTAATCAAACCTTAATATATATGTTGTAATTTTAATGATCACAAAATTAGGGTTTAAGAGAAACGATGATTGTCTCATATTTTGAGACAATCATGAAAGACATATCATTTAGAGTTTGAGAGACACGCGATGAGAGAGCAAGTGTGAGAGGATTGAGTATCCTCTTCGTCATTTAGGGTATCCATACTCTTAAGTGTCTACCTTGGCCACGGTTAAATAGTTAAACGGTAGGGGGCGGAGATCTAATTAACAAAATAATTCAACTCATCGTTGTCCATTCAAAAACATAGCTCAATCAAGTAATTCATAAACAATTAGTACTAAATAACAATATATCAAAATCCTTCTTTAAAAAAAAATATATATCAAAATCCTTCAAAAAAAAATCAATAGATCATAATTTATAATAATTAATTATTTTCAACCGATATTTATTTAATTAAATAATTATTCCAACAATATAGTCTAGTCTAACCCTACGCACAAAACAAAAAATAGAACCTATTTTTATCAAAACTGTTCTAATTCTAATTGCTTGATTTTTGAAGGGGTGTGATGCATCAGTATTGTTGAAGGACACACCAACTTTCAAGGGAGAACAAAATGCCAGGCCCAATGCCAATTCTCTGAGGGGTTACGAAATCATTGACAGTGTAAAAGCTCTATTAGAGTTACGCTGTCCCAATGTTGTTTCATGTGCAGATATATTAGCACTTGCAGCCAGAGATTCTGTTGTTGCTGTAAGTATTCTACCTGAAATAGTTTTCTTTTTTTCTTTCTCAAATATATGAGAAATGAAAAATTATTATTAATGAAGATAACTATATGACTAAAAGTATTTATGGATGATAATATATTCATAGCTTGGTGGACCTACTTGGCTAGTTCCTGTGGGAAGACGAGACTCAACAACTGCAAATTTCAATGCTGCTAATTCTGATTTACCTTCTCCATTTCTTGACCTTGATGGCCTTATTGCTGCTTTCAAGAAAAAGGGGTTTTCAGCTGATGAAATGGTTGCTTTATCAGGTAAACATCCTTTGCAAGCACATATTTAAAAGTCATATATTTTCGTAATCGAAATCTTAACATATGCCCTTATAGCATGGGGTGATGTTAATGTAGTAAAAACATAACCTTTCTCGATTTCTTAACATGTGTCTTACGACCCAGGTCAGCATCACCATTTTCTTGTTAATAATTCAAACAATAACAACCATTGACTTTATCATATTGGTGGATTTAGTACGACTTGTACTCTCCATTGCGTTCTAATAAAACTTGTTTGATGCTATAAACAAAAAACCATATACAAATGAAAAATCAATACCATGCAAGAGGTATAGGTATTAGGTATCTTGAAAGTGGTCTACTTTCTAAGAATATACTTAAAATGATCAGCACAATATTGTTAATAAGTTCAATAGCCATACAAACCTAAATTGATTCTGAAGATTTAAATTTGATTTTGATATATTTGTGGAATTCTATATTAGAATTAATTTTGCATCTAGACTAATTCGAACTTTATATTAGGATATGTAGTTTTTGCCACCAAATTTCATTTTTATACTCGAATTTATTGTTCAAAGTTCAAACATCTACTTCCTATATATATTTTTAACAAGTTGAATTTGTTGTTATACAGGTGCTCACACAATAGGAAAAGCACAATGCGGCCTCTTCCGAAACAGGATTTACAACGAAAGCAACATAGATCCAAATTACGCAAAATCATTACAAGGGTTTTTACCATGTCCAAAGAGTGGTGGTGATAACAACATAGCTTCTTTAGACACCACAACTCCAAATTTCTTTGACAATGCTTATTACAAAAACTTATTGAACAAGAAAGGTCTTTTGCATTCTGATCAACAACTCTATAATGGTGGTTCCACTGATTCCAAAGTTTCCGCATACGCCGATAACTCATTACTCTTCAGCATCGATTTTGCTAACGCAATGCTTAAGATGGGATATCTTAGCCCTCTAACTAGAGACCAGGGTGAGATAAGAAAATATTGCAGCAGAGTGAATTAAGTTCGAACTTGGTTCTTTTATTTTACCATGAAATCCCGATTATGTCGAGGATTTATTTGGTCGTCAATGAAGATTGTTTTTTCGAAGTCTTTGCTAAGTATCATCAATGGTTTTTTCTTTATTATGTTTTTTAAAAAGGGTCTTGTTAACGAGTTCCTCCGGGTGTTCGTCATCCTATTTGTTACATTTTTTTTTTGTTATGTTCATTATTTGATGAATGTTCCTTTAAATTTGTACGGTAAATTTATGTTTTCCTTTTGGTATTTGAAACTATGTCAATTTTTTATTATATATATTCAATTCAATTGGTAATATACCTTGCCATTTCAGTTTCATATGATTTGTGATGCTTCTAGATGTGTTTTCGTTAACCATAGACTACTAGTCAATATTATACCCTAATTTTATCCATTTTTATCATCGATTGTTTGATTGAAAGAGACCTGTAGCTTTTCTTTTTATGAGGATTCAAAAGAGCATGGAAGGCATCTAAGCAGTAGACATCCTAACTAGGATGGTATCCCATAACTTCTCTTATTCTTTACCACCTACTCTGAAATTTTATTAAAAAAGAGAAATTGTACAAGACGGGGACTAGGCCAAAACCCTGAAAAATAACAACAAAAGTTACAAGTAATGGAATCTAAAATTCGGAAGACCATGTATGTCCCTGTAAAAATCCTGCCTAAGAAAAATAGGTAAAGAATCCCACCGGGCAACATTTGTAATAACATGACAATGACTATCCAGCTTATCAGCACAAGCACGATAAAATGTGAATTCCAATATGTAAACAATTGTGCCACCGGTGCCGAGTCTTTAATATTCTAATAGAAGACCTTCATTGAGTCTGAGGAGTGATTGCACCCTTAGACTAGGTTTTGTAGGCAACTCGATAGAGTTCTTTTTTCTACTTTTTAGTTAGGTAGCATGTAAATTTTTTCATTAAAACTCTCCGTCTCCAGAACCAGAATGTGGCGAATCAAATTAACATCCTTTTGTAGAACTAAGCATATACTAGGTTGCTACACCTGATGTGTTTCAGGAACCGTCTTCCTCATAGAAGAAGTGGCAGTAGACACACCAGGAGATGTCCCAACACCTGATGTATTCAACGGCTAAACCAACTATAAAATATGAGTATTTTCCTCTATATGCTATATGCTGAACCATTCATAAAGTATCAATTTGATTGAGTTCCATAATATCTAAATCAATTATTATGGTAATGAGGATTGATACGGCCGATATCGTCACTCTAACAAAACAAGTCAATTATATTTCACTTTGTAAATTTTCATATCTACATGAATATTTTCTGACCTCAATCTTTTATTATTTTTATCTATTAACAATCTACTAACATCTACTAACAATATATAAAAATCATACACCAGTAAATTCCCATAATTGTCATTTCTTAAACTTATGATCACCTTAATTTTATGTGCTTAATGGCAATTTTAAAAAATATATATTAAATTTATTTGCTCTTTCATCTCCTTATTATCCGGGTTTACCATGGTTCGATGTTGGCAATCAACAACTCTGTTCAACGAGTTATTTGCGAAACATATACTTTAGAAGTCATTTGTTTTCTTCACGATCCAGATCACTCTCATATGCATGTATACGCTTCTTTGTTGGTGATAATTTTTGAGTTAAAGGAGCATATTTATAACATTTCTTTCCAACATGTGGTTCGAGAAGGTAACCATTGCGCAAATTTCTTGGCCAAGCTTTGCACACTTTAAGACTAGGTGTGAATTTTTGGCATGCTCCTCCATCAGTGTTGAAATTAGTGTTGAGACATGATGCCCCTAGGCTAAGCCCTGTTTTTAGGTTTTTTGTTTTCTTTTCTTCTTTTTCTTTTGTCATTCTATCAAAAAAATCTCCTTGTTATCCAATTCCCTTAAATACAGGGAAAAAAAACAATGTATTATGGCATAAATATAGGAAAATAGTTTATTCTCATATACTTTAATTTCTTAATTTCATTAATTTGCATAAAAATAAAATCAATAGAAACACTACATTAATGAATATTTTAAGCATATCAATTTTCTCATAACGGTATATATAAAATTTAATTTTTGAGATACAAACACATAAAATTTACAACGTGTGCGGTGCAGATATTGCATATAAAATAAAAATTTGTTTAGTAGGAACACTGTGTTAATGTTGATATTTTGAAAATAGTCACGAGTTTTCAAAATTTTCATATCGACTATCATATATCGGTACATAATTTTTTTTCCTGTGTATATAATAAACATATAAAATCCTCAATAAGTGTAGTTTAAATAAAAATTTATTTAATAGACATACTACATTAATGTTGATATTTTGAAAATAGTTATGAGTTTCCAAAATTTTATCATATCGACTTTCTCATATATGTATATAAAAATTTGTTGATGCAAATATAAGAACATAAAATATGCAATGGGTGTGTTGTAAAGATTGAACGATGTTTTGCATATAAAATAAAAAAGTTATTTAATAAAAACACTACATTAATTTTGATTTTGAAAATAGTCATAGGTTTTCAATACTTTATCATATCGCCTTTCTCATAAATATACATAATTTTTTTTTGAAGGATGTAAATAAAAATTTGTTTTCACATATATAAGCAAATAAAATCCGCAACTGTCGAGATTCAACTATTTAACATATATTTTATATATATGAGAAAATATTTAATAAATTTTTTACATTAATACTCATAATTTACATTTAATATCTGCAAACATTCGACAATATTAACAATCTAATTATTTTTTATATAATTATCACAATGTTACGTCTTCGATTGTCAGATGTGTTGTTTTTTTCCTTATAACTTACCTCATTTTTACTGACCATTTGTAAATAAAATGTGTACAATTTCCTTATATTTTATATGTTGCTGCTCTCTCTGTTGTTATATTTCATTATTTCCATTCGATTTCATTACATTTTCCTATATTTCCTATATGTGTCATTTTTTCTATCTAATAATATTATGTTGTATATTTACTTTTATTAAAATGAATTTTATTGAAGATGAAGGAGAAGTATATTTTACACAATTTCTAAGGTTGTTAATGATGGTTAAAGTTTTGTGCAAAGGATGAAGAAAATATGTGCTTGGGAAAAAAACAGTATTATATTTCATAAGTTGAATACATATTTTGGCAAAATAATTGAAGAGGTTATTGCTTAGAATTAGATGAAGGATAAAATCAAAAAGGGTGAAATATAAAGTACTTAATAATAATTGTGTGAGTGTAAGTTCTATTTTATGTAACATGAGGACTTAAACAAAGTTTGGTATATAATTATTGGGACACAAATGCTTAAAGAAGAGTGGTGAAAGTCAGCTCTCAAATATTGATGTTTAAATGATGTGGTTGAATCATTCAAAGTAGCAATTATAATAGAACCAAAACATTTTCAGAAGCTAAATTTTTATATTTCGATCCATTTTCAATATTTTTATGAATCTCTGTATATTTTTCAAAATTTTGTAATAATCAATGATGTTGACATATTCTTAGAGTTTTCTATTGTTAAATTAATGTTTTTAGTGTTGGTATATCTTTAAAGAATTGTTTATTTACTGTAAGATTTGTGTGTCATACGAGTCGGTGATTTAGTTGTGTCTAACTTATTTGTAATGTCCTCTATTTTAGTTCATGAAATTATGTGTTTACCTTCAATAAAAAAAAAAGGATGGATTAGTTGTGGCCTATGGATCGAGTAGCTTAGCGATAAAGAGGTTGAGGGTTCAAATCCCACTTCGAACATAATACTAACATTGGTTGTTTCAAAATACAAACAACAACATTTCCATACGTGACTTCCACAAGAAGTAGTCATATTTGAGACATGTCAGATAGATTTGGTCGAACTTTGGTTCGCCACAGAATAGAAGTCTAATCCTTTTTGCTAGACTGAACCACTTTGGTTATAATACACCTCTTTATTGAGAATACATGATAATAGTTAATAAACTAAGAATGACCCCTCAAAACCAAAAACCTAAAATAATAGTTAACAAACTAAGAATGACCCCTCAAAACAAAAACAAAATTAAGAATAACCCCTAAAAAAAACTAAGAATGAGTAAACTAGGATTCAAAATTGATTTCGCCAATTTTCATATGAATCAATCAATTAAATTAGGGTAATGTTAACTTGTGCCCTTAGGGCACATGTTAAGAAATCCCAAAAAAAGAAATATTCTCTTAAACTTTGTGCATTCAATTGATTAAAACATTAAAGATTAATTTTAATGCGCGCATTCTAATATATCATTTTTACATGTGACTTCTAAACTTGTGTCTTAAAAGCACAAGTTAACATTTCTCATTAAATTAAAGTGATATTGGACAAGTTAATCTAATTGGAAAAGACACCTTCCATGTATTTCACTTAATATGAATTTTTCTTAATCATTAAGGTTGACATTTAAATTAACAAATCCCACAGACTGAATCAATCATAGACAAATTCCTTTTTCCAGTTACTTACACAAATGAACTTTGTCTGATTAATTATATATGAAGTTAACCAATGCCTAGATGAAAGTTTTTTAATAATCTTGATGAAAGTTTCTTTCCACGACATGGTCAATTTTAGGCCTAGTCCACCACTCACTAGGGTATTTTTTATGCACGCTCACGTTTCTTGTGTCACTATAAATATACATATCACTGTGCATACATTAACACAAATAAACTCTCATAACCCTATATTTTCCTCACTAGTCAGTTATCAATAATCATTAAATATATTCTTAGCAAAGATGTCCTCACATAGGTTTTTCTCAATGTTCTTCCAAGCAATAGTGTTAGCAGGTCTTGCAACAACAACATTTTCAGCACTCACAACAAATTACTATGACTACACATGTCCTAATGCTTTGAGCACTATTAGAAGTGTTGTTAAAGCTGCAGTTCAAAGAGAGAACCGTATGGGTGCTTCTTTACTACGCTTGCACTTTCATGATTGCTTTGTTAATGTAAGATTATCTATCTCTCTCTAAACTTTGCTCTTTAATTTTACTTTTGGTAATGTTCTCTCATAATAGCGACAAATTATATTTTAGTTACTTTTCCAAATGAGTAAAACAAAAAATTTCAAAGTAGTTATATTTTAGTCACTTATCAATAATTTTACTTCAGAATTTCACCCATTTAAGGTGAATAAATAGAAAATCTAAAGTTCAAACTCGGCCTCTACATATATAGAAAATGATTAGACTGGTCATTTTTTTAGAGGAATTAGACTGATAATTTGAAAATCATTCGAGAAATAAATCATTATGAAAAAAAAAAGTCATTTATATATGTTTTTTTACAAGAGTTAATATATATTGTTAAACAACAAAATTTTGTAGGTAGCTTATATTATATGATGGTGTAGTTGTTTGAAAGTGATATATTGTTTGGTAATTTTATGGTGTTATTCAGGGTTGTGATGGTTCAATTCTTCTAGACTCTACACCTTCCATGGACAGTGAAAAAAATGCAAATCCAAATAGAAATTCAGCTAGAGGATTTGAAGTGGTTGATGAAATTAAGGAAGCTGTCGATAAAGCATGTGGAAGACCAGTTGTTTCTTGTGCAGACATATTGGCTGTAGCTGCAAGAGACTCTGTCGTTGCGGTTAGTAATAATAATATTATTATAACAACACTACTCATTTGGTTAAGCTTTTATTTATGAAATTTTCTAACTTATCATTAATCGGTTTAGGTTAATTATAACGAGTATACCACCAACTTTGAATATATCAAAAGTTGTCAAAATTAAAGTTGTGTAACTTGCTAATAAATTTATTTTACTGAGACTGAGTCGATCTTACTTATATTAATGTTAACTATTTGAATATATCAAAGTGAAGCCACACAAGCTACATGCATGACTCATGTCGAAATAAAAAATTGATTGTTAGTGCTACAAATAGTTTTGATAGAGTAAACTAAAATATTTTAAACGTATATATAAAGAATAATATCACAAGATAATTTAGATTTATTTTATGGAATTACATATTTCAAATATTTTTTTTATATTGAGTGGTTCAGGATATAACTTGTGACCAAATGGTTAGAGACCCAAGTATGTATGACTCATGTCACTTCATGCATGTTTACTTTTCTTTTTTTTTACTGATCAAGCATGTTTACTGATCTTCATTCCTTCTCTTGATATGAATATATTGTTCTAGAGATTTTTCAAATCCTACGAAAACTTCTTTTCTATCCAACAACTCAAAGAACAAATTAAAATGTTGTTTGAGTAACAAGAAAATTGAAATTTATACTTGTATATGGATGCAGTTAGGAGGACCATCATGGAAAGTGAAACTAGGAAGAAGAGACTCAAAGACAGCAAGTCGTGCCGATGCAGATTCAGGCAATATCCCCGGACCATCATTTAGTCTTTCTCAACTCATCAAAAATTTCGACAACCAAGGCCTAAACGAAAAAGACCTCGTTGCCCTATCAGGGGCACACACTATTGGATTCTCGCGTTGTTTTTTATTTAGAGACCGGATCTACAATGACAACAACATCAATGCATACTTCGCAAAACAACTTCAAAACGTTTGCCCTAGAGAAGGAGGAGACTCCAACCTCGCTCCCTTGGACAGTGTTACACCGGCGAAATTTGATGTGGCTTATTACTCGCAATTGATTAAAAAGAAAGGGCTTCTTCATTCGGATCAAGAATTGTTGAATGGTGGTTATACCGGAGCGTTGGTTAGAAAATATAGGCGTGATACAAGAACTTTCTATAAGGATTTTGCAAAATCTATGATTAAGATGGGAAATATTAAGCCACTTACTGGGAGTCAAGGTGAAGTTCGTTACAATTGCAGGAGAGCCAATTAATTCATCAAGATATTGTAAAGCAGTATATGTACATTAGTTATATGCATACATACGTTAATAACAAAAGTACTTGAATATCGTTGTGCACAAGTGTGATGATATAGTTTATGATAGAGAAACAATGTAAATTTTTGTCTTGTTTGGGATTCAATTCATTTTTGTTTTATATTGTTATGATTAATGAATTTATAAAGTGATTTATGAATTCCTTCTTTATAAATTTTTGTAAATTCGTAAATTCCTTCTTTATGTATTGTTATGAATTTAATCTAAATTTTTGTATTGTTTTATAGTAATTTGCTTCCTTCTTTACTTATATATAACTAAACATATTCCTCATGGCATAATACCAAGAGTAAGTTTTCAACTTCTAGACACGATATTAGGACAGACATACTCAATTCATATCATGTCTTAATTCAGTATTTGATGACATAACATAATATGACAAGTTTATTCTGAAAATTATCCTATTCTTACTATATAGTTATAATTCATATCCTAAGTATGAGGTGGGTTAGAAACCAACAACATAGGATAAGAAAAACTACTACTTTACCCCTATAAAAATTAATCTGATTTGACCTAAGAGGATGGTTTAGTTGCTTGGATATTCCGCCTGTTGGGGTTGATCGGCTAGTCTACCTGTCGTTGGCCTGGTTCTGTTGAGCTGCAGTGAGGAGATACCATTGTTGGTGTTGATCATCAGCCCCCGATGAAAGGGGGGTACTTGTACGTGCTCCAACACCCAATTTAGTATGGGGTTCAAGAGGAGAGGTCACAAGTTGTGGGTAAGAAATGCCACACCAGACCGAAAGCTAAGGACTGGGTATACATAGGGGTTATGTAGCGCTTGACTGCAAATCTTATCCTAAAAATCGTGGATAACCCTCGACTCTGGGGAGCTGCTTTAAGCTTGTGTGGGCGTGGTCAATCCCCGGACCTCGTGTGTGAATTAGTATGAATTATAAATATATGAACATTAATTTAATTTTTTTAACAAATTAAAAATGATTTTCTTGTAAGGGTAGTTTTGTCTTATAACATATATCATATCTTTATTGGCTTATCTAGCATATATAATATTTTTTTCTTCAGGTGAGCTACTATGCAATCTAGCATATATAATAGAATTATTTACTCATGATTTAAAAAATATTGAAATTTAAAAATAAAAAAAATATTTAGTATTGTCAATGAATTTTTTTTAACATTATATATAATTATTGAATTACTAAGTTAACTGTTTAGTCTTTTTTTGTTAATTTATAAAAAAAATTAAAATATGAAAGATTAATTTGAAGTGTGTGTATATAACTGTGTCACCAGGATAATCTTGTCATTTAAATATGATATATTTTATCTTGTTAGAAACAAAAATGTAACATATAAACTTAATACAGTATATAATGTTATCATATTTCTTATCATACTTGCATCAAACGGGCCTTTAGGTTTAGCTCACCAATGTCTTGAAATTCACAATGCAAACCATTCATGAATCTAGGGTATATGAGCATTCAGAGAGTCATCACATCACTAGTCGTTAGATCAAAATCCTAAACCCTAAATCTAGAACATGTGATCTATATTCAACACCCACCGATATAATAACTCCATGAATGCATACGATTGTGAGTGCAAATAATACAAAAAATTCTCCTCTAGCTTCATTGGTTGAGCCTATCCAAATCATTTTGAAATTTTCGAACAAGGATCTTCTAACTTTATAGTAGGAAAGTGATGGTTTTTGGATTTCCAAACTGTTATATTTTAGATTTTCAAATTCTATTTTGATTAAAAAAAAATCATCCTAGTTTCTAACTAACTTTAGATAGGAAGCTTAGTTGAATTCTTAATCTTGTCACAACTATCATAAACTAAAATTGTAGGAAGAACTCATCTCTACGTATAAACCTAAACACATTTATCCTAGTTTGACGACCGCTGTACGTATTCTGCCTTAAAATCCCATATGAACCGACCTCAGTTCCATATTTGTATAGGCGGGTCTTTCAAGAGTAACCATATAGCTATGCACTCCACTCCACATAAAGTATATATCTCATTAATATTTCTATTCTATCATCCTCATGTTGTTGTAGGAGTCATGTTTATCTAGTTTTATCATAGAAAGTTATGTCACTCCATGACTTGTTATTACTCATTGAACCTATTTCTTGGGATCTCCAGCCATTTAAGTCGGGTAGCCATCACTCGTGATATTTATGCATTAGTATAATCCTATTGGATGTGTTTAGGACTATCTTTCTAGTCAATCCCTCCGCCAAAGAATCAACCAAGTTTTCATTAGTACGTACATGATCTACTTTAACTGATGCTTCAAAGAGTTGCTAGTTCTCTAATTTTGATATGTTTGTGTCTTAATTGTCGTATCTTACCATTGTAGTAACGATTCACAATTTTGCAATAGCCACAGTACTATCAAAATGAATTAACACATCTGACAACGATTTTTTTCCAGGAAGGGAGGTCAACTAATAAGTATCTTCGCAACTTGCTTCTTCACAAGTTTTCTCTAGTACTATCATCTCAGATTCCATATTGGACTGAGTCAATATTATATGTTTCTTATTTTTCCTAGAAACAACAACTCTAGTGATACTCAATGTGTAGCCACTGGTCACTTAAAAATCAACTGAAAAGGTGTTCCCTTCTGCATCACTGTTCTATTCAAGTACATGTCGACTGACCCTACAAATCAACACGAGTCTTTTCAGCGTGTTTTATCCTCACTCGCACGCTTACCGGAAAACTTCCCAGTAGGTTAACTATCCAAAGACTACTCCAAGTCAAGCACGCTTAACTGTGGAGTTCTTATGGAATGGACTACCAAAAAGAAGATGCATCTTGTTGATATAGCTAGTACCAAACAATTCTTATAAGCCTTCCTTCAACCATGCAGTCCCATAACTGCATGGCCTCGGGATCCCTCTCATTCCGGTGTGATTTGGTTCATCTAGAAACTATTAGGAGCCACTCATTGTCGTGCCTTGTGCACCGACGACCACTCTCCGTCCTCGTCAGCCTTGGATGTTACATGCCATATGATGCCTTTGATAATTTTATCCTAGAGTCATGGTCTTTTTAGGGCATCTCATAACTCTTCCAATAGAATTTTAACGCTCCTTAATATGTCTATTTGTAAACTTGCATAAAATTGCCACGGTAAAGGCAATGTCGGGTCAAGTACATCCAATGGCATCCTAAGACTGCCAATGATGCTTGCGTATTCTGTTTCTTTAACACCATCTCCAGTGTTCTTAAAGAGCTTTACACTTGGATCGAAAGTTGTTCTTGCATGTTTACAGTCAAAATAATTAGATCTACAAAGCATAGTGAGACTGATCCAAGTAAATTCCCTTTTCTAACTAGTAATCTTGATACAAAGAATTACATCAACTTCGCCTAGGTCTCTCATGTCAATGTTGTTGATCAACAATGATTTTACAATATTTATAGCATAAAAGTTTAGATCAATTATGGGAAAGTCGTCTACATATATACATATGATTGTGAAAATGTTATTTTCATATTTGTAGTAAATACATTTGTCACTTTCATTCGTTTTATACTCATTCGATATCGTTATATTGTCAAATATTTTATGCCATTTCTTAGGACTTTGTTTTAGACCATGCAGAGATTTATCTAACTTTTTTTTTATGGAAGAGATTTATCTAACTTACCTATCTTGTTTTCTTTTCCATGAATAACAAAATCTTTAGGTTGTTCTATATTGATTTCGTCTTCTACTTCACCATTAAAAAACCAGTTTTCACATCCATTTGGTGTATTATCAAGTTATGAACAATAGATAATGAAATTAGTATCCTTATGGATATGATTCTAGTGTGTGGTGAACAAGCGTTGAAGAAATCTATATCTTCCCTTTGCCTAAAACCTTTAACTACATGACGAGCCTTACATTTAGCTATCGAACCATCAGGTTTTAGTTTCTTTTTTGAAATCCATTTACAGCTTTTTGGTTTGCAACCAGGAGGCAAGTCTACTAAGTTTCATATCATGTTAGGCTCTAGAAAATCCATTTCATTGCTTATGACTACTTGCCATAAGCCTGCATCCAATGAAGACATAGCTTCTTCAGGGCTCAATGGACCATCTTTCAATGTATATGCCACATAATCGGATCCATACTCTTTAGCAATTCTTGTTTTCTTACCTCTTAGATGTTCTATAACATCTCATTCGATGTAGTGCCCCCACTCGTAGAAATCAGCATCATTTGAATCTACGGTCACTTTAGCATCTAGGTCATAAAACATACATGATTTGCTATTTATAACATATCTAATGAATACACATTCATAGACTCTACTAACGAGTTTAACTCTCTTGGGGTATGAAATCCAAATATATTCTAGAAAATCCCAAGTTCAAAAATAAGACAAGTTGGGTTGTCTTTTCTTCGTAACTTCATAAGGAGAAGTTTTATTCTTAGACTTAGATGCGATCTATTTAACATAAATTTCAATTTCAGTTTCAAAAATTGAACATGTCAAAATTGCAATCATCAATAAATATTTTAAAATATCTTTTAGCATTTCTTGTTAATGTGCCATCAAGTTCACATATATCAAAATTTATTAAGTGTAGATGTTCAAATTCTCTAAACACTGATTTATATGAACTTTTGATTCTTTTAGCTTAACTATAAAAATCACATTTTTTTTCAAAATAATTAACATATAACTTTGGAATTAAACTCAAAAGTTTAAAATTAACACTCGTTCACATGATAAATATTGGCATATAAAATATTAAAATCACACAACCTAGAAGAAGAATTTTAATTTTAAAGATACTATCAACTAAGTAGTCTTTTCGAACAAGAATACCAATTTAGTAATGGTGCACGAGACTCAACTTTACTTCTTTTACTTTCTTTAGCATTTATTTTGTTGGCTTTCTTTTATATTGTATGTCTTGATATATTTTCTCTTTTCGCCCCCGTTAGACAACATAGTAAAAACCCTAGCACTCAATTGAACTTTTTTTTTTTTGAAGGAAGCACTCAATTTGACTTGTTTTTTATGGCTGAGATTTTGTATTTAGTTGTTGTATTAAATTTGTAACTTTAGTTGGATCTTTTGTTTGTTGTATTTTTTGTGTAGAACAATGATTTGTTTAATCTATTTGATTTTGTAAAGAAGTTGCATTTTCTAAATCTTCAATTGTGTTTTTTGTATTTTGGGATGGCAAGCAAGTGAGTAATCAGATTGAATTGGATGCTGTGATAAATTGGTTGAATTGTATAGCGATTTATTGTTAGTTTGGAGATTTGGAGCAATTGGCCATTTGACTAAGTATGGCCTCCAATGGTTTTCTCAGTGAATAAATTAGCTACTTAAGAAAAAAAAACATATAGACTTTATCGTTAATCCTTCACTCCTTTGTTGTGGATGAGTATTTTTTGAATTGAGAATTTTAATAAAGGAGCTAAAATTCTGAACTCAATAAACACTCATCCACAACATAGATTCGATCGAACTTTAGTTCGCAGTGCAATATAAGTATTGTTCCTTTTGCGAGACTCTAGCACATTGGTTATAATATACTACTCTATTTTTTTGAAATAATATACTACTCTCTATTGACAATACATGATATAGTACTAAGTTTTACCAATTAATAAACTAAGAATGACCCCTCAAATAAAAAATTAAACTAAGAATGAGTATGCTAGTATTCGAAATTGATTTCACCGAATTTTCTTATGAATTAAATTAAAGTGATGATGGGAAGGTTGAACTAATCGAAAGAGACACATTCCATGTATTACACTTAATACCTCTAAAAAAGAATGTATTTCACTCAATATGAATTTTATCTTAATCACTAAGGTTGACATTTAAATCAACAAATCCCACGGACTAAATCAATCATGGACAAATTATTTTTTCCAATTACTTGCATAGACGAACTTTGGTTAATTAATAGTATAAGTTCACCAATGCCTTGATGAAAGTTTACTATATTAATTTATGTCGTAAAATATGCCTTGATGAAAGTTTCTTTCCACGACATGGTCAATTTTAGGCCTAGTCCACCACTAACTAGGTATTTTTTTATGCATGCACACATTTCTTGCGTCACTATAAATATACATATCAATGTCCATACATTAACAACACAAATAAATCCTCATAACCCAATAACATCCTCCCTAATCACTTATCAATAATCATTAATTGCTTAGTAAAAATGTCCTCACATAGGTATTTCTCAATGTTCTTCCAGGCAATAGTGTTAGCAGCTTTTGCAACAACAACATTTTCAGCACTCACAACAAATTACTATGACTACACATGCCCTAATGCTTTGAGCACCATTAGAAGTGCTGTTAGAGCTGCAGTTGAAAAAGAAAACCGTATGGGTGGCTCTTTACTACGTTTGCACTTTCATGATTGCTTTGTTAACGTAAGATATATACATATAAGTTGTTGTTTCAAAACAAAAAATTAACAATATTTTTTTTGGTCAAGTAAGCCTATCGACTGTAGCTCACACATTTTATGAATATACTAAAGTTTGTTTATTTTTTATTGTGATTTAGGGTTGTGATGGTTCAGTTCTTCTAGACTCTACACCTTCCATGGACAGTGAAAAAAATGCAAATCCAAATAGAAATTCAGCTAGAGGATTTGAAGTGGTTGATGAAATTAAGGAAGCTGTCGATAAAGCATGTGGAAGA
>Ga0228711_1000648_pt1 | contig 45067 bp, 27 predicted proteins | sample MedpolnodulmetaG_2_FD_177996 | JGI IMG/M metagenome (GOLD analysis project Ga0228711, IMG submission 177996) | Root nodule microbial communities from Medicago polymorpha collected in Santa Monica, California, United States - brown nodules | ecosystem: Host-associated > Plants > Roots > Nodule...
CCCCTCTTGTGTTTTTCTCACCTTCATTAAGAACCGATGCCGCCTCATTTTACCACGAGTCATTAATGTTAATTCCCACTAACAGACTCTTGTGGAAATCAACCTTCAAACCCGACATGGCTTCGAATAGAACAAGAGCAGCCCGCAAAGCTCTAACCGTTCGCCTAACTCTAAACCCCCATAAGCACTTTTTAAATAAAAAAATTACTTTTAAGAGTAGAGAAGTCCAAAATAAGTGATTTTTTTCTTACAAAATCTATAACAAACGAGCTCCAAATTAATTTTGTAACAAAAAATCACTTTTATATAGTTGTATCCAAACAAACTACATTAGTTTTTAAAAAAAATAATAATCTTATTACAGTAAACAAACACGACTATATTCTGATTTTTCATAAAAACACTAAAAAGTTAATCTCTAAATTATTTTATGTCAAAATCACTTTTATTTTAATCCGTAACAAATGGGCTCTCAATCTTATTTTACCCATATTTTCTCTCTCCTCTAAAAAATCTATTTTTTAAAAAGCTACTTTTAAAAGATTTTTATTTAAATTTGTTTTTAGATTTTATTATATTTAGATTCTATTTCTTTTTTTAAAAAAAAACTATAACAAACGAATGCAATACTCTTGAAAGTGGTTGTTTTGAAGGAAAAAAAAACTTAATAAATTTAGGGTTAAATATGTTTTTAGTCCTTACATTTTGCACTCCTTTGATAAATAGTCCCTACATTTAAGTAAATGTTTTTAAAATCCTCACGTTTTATCTCTGTTACTAAATTTAGTCCCTGCCGTCAATTTCCTGTCCAGTCACCAAACGGACTGCTGATCTGGCAAATTTTTTTTACCTTTAAATATGTTTTTGGTCCCTATAAAATTGAGACTTTTATGTTTAATCCTTACTTAATTTTAATAGTTTTTTATAGTCCCTATGAAAAATTTATGCACTCAATATTAGTCCTTACTCAATCCAATTTATTTAATTTATGCTTAAAATTGTAAAGAATCAAAATACTAGTACCTCAAGTTATGCCTTAATTGTAGCAACTAACTAAAACAAGGATGGCAAGGAATCATTGCATGATATTCAACCGTTGGAAGAAAATCTCATTAAATTCATATCATTGACTTATGGAGTAAAGCAAATCAATCACATAAAGCCTTGATTTATTTACCATGATATTATATATCTGCCTTTCCTAATATTGCTCATATGGCCGTTGTGCCTCATGAGTATTTATACACATTGTATAATCTTTGTACAGAATCATCAAAAACAATAATGAAATAAAAGTATATTTCTTAAATTTCATTATGGTGTCAGAGCTTGTCGAATTCAAGGGCCGCCTAAACCTATTCACGCATCAAGCCCAAAGAGTGTTGGGCGTGAGGGAGGTGTATTGGGAAAAACCCAAGTTCCACATCGGATAGATAAGACTCTTGAGAAGAGTATATAAAGAGGAGGCATATCCATTAGTATTGCATAAAATGCAAATGGCATTCCAATTGTACATCATAGTGAACCTGCAATTGGTACTCCATTTGTCTATGTTGGAAATGTTTAATCAACCAAAAACAAAATAAAAGAAGGCTAGAAGTTGTAGTAGTTGGACCTAAGTTAAGCTTCATCACATATTTAACAAAAAAAGATGAAGCATTACATGTCAAATGCTTGATTACACACACTTAGTTCAACATAAATAGGCATCAATCATCAAAAAAGTACTACTAATATAAGTTATACTTCCATGCTTCAATTTCCTTCCTCTTCTCTTGGATTTGATTTCTTTTTTCCAACTTCATGATGTCATTTCACGAGCCCAGTCACCAACTCTTTCATGGTGTTATCCTAAACTTCTGGTGTCATAGTACTAAATCCCCTTAATATGTGGCTAGCCTCATTGTCAATGTTGTTACTTGTGCTTGCAATAGGCTATATTTCAAAATGAAAACAATTAGGAATGTATGAAGCAGTAACATTACCATGCTATAAGACTAAGATTTAATAGATAGTGAAATACCTAGTCACTTTAGATACATTATGATTCCAACAAACTTGTCCATGAACTAATCCACTTATTGTCTCTTCAAACACATTTGGTGGTAAAGCTTTCAATCCTTGCATCATGGCTTCAACCTCATTGACAGTAGACTGCAATAATTTCAGTTACAAATAACTTCACATTAACAAAGTAATTGGTTTCATTTGTTCTATGTTATAACCAAACTTTCAAGCATAACAGTGAATTATATGTCTTTGTTCACATAACAGAAACCAATAAAAGAACCCATAAAGTGCAGTAATGAGTTAGCGACTTAAATAGCCCTTACAACACCAGGTTGAGGTGCATCACCATCATCAGACATCACTGTCACAGATTTAGCAGCATCAATTTCCTTTTCTTTGGTGCACGTTGTTTTTTCCTTTTCACAACATCACTAGCCTCATAAACTACTTTCTTTCCCCTGGCAGAACTACTCTCAACAACATTAGATGGATTTTTACATGACCTCCCCTAATATTCAAACATATAATAAGTAAGAATTATAATGCAACATGATTAAAGCATAAATTAAACGAATTGGATTGAGTAAGGACTAATATTGAGAGCAGAAATTTTTCATAGGGACTAAAAAAAACTATTAAATTAAGTAAGGACTAAACTTAGAAGGTCTCAATTTTATAAGGACCAAAAACATATTTAAAGGTAAAAAAAAAAAATTGCCAGATGAACAGTCCGTTTAGTGACTGGACAGAAAATTGACAGCAGGGACTAAATTTGGTAACGGATATAAAATGTGAGGATTTTAAAAACATTTACTTAAATGTAGGGACTATTTATCAAAGGAGCGCAAAATGTAGGGACTAAAAACATATTTAACCCATAAATTTATAACAAATGGGCTCTTAAAAGCTACATATATACTCTTGAGAGGAAGGTTCCAATGTTACCCGTGATTAACTTCTGTAGCTAGCAACACACGACATGCCGACATGGTGTGTTTTAATTAGAACCATTTAACAATCAATAAAAGAATACAAAAAATATAATACATAGCACTATGAGACAATGATTTTAAAAATTTTGGTTTTAAAGTTGTTGTCCCAGGAATACTTAATTGCGTGTGAAATTGGGCTGAATAATCAAATCAATTGTTAAGCTGCTTGTTGCATGCAGTCTATAAAAGGAGAAAAAGATACGTTATAGATATATCACTACATCATTCTCATAATTCACTATGAGAGCACACATCATATTTTGGCTGTTCTTGATACCTTCCTATTTAATAAATTCAAACCCTAACAATTTTATGGTGAATGGCTACTGTCTTGGCCATGAACGTTCCTTGTTGCTCCATTTGAAAAACAACCTGATATTCAACCCCACAACATCCTCAAAGTTAGTTCATTGGAACAAAAGTAATGATGATTGTTGCCAATGGCATCGGGTAACATGCAAAGATGGACATGTTACGGCCCTTGATCTTAGTCAAGAGTCTCTCTCAGGAGGGCTTAATGATTCAAGTGCTATTTTCAGCTTGCAATACTTGCAGAGCCTGAATTTGGCTTTCAATAAGTTTAATTCTGTGATTCCTCATTAGGTGCATAAACTGCAGAATTTGAGGTATCTCAACTTGTCTGATGCTGGTTTTGATGGACAGATCCCAAAGGAAATTTCTTACCTAACACGATTAGTTACTCTTGATTTGTCTTCTTCAATTACTTCACATCACAACCTAACACTTGAGAATTCAAATATCGGAATGTTTGTGCAAAACCTCACCGATATTACAGAATTATATCTAGATTGTGTAGCAATATCTGCCAGCGGAGAAGAATGGGGCCGTCCTTTATCTTCATTAGAGGGGCTTCGTGTTTTGAGCATGTCATCATGCAATCTCTCTGGACCTATTGATTCTTCACTAGGTAAGCTTCAGTCCCTCTCTGTTCTAAAATTGAGCAACAACAAATTGTCTAGCATAGTGCCATACTCCATTGCAAATTTCTCCAATTTGACCATCCTACGTCTCAGTAGTTGTGGCTCGAATGGTTTTTTCCCAAAAGATATCTTCCAAATACAAACATTAAAGGTCCTTGACATATCAAACAATCAATATCTTCATGGTTCTTTGCCAGACTTCCCACCACTTGCATCTCTTAAGTACTTAAATCTTGCCGATACAAATTTCTCAGGACCACTTCCAAATACTATCTCCAATCTGAAGCACCTGTCGACTATTGATCTATCTCACTACCAATTCAATGGAACACTTCCCAGTTCAATGTCAGAACTCACCAAACTTGTTTTTCTAGACTTATCTTCAAATAACCTCACAGGTCCACTTCCTTCTTTCAATATGTCTAAGAACCTTACATATCTATCCTTATTTCACAATCATTTGAACGGAGATTTATCATCCATGCATTTCGAGGGCCTTCAGAATCTTGTCAGCATTGATTTAGGGTTCAATTCTATGAATGGGAACATACCATTGTCTCTACTTATGCTCCCATATTTGCGAGAATTAAAGCTTTTCTATAATAAACTAAGTGGCCTCTTAGGTGAGTTTGACAATGCATCTTCTCATGTACTAGAGATGCTTGATTTGTGCAACAATAACTTAAAAGGACATATTCCTGTGTCTATCTTTAACCTTAGAACACTCCGTGTCATTAACCTTTCTTCCAACAAGTTTAACGGCGCAATACAGTTGGACATCATTCGAAGGCTAAGTAATTTAACTATACTAGGCCTCTCACACAACAATTTGTCAATGGATGTCAACATTAGAGATGACCATGACTTGTCACCCTTTCCTGAGATAAAAATTCTTAAGTTGGCTTCCTCTAACGAGAATCCCAAGTTTCTTGAGAAATCAGTCAAGTTTGCTATCTCTTGACCTATCTAACAACGAGATTGAAGGACCAATACCTAATTGGATTTGGCAATTTGAAACTCCCATAAGGTTGAATCTTTCCAAGAATTCTCCAACTAATTTCGAAGTAAGTGTTTGAAACTTGAGTTCTAACCTTTTTCAGGTTGATCTTAGTTATAATAAACTCCAAGGGCCAATTTCATTCATCCAAAGTATGCAAGTTATTTGGACTACTCCAACAACATGTTGAGCTCTATCTTACCACCAGACATCGGAAATTATCTCCCTTTCATACGTGTATTGTTTCTTTCAAACAATAGTTTTAAGGGAAAATTCATGAATCCTTTTGCAATGCTTCAAGTCTTCTATTGCTAGATCTTTCCTACAACAACTTTGACGGGGCAATTCCCAAATGTTTTGCAACATTGAGTAGTAGTCTCAGGATGTTGAATCTTGGTGGAAACAAGCTTCGAGGGCGTATCCCTGATACAATATCACCAAATTCATGTTCACTAAGATATTTAGATCTAAATGGCAATCTCTTGGATGGTAGTATACCAAAATCTTTGGTCAATTGCAAGAAACTACAAGTCCTAAACCTTGGGAATAATGTTTTAGTTGACAGATTTCCATGTTTCTTGAAAAACATTTCCACCATTAGGATCATGGTTTTGAGGTTTAATAAGCTCCACGGTACTATTGGGTGCCCACATAGCACGGGTGATTGGGAGATGCTTCATATTGTCGATCTAGCATCAAATAACTTCAGTGGCATGATACCAGGAATATTGTTAAACAGTTGGAAGGCAATGATGCGTGATGAAGGCATGCTTGGGCTAGAATTTGGCCATTTGTTTTTTGAAATCATTGATAACTATCGTCCTTTGGGTTTGAAGGATGTATTATCATGTTTTAACAAATTTCTCCAAATGAAATTGCTTAAACTACTTGCAAGCATGTCTCCCTCTATCCTTAAACAAGAATTAGTTGATAATAATTCGTTTGAGATAGATCTCCTTCGTTATCAGGATTCAATTATTGTTGTCAACAAAGGTCAACAAATGAAGTATGTCAAAATCCAAATGGCCTTCACTTATGTGGATATGTCAAACAATTATTTTGAGGGGCCAATACCTGATGAGTTAATGGAATTCAAGGCACTGAATGCTCTGAACTTATCACATAACGCATTTACAGGTCATATACCATCATCTGTGGGGAACTTGAAGAATCTTGAGTCTATGGACTTTTCAAACAATTTCTTCAGTGGAGAGATTCCTCAAGAGCTTTCTAGTTTATCTTATATGGGATATCTGAATCTCTCGTTCAATCACCTAGTGGGGAAAATTCCATTAGGTACTCAAGTCCAAACATTCGATGCAGATTCTTTTGAAGGGAATGAAGGATTATGTGGACCTCCACTGACCAACAATTGCAGCGACGATGGAGTCCAGGGGCTGCCACCACAAGCATCTGAATCATCTCATTCTCAGAACAAGAGTTCAATTGATTGGAATTTCTTAAGTGTGGAGTTGGGATATATTTTTTGGTTTGGAATTTTCATCCTCCCCCTTATTTTCTTGATGAAATGGAGGTTGTGGTATTCCAAATATGTAGATGAACTGCTTTACAGGTTTATCCCCCAGCTAGACTTTGTGTATGAACAACATGAAGGGAAGAGGTATAGAACTCTGAGGTGGAGGTACTGATTGCTTATTAACTCTTGGGTTTACAGGTAATAGTGTCAAAATAAGGATTTACTATATTGTATCCATTAATCAGATTTCTGTGTTTATCATGGTTTCCCATATTCCTCAGTTTAAGTTTTATTAATTTGTAATTCATATATGTCATTCGCACATAAGATCGTTAATTAGAACCTCACCAGGTTTGCAAAGAAAAGCATGTCTACACATCATTTGTATTCCTCCCTTGTTTTTCATATATTACCATCGAAAAACGCACACTTGGTGTTATTCGTAAATTAATTTGAATCTGATTATCCATATATTAATACATTTGATTCATAGGAAATTCGTATTTGATTGTTTGAAATTGCATTCAAGATATGATGATATACCTTTTCTGTTAGTGTTGCAAGGTAGGAAATAAGATTTATCGTCCATCGTCAAAGTTTCTACGTGGTGGTGGATTCGCTACAATAAAAACATTACTAAGAGGAGGAATTTTCTTTTTAATATACAATGTATGATAAAAGTTTTAGATTTAGGTGACAGAACCACAAATAAAACTTGGTTGCCAAGGTTGAAGAGATCAAGAACATAAAACTTTCAGAAGCAAGAAAGAAATCAAAACACCAACAAGAAGGAAACACGTTCAAAGAATTTATCAGCAATACATTAGAAAAACTAGACTCTGCTAATCAAAAAGGGAAGATTGAAAGGAAAAAATCTCAATACTAATCAAAGAACCACACTGCAAAAAAGCTTAACCTCTCACGAGCCTATTACAAATACAATTTTGAAAAGTAACTCCAAGTACAAAGGCAACCTGCCTAACCAATCTTCATCAGCTGTTGGAGTAATATCTCGCACAAGTGGCGGCAGTAAAATGGATGTTAAGGTAGTTCGAAGTATATCTCAGAAAACGATAATATTTGTAGAAGCCAACGGTGATTTTGTTGACTTCATTTTTAGCTTCCTTACCATGCCATTAGGGTCCATTTTAAAGCTTTCGGATGGTAACTCGTTTGCTGGATGTGTTGGTAATTTGTACAAAAGTGTGGAGAACTTGGACTCTTCATTGTGTACTGAAGCATGCTCTGTGTTACTCAATCCTGGTGCAGCACCACATTTTGGTTGTCCAAACCAGCCCCTCAACATTCCTGATTTACCACCGCACTACATATTATTATGGTACAGGCACACCACAGAAATATCCTTATAGTACAGGTACATACGAAGTAAAGATAAAGGGAGGAGTGATTTCTACGACAAACGAATCCATTTTTAATTCAAATATCTTGACTGCACTGGACCCAAAATCCCCACCCATGTCAAGGGAAGGTGGTGTGGGATTTGTGCAGAGACTAGCATTATATGGTGTTGGAGATGATCTAAAAGTAAAGTCACTTTCCGCTAATTCTTTCCTTCTATATTTGAAAGAATTAAGCCTTCCCATTGATGATCTTGAAGTGAAGGTGATAAGCATTGGTGAAGCTGAGGTATGGTGATTATTTTATCAGTGAATTTATAACTTTTTCGGTTTTATTTTAACCTCATTGATTCCTTTTACTTGTGGTGTAGGCTTTGAGCTTCCTTGGAGCATTCTTGACTTCCAAATTTACCTTGACAAGTGGGCTGGGAAACCTTTTGGATGAGCCTAAACAAGAATAAACTTTTCCAAAAGGGCTTAAACTAGAATCATCTTTTTTTATGCTAATTTGAAAATCAGTTGCAGTTTCAGCTTGTGTTTTGAACAATAGCTAGAAGATCTTGTACCTTAGTATGTAATGAGTACTTTTTGGTTTTCCTTTCTGTTTCAACTTCTTAATTGGACTGGTTTTTCTATTTAGTTTTCTGTGATATGAATTCTTATATATTAGTCTTGCTACTTTATAGTCTGTTATTAAAGTCGTGTCTCGTTCTATACATTATCTACTGGAAACTTGATCATGCCGGAGATGAAACTCAAAGCATGCAGAGCATGATGCTTATGACACATCACAATTTAAACTTCCGCCTATACCAGAGAAGTACTTGGGCCACAGTAACGAAGAGGGTACTTCCATCGTATTCGGAAGGGAAGTGTTACTACAGAAAATACTTATACTACTTAGAACTTAAAAATTGCCAATTATTTTTGAAATACAAAGATGGGAAATCTACAAGAACCACAACCTGAGCTTTCACAGAGGAGATGTTGAAACGACTATACTAAAATGTAAAAAATTCATAAGCAGTCTGATTGAGAAAGAAGGAAACCTTTGTGGTAAACCAAAACTGTCTAACAGTTACTCTATCAATACCACACAAAGAAAACGAAGAAGAACCTGCATTGCCAAGCGAAAGACCTGCATTACCAAAGCTGTCCAACGTCTCCAGATTTGTTTCAACTTTTGCACTGTCGAAATACAGATCTTCGGAACAAACAGTACCTATGATGTAACCAAGTTGTCCAATATTCCTCATTTTGGGAAGAGGAAACATTAATTTGAGACTCCAGAATTTCAACAGCAGATTGTAGAAGATCAAAGAACAATATTCTGTAAACAAATACGTACAAGTAAAAACATTGACCAATGATATCTCAATGCTGAATAAGAAAGTTTTTGATACTTTCGCTAATACTTGCATAGAAAAACAGAGAAATCATGGATACATAAATATTCAAATCTAAGTTCTGATCACCAAATTAGCCCACCAAAATCACCATCATAATTCAACCTGCAGTGACCAAGTTTAGCAAAACAAAAACATAAAAAATGAAAATAAAAATAAAAATAAAAATATATTAACATTTTAGCTAATAAGATGTTATTCAATAATAATGTGTAAAAGATAAATTAAATTAATAAATTTAAATTAATACCCTCAGACCCAACTTATAAATTGTTTTGGAATTTTTATTTGTCTAAGAATTAATCTTACTTTTCATATTATACCTTTAAGTATTTATTACTCTATTATTTTATTCTTTCATTTAGCATTCTCATATCATTTATTGACGACAATTTTATAAAACAACTTATAATATTTCTTTAACATACAAAATTAATTACACTTCTTAATATGTGTGTAATATCCAAAACGTTAAATACTAAAATATTCATCCCCACTTCTTAATATGTGTGTAATATCCAAAACGTCATATAATATTTAAATACTAAAATATTCAACCCCATAATCATAGTTCAGTTTGTAAGGATATTGCAGTACGAAGAGATTGAGGTTCGAACTACAAATTCTCTACTATTTATATTCCCCTTAAAGGGTGAATATTGACAAAAATAAGATATATTCATTGATATAAACTTTATTATGAATTGAGAATTTTCTTTTATATTTATAAATTAGTTTTTTTTTAAACATATTTATCAGTTAGTTTAACGGTTAATTTTACCAAATACTTTAATTAACTTATCAACTATTAATCATATCAATAAACTATCAACTATAAGTTATAAGCTATGAGCTAGCTTATCAACAAAAAACAACTTTTTAGGTTTATTGAATACCTAATTAATGTACTTGATTATATAGTTACAAACATTTTATTGTAACCTTTCAAAAAGTAATACATGTTATTCTAAATTGTCTTGTAATTAGCTAAATTTTAGTTTACTGCTCTTCTAGTAGCATAAATAAAAGTAGTAGGAATTTGGATCGCAGTTTGAATGAGGAATTGAGAAGTTAAAGAATGGTAATTAGTCATAATGGCTTAGGGACATGTAGTAGTATGACTTCGAAAATTGAGAGATTTACCAAAGACCGACTCTTCATATTATTTTTTGGTATAAAACGGTCGATGCTTGGGTTTCTGAAAAACGAGTAAAAATCAAATAGTATAATCACTCACATTCATCCAACACTCCAATCAATTTCAATGTTCTAAGTTTTTACTTTTGAGCTCTACAACTTGCTGTCATGGCCTCTCAACAAGAGTCAGAAACGATTCCCCTCAAAATATTAGTTGACAAACAAAGAAACAAAGTTATTTTTGTAGAAGCAACAAAAGACTTTGTTGACACTCTTCAGTTTCTTATCTCTTCCACTCGGCACCATCGTTCGCCTTTTAGCCACCACTGACAACAACATGACAAACAACAACAATCTGAATCATCACCGTTCCTTGGACACATCAAACATCTCTACCAAATTGTTCAAAACATAACCACAGATGATGTTTGGAACAACCCTGTCTGCAAAGAAATGTTGTTGAGCCCAGGAATCCATGTGAATCAAATTGAATATTGATGACCCATCAAATAAGTTTTGTGTGTGTGATACTTGTTATAAGTTCACTACTTTTCGGAACCTTCATTGCACCTGTGGAAAACCAATTAATTAACAGCCTCAGAATTTGGATCCTGAGGAGCAGGGCAATAACGCACAAAATGGGGTCTTTGTTCGAGTAAGTGGACAACTGTTTCTGGTGTCTGATGATTTGAAGGTTGTACCACGCTCCGTGCTGTCCTCCATGCAGATGTTGATTGACTCCGGGTATTCTTCAGACATGAATCAACTAGAAGAGTCACCCACAACATTGGCAAGAATGAGGTAATTAATAATATTGTGTTGTCTTTCCATCTAATGCCATTATGCCCCCATTGCATTGATTTTTGATTCTAGCATAGGATCCTTCGTCTATGATTTTATATTGTGGTTTTGTTATGAATATTTATTGTGGTAAAATGCAGACAAATGCTAGACTGTGGAGTTTTATACGCGAATATTGTGTTAATGTTACAGGTGGTTTTTGGTAAGGGTGGCAATGGTTCCTTTTTATTTTTGCCAGCTTCTCTGTTCCAGTTTAGTTACTCCTTGTCTAATCTTTTCATGCATGCTGGATATTTTATTAGCTCACGTGTGAAATAAAAAACTTCCGGTAAAGGTGAAATCTTTGGTGGATACATCTCTCCTATTTTGATTCTTTCATTCATTATAAAATTTCTTCTGCAATTTCATTCTATCAATTTTAAAATTCATTTTCCTGGCTAGGTTCATGTTATTCTTAAATTTGTGTTTTAACATCTTGTGTAGATATTGAACCTGCTCAAGTATGCCTTAACCTCTCATGAGCCTCTGACAAATTCAATTTTGGCAACTAACTCCAAATCTAATAACAAAGGAATACCTCCGAACCAATTTGCGTCAGCAGTTAGTGTAATGCCTGGCTCCAGTAACAGAATTAAAATGGATATTAAGGTATTGCAAAGTAAATTTCAGGAAAAGATAATTGTTGCAGAAGCCGATGGAGATTTTGTTGACTTCATTTTTAGCTTCCTTACCATGCTATTAGGATCCGTTGTAAAGCTTCTCGGACCTAACTCTTTTGCTGGCTGTGTTGGTAATTTGTACAAAAGTGTGGAGAACTTGGACCGCATGTCTGTGTTACTCGATCCTGGTATAGCACATCAGTTTAGTTGTCTAAACCAGCCCCTCAACATTCCTGAAGTTCAACCCACTACATATTACTATGGTATAGGGACACGTAAGAATGAGTATTCGCGTAGCTTGCATTGTTACATAGAGGGAGGAGTGATTTCTAAGTCTCAGGGATCAATTTATAAAGCAAAATCCTTGATTGCAATGGACCCAAGATCCCTCAACGGATCAAAAGATGATGTTACTGGATTTGTGAAGAGAGCAGCGTTATATGGTATCGGAGATGACCTAAGAGTAAAACCACTTTCTTCTAATTATTTCCTTTCATATTTGAATGAATTAGCGCTTCCTCTAATTAAACTTGAAGTAACGGTGATAAGCATTGGTGAAACTGAGGTAATGTGGCTATTATTTATCACTAAATATTTTTGTTTTGTTATTTTACCCTCTTTGATTCACTTTAATTGTTGTGTAGGCTTTGAGCTTCCTTCAAGCATTCTTGACATCAAGATTTACCTTGGCAAGTGGTCTTAAAAGACCTTTTGATTGTGCCTAAACAAGAATCAACTCTTTTGAATGTGCCCAAACCAGAATCAACTTTTTTGAAAGTTCCTAAAAAAGAATCAACATTGACATCAAAGTAAAACAAACTAGTTGGTTAGTTTGGAGATCGTTTGAAGGAACCGGAATTATTAACCAGTTGCAACTTCAGATTGTGCTTTGAACTGAAAAATAGATAGAAGATCTTGAACCTTGGTTTGTAATATCATTCGATTTTGGATTTCCTTTGCAATTACTTGGAATACATAATTGATGGTTTGTGGTTTATGACTAATGTGTTCTTATATACAATTTCTGGTACTTTATAGTCTGCTCTGATGTTAGAATCTCACCAAGTTGAAATGATATGAAACTCACACCATAAGTTTAAAACCAGTTTTTAAACAAATGATTAGAGGCTCAATATCCATGATGACTCGTAACAAAGACATTATTTTAAAACCAGTTTTTGAACAATTGATTAGAGACTCAATATTCATGATGACTAGTAACAAAGACGTTATTAATTCTCTAAGTTTTATAAAAGATTGAGTTAGAAAATATGTAGACTGTATTCGCTCTCTCATTAGGTGAATGCTGTCTGGTTTGGAAATGCCCCAACCATAAATCTTCTATATTATGTGGCTATACTCACTTACTATTAATATTACTCGTAAATCATGAAACAATAACAACACAACTATTAGAAACTGAAATATGAAATTAGAGGCTTCAAATTAAAAATTCATTTTTATTTAAATCCGATTATCTGTTAATTAATAAATTTGAAACATAGGAAATCCATATTAGATTGTTTGAAATTGCATTCAAGATATGATGATTTAAGTGACTGAACTACAAATAAATCCAAAGGAATAAATTGAGCCACTCATTGTTGTTTCAATCAGCGGCGATCAAATCCCAGGGAAAATACTACCAAACAATTCAATGTACAAACTGTTGGTGCAAGCTTGATGCTTACACTCAATGATGAGAGAAAGAGAGACGAGTTCAGAAAACTCTGTTCTGTGGTGAGAATAAAGAATGAAGAGAGTTTTTGTTTGGTGAATTGTAAAACTATGAATTGATATTTAATAGAGGTTACAATATGAGATATTGATATGAGGAATATCAACCAAATACAAAACTAGGTAGTATATATAGGCTAAGTTTGTAGTAACTTACTATACAAGTCACTAACTCACTAACTAGATGGTTATTATCTAACTAACTATGAGGAAGTATCACAAAACTCCCAAATCAATTGATTTGGGTATTGAGAGTGAAATTCCACCCTACCTCTTAACAGCCTAGTCAATTTGACTCAATGTCAATTCAAGAGACAACAATGGGGTACAACAATCAACTCCTTTATTTTGCAACCTTCAGTATAGTAAGGATGCAACATGTCAGTGTGGATAAAAACCCGTCAAAACAACAACTCCTTTATATAATATATCATGATTTTGATTTGTTTTTCACATTGTTTTCTATTTCCATCTTGAAAACTTTAAAGGCATCTAAAGCTTCATCCTTAGAACGAAGTAAATAGAGATACATATATCGTGAATAATAGTCTATATAAAAGTGATAAAGTATTTCGGTCTACTTGCGTCCATGTATGGACAAATATTTTTTGTATGTATAAATTAGGGTTTTTCTATAATGTGCAAATTTGCACATGTTAACAAGTTTAAAATAGAAATTTTGTATTGGAACTTGTACATTTAATATTAAATATAATTTTTTTGAATAAATAATTGTTGTTTTCCAAGAAAAATTACTACTATTAGTTGTTTTAACATGTGCAATGTTGCACATGTTAGATAAACCCAATTTTTAATAGGGTTTAGCTGCTTTGTGGACCCTTTTTGAACTTATTAGATTACTTATCCTTAATGCAATTAACACAAGTCTCAAAACCAGCAAAATTTAGAGTAGTAAGTACTCTTTATCTACTAATCTCATCAGTTCATCGACTGAGATGTGTCCTAATTGGTGATACCATAACATTGATGATTTTTCATTCATAAGGTGGACATTGATGATTTCTCATTCACAACTTCTTCTTCTTCTCCCCTCATCTCTCATCGCTGCCCACTGTCACCCCCACTGCTGGCCGTCGCCAACCTCTCAATCAATTAAAATGTAATTGTCAAGTGCACGATGAAGCTACAAGAGTGCCTAATTTCTTCCAAGACCTGATTTTTTCGCTCCCTTTTATATATGAAGCAGTGTGAACATGAAAGTTGTTTGTTAATTTCAGCATTAATCTTGCAATATTTGTTACTGGTGGATGATACATCTTTGAGCCTTTTTGTTTCTTGTTTTCAGGTTGTATACAAAAATTTCCTCAATCAAATATTCACCAATAATACATTGAACCATAGCAGTAGCAGTGGATTTGTTTGTGACGGAGGCGGCGAGACGGTGATGATAGGAATAGGGAAAAGTCACAGTGTCGTGATTGAATGAGAGGGCATCGACAGGCCGGCGAAGGTGGCAGTGGCGGTAGATAGCGATGAGAGGACGGTGAAGAAAAAGATTGAGATGTAGTGGACAGAGAGAGGCAAGGTGATTGAGAGAAGAAAAAACAATGTGCATCCCACCATATTGCGTGGGTTTTATTTCTAAAGTGTAGGCTCACAATTATTTAAACTATTACTCAAAAAATAAATTTATTTAAACTAATAAAAGAATGAATATTAGAGAGTGATGTTAGCTTTATTATGTGATCACTATTGTAACAAAAAATTCACTTTTTAGATTCATTCAATAAATAACGGGGATGGTCTACACATACCTAATTTATTAAATGAATAAAAATATTTTTGTTTATAATAATAACCGAATGATTTATGACAAGTAGAATGTTTTAGAGTAAATTACACTTCTCTCCCCTAAGAGAAGTTTGAATTACACTCATCTTCCCTCTTATGCTAAAATATACACTCCCCTCGCTTGAAAAGTAAAATTTATACTCCCCTCACATGTTAGATGCTTAAATTACAACTCTCTCTCCCCTTTTCCTCAAAAGAAAAAAACTCTCCCTTAATAATTAAATATACACTACATTTAAATCTATTTTAACATAAATAAATATTTTTATAATATATATTAATTTTGAATCACCATTTAAAATAAATAAATTTGTTTCTTTATAATTTAAATGTCGATGATAATTAAATTTAAATAGTTTGTTATTAATTTTATATTAGGAAGTATAAAATTCACTTTTAAATAACCATACTTAATCAACTTTAGTAGTTTTTCAGATATTTTTATTTTATTTTGGGTTGTTTAAAATTTTATAATAGGATTTAAAACTACATGTTAATGAAATCGTGAATAAAAAATAGCGAAAAATATATATGTATTCAAATTTTGATTAGATTAAAATGGACCCGCGATAATATTTTTCTTCGAAGTGTGTTAGATTTTTTTTGCTAGATTATTAGAATTAAAAAAAATTATTGAGGGAGTAAAACTTAGATTTTAACATTAGAGAGGAGGGAAATGTAATTCAAGCTTCTTTCCTCAAAGGAGAGGAGTAAAATATTTTCTAATATATTTTAACATAAAAGGAGAAGGTAATGTATATTTTAACATAAAAAAGAGACGAGGGATGTAGTTCAAGCATATTTAAAGGGAGAGGAGGGTAATTTTTATGGTCACATTTGTTTATGTCTAAAAGTCGTGCTTTTAATTTCCAAGCGAGGGAAAAGACCTCCCACCAGGTGGACTTAGAGTGTACTTTTCTATACTTTCTATAACAAATAGTAGAATGTTTTTCGGTAATTATCCGCAGCGTGTTGAGGGCAATGGTTAAGGAAGTCAAAAGTAGTATGTTTGCATTGATTTCAACAACATTTTGACTTTTTAAAAGTTAAATTTATCATTTTTCACCATTTTCCAATACTATATTTCTATTTTTATCCCCTTATCCAATGTTTCAAGGACAATGGTTAGCATTCTCCTTTTTTTTAGGAAAATTATTGGTAACATTTGTTGACCTCTGAAAGTCTTACCTTAATATCCACGCGAGAGAAGACTTCCCACCATGTACTCAAACCCATATTCACTCTTCCAAGTCCTAGTGGAATGTTTTCAAAGTTGACTTATTGACCAAGTCCGGTGGATAGCAATATACTCCATGGCGTGACTATGGAATCATTTACCACTCAAGTAAATTAAATTAATTAACATATCATGGTTGTAAGATTAATCCATTCCCCAGATGAAAAGATACCAATCAAAATTAGTAACTTTGCATTAAATTCAACAAATTTTTAACTTTTAAAAGTTAAATTTATCACTTTTTGCCATTTTTTAATACCATATTTCTATTCTTGTGCTCTTAAGCAATGTCCTAAGGACACTCTTTAACATTTCCAAAAAAAAAACTATCTTTTTTACAAGTGACTACAAATTAGGGGGGTACGTGCGTCGGGTTTGAGTTGGATTTGACTAAACCCTACATCATATAGTGTATTTGAGTGAGCTAGAATTAGGGGATATACAAACTCTTATATGATATGAAAAGATAGAGGGTCTTGCTAAGAATAATTAGCTTTGCTTCTCTGGGTGCCACGTTTTTTATGGATTCCTTCTTTGTTTTTAAAAAAACTACTCATTTCATCTTTTTAACGGAAAATTATTAACAGTGTTGAATAGACAACACAAGAGTTACAGTTTTGAGTGCCGTATATAAAAACGTTATAGTGGAACTGGAAGACTTTAAAATTTATATGCTTAGTGACAATACATAGCACTATGAGACCAAGACTTTAAAAATTTTGGTTTTATAGTTGTGGTCCCAAGAAGACTTAAGTGCGTCTGAAATTGGGTTGAATGATCAAATCAACAGTTAAGCTGCTTGTTGCATGCAGTCTATAAAAGGAGAAAATGATACGTTATAGATATATCACTACTTCATCATTCTCACAATTCACTATGAGAGCACACACAATATTTTGGCTGTTCTTGATACCATTCTGGTTAATAAATTCAAGCACTAACAATTTTGTGGTGAATGGCTACTGTCTTGGCCATGAACGTTCCTTGTTGCTCCAATTGAGAAACAACCTAATATTCAACCCCACAAAATCCTCAACTTTAGTTCATTGGAACGAAAGTAATGATGATTGTTGCCAATGGGATGGAGTAACATGCAAAGATGGACATGTTACAGCCCTTGATCTTAGTCAAGAGTCTATTTCCGGAGGACTTAATGATTCAAGTGCTCTTTTCAGCTTGAAATACTTGCAGAGCCTGAATTTGGCTTTGAATAAGTTTAATTCTGTGATTCCTCATGAGGTGCATAAACTGCAGAATTTGAGGTATCTGAACTTGTCTGATGCTGGCTTTGAGGGGCAGGTCCCAAAAGAAATTTCTCACCTAAAAAGGTTAGTTATTCTTGATATGTCTTCTTCAATTAATTCACATCACAGCCTAAAACTCAAGAAGCCAAATATAACAATGCTTGTGCAAAACCTCACCGATATCACAGAATTATATCTAGATGGTGTAGCAATATCTGCCAGCGGAGAGGAATGGGGTCGTCCTTTATCTTCGTTAGAGGGTCTTCGTGTTCTGAGCATGTCATCATGCAATCTCTCTGGACCTATTGATTCTTCACTAGGTAAGCTTCAATCCCTCTCCGTTCTAAAATTGAGCCACAACAAATTGTCTAGCATAGTTCCAAATTCCTTTGCAAATTTATCCAACTTAACCATCCTTAATCTCAGTAGTTGTGGCTTGAATGGTTTTTTCCCAAAAGATATCTTTCAAATACAAACATTAAAGGTCCTTGACTTATCAGACAATCAAAAACTTAACGGTGCTTTGCCAGAATTTCCACCACTTGCATGTTTACACTTCTTTAATCTTGCCAATACAAATTTTTCTGGACCACTTCCAAATACTATATCCAATCTGAAGCAGTTATCAACCATTGATCTCTCTTACTGCCAATTCAATGGAACACTTCCCAGTTCAATGTCAGAACTCACCAAACTTGTTTTTTTAGACTTATCTTCAAATAACCTCACAGGTCCACTTCCTTCTTTCAATATGTCTAAGAACCTCACATATCTATCCTTATATGACAATCGTTTGAACGGAGATTTATCATCCATTCATTTCGAGGGCCTTCAAAATCTTGTCAGCATTGATTTAGGGTTCAATTCTCTAAATGGGAAAATACCGTCGTCTCTACTTAAGCTCCCATATTTGCGAGAATTAAAGCTTCCTTATAATAAACTAAGTGGCATCTTAGGTGAGTTTGACAATGCATCTTCTCATGTACTTGAGATGCTCGATTTGTACAACAATAACTTAGAAGGACATATTCCCGTGTCTATCTTTAACCTTAGAACACTCCGTGTCATTCAACTTTCTTCCAACAAGTTTAACGGCGCAATACAGTTGGATATCATTCGAAGGCTTAGTAATTTAACTATACTAGGCCTCTCACACAACAATTTGTCAATAGATGTCAACTTTAGAGATGACCAGGACTTGTCACGCTTTCCAGAAATAAAAGGTCTTAAGTTGGCTTCCTGCAACCTAAGGAGAATCCCAAGTTTCTTGAGAAATCAGTCAAGTTTACTATCTCTTGACCTATCTAGCAATGAGATTGAAGGACCAATACCTAATTGGATTTGGCAACTTGAATCTCTCCTTACCTTGAATCTTTCCAAGAATTCTCTAACTAACTTCGAAGAAAGTATTTGGAACTTGAGTTCTAACCTTTTTCAGGTTGATCTTAGTTCTAATAAACTCCAAGGGCCAATTTCATTCATCCCGAAGTATGCAAGTTACTTGGACTACTCCAGCAACATGTTGAGCTCAATCTTACCACCAGACATTGGAAATTATCTCCCTTTCATACGTGTATTGTTTCTTTCAAACAATAGTTTTAAGGGAGAAATTCATGAATCCTTTTGCAATGCTTCAAGTCTTCTATTGCTAGATCTTTCCTACAACAACTTTGACGGGACAATTCCCAAGTGTTTTGCAACATTGAGTAGCAGTCTCAGGATGTTGAATCTTGGTGGAAACAAGCTTCGAGGGCATATCCCTGACACAATATCCCCAAATTCATGTGCACTAAGATATTTGGATCTAAACGACAATCTCTTGGATGGTAGTATACCAAAATCATTGGTCAATTGCAAGAAACTACAAGTCCTAAACCTTGGGAACAATGCTTTAGTTGACAGATTTCCATGTTTCTTGAGAAACATTTCCACCATTAGGATCATGGTTTTGAGGTCTAATAAGCTCCACGGTTCTATTGGGTGCCCACATAACACGGGTGACTGGGAGATGCTTCATATTGTCGATCTGGCTTCAAATAACTTTAGTGGCATGATACCAGGAACATTGTTAAACAGTTGGAAGGCAATGATGCGTGATGAAGGCATGCTTGGGCCAGAATTTGGCCATTTGTTTTTGGAAATCTATGATAACTATCGTCCTTTGACTTTGAAGGCTTTATTATCAGGTTTTAAAAAATTTCTCGCAATGACATTGCTTAAACTACTTGCAAGCATGCCTCCTTCTAACCTTAAACAGGAATTAGTTGATAATAATTTGGTTGAGATAGATCTTACTCGTTATCAGGATTCAATTATTATTGTCAACAAAGGTCAACAAATGAAGTATGTCAAAATCCAAATGGCCTTCACTTATGTGGATATGTCAAGCAACTATTTGGAGGGGCCAATACCTGATGAGCTGATGGAATTCAAGGCACTAAATGCTCTGAACTTATCCCATAACGCATTTACAGGTCATATACCATCATCTGTGGGAAATTTGAAAAATCTCGAGTCTATGGACTTTTCAAACAATTTCTTCAATGGAGAGATTCCTCAAGAGCTTTCAAGTTTATCTTTCATGGGGTATCTGAATCTCTCGTTCAATCACCTAGTGGGGCGAATTCCATTAGGCACTCAAATCCAAACCTTTGATGCAGATTCTTTTGAAGGAAATGAAGGGTTGTGTGGTCCTCCCATGACAAACAATTGTAGCGACGATGGAAGGCAGGGGCTGCCACCGCCAGCATCTGAATCATCTCATTCTCGTAATGACAGTTTCATTGATTGGGATTTCTTAAGTCTGGAGTTGGGATTTATTTTTGGTTTTGGAATTTTCATTCTTCCTCTTATTTGCCGGAAGAAATGGAGGTTGTGGTATTCTAAACATGTAGATAGGATGCTTTACAGGATCATCCCTCAACTTGATTTTGTGTTTGAACAACATGAAGGGAAGAGGTACAAAATTTTGAGGTGGAGATACTGATTGTTGAACTCTTATGTTTAATGTAATAGCTCCAATAATTTGTGCTCTTATACTTTTTGGGTTTTGCACCTCTTTATCTTTTTAATGTAAAGCAAAGGACTAAGTTGTTTAATTAAGAAATGTTTGAATTATGGACAACTTGTTCAAGTAAAATATTGTTCAATTTAGTTCTGCAGTTTTGTGATTCTTCTTTCAAATTGTGATAAAACAAACTGTGAAAATATTTAAAACATCAGGGCCGGCCCAATTAGGTTGCCACTAAAGCAAACTGTGACGATACTATAGTGAATATCCCTAGACACAATACAATGTGAAAAATAAAATGTTACTAATCAATGATGAAAACCAAGATGCACATAAAAAGAACAAAAACATATAACTACTATCATCTAGCGTCCTTCACATGTTTTGTCTCAGCATGGCTTCAACACAACTATCACTAAGATATTCAGATTCATTGAAGACCATTTCTTACTTATGAACATAGAAAACATTATCGATAAAAAAATTATGAATACACAAGTTAGAGTTATGCAACCCCCAAATCTACAATCCATAATCAATACAAACCATACGGATAAGAAGTATATCCACTCTAGAAGAGTGCAATTGTGCCCAAACATTAAATGCATTCTTGAAAAACCAGCAAGAAAAGAAACTGTGTTTCTCTAAGATGTGCAAGGCTCAAAATATTTTTATATTGAGCACTATATAGTTTTTTTAATAGAATGAAGCTCTAACATTTAAATTTGAAAGATCCAGAAAATACAGTTGCATTAAACACTCAGCAAGTCCATGAAATGACTATTGCAAGGGTTCTTATATACAGGTTATGTTACTCTATATAGTGTAGTCTTGAAGGTGTATCTTGTTCTATATGTATCAATTGCAAACTAAATCTTGCGCTGCTTCTCAGTCTCATTGATTTAGTTCTTAATAGTAAAAATGTGCTCTCTAAGGCTTAAAGGATTAACAGTAATAATCTTCTTTTACATTAACATTCCTGATTCCTTGCTTTGCTGCGTTGAGATACACTACTATTTGCGTTTGTAACATCTTATTGGTAGCATTGACGGTTCTTGAGACACCATTGATTGGACCATCAACTTTTGAAGACAATCTGACATTTGGTTGATTTAAAAATTGTCCTCGTAGACTCATTCCGTAAGCTGGTCTGTTGGGAATGACAGATCCATGAATAAAGACAATAGCATGTTGGATGTCTCGCATCGGCAGCAAATCTTGTGGAACGTCTTTTGGTACAACATTTGAGAATTCAATGAGCATTTGTTCAACTTCTATTGAAAGGACAATTTCTGCATTTTCTTTGATTCTCTCATTATAACAAAACATAACTTTGTACACAATTAAATTAATACAAAATATCATCATAGAGCCTTAATTTTATTCCGACTTGTAAATAAAATCATGGTCACCATATCTAAAACATTTCATTACTTCACACCTAGCACATCAATTGATTTACACCCAAGAGGACTACACCAAGCTCTTTGTATCAACAAAAACTTTAAATTAGTGAAGTCGTATTCAAGATAAACATGCAAGTAACCAAGAACAAATGGTAATAATAAACAAACGCTGTCTTCATTGACTAGTAAATTGAAAGGTAGAAATAGAAAGCTTTTCATACCAAAGTTCAGAGAAAAATCATAGCTACAAAATCATTCATTAATACAAACTTACTCAAAAATCTAAACAACATTGCTTCAAACCCTAGTAAAATAATTGATTTACACCTTAGTTGCGTAGGAAGAGAAATTGTTTTAGGTGAAGGTTCTAAATGCTAGAGACAGAAAAATATATATTATATAATCTAGGGTTAAATAAGTTATTGGTCTCTATAAATATAATGAATTTTGATATTAATCCTTATAAAAATAAGTTGGTCTTTATAAAAAATTTCAGTACGCAATTTTAGTCCCTCTTAAATTAAAGCTTGTTTAATTACCCTTAAACTTCTAAATTTTTGAATGATTTTTTATAGAAATTTTAAGAACATTATAAGAAACTCATTTATCAAAAATTATAATTTTTTAACCTATAATCAATAAATATGAATTTTTGTAAACATCAAAATTTCAAGACTAAAGTAATGAAAATCTAGACCTAAAAATCAAATTTTAAGTTAATTTTTTTGCGGAGGAACTTTGTACAATGTTATAAATGAGCTTGTAAAAACTCATTTAAAAATTAAAGAGTTTAACCATAATTATACAAATTTCAATTTTACAAGTACGTGTTGAAAAATTTTATAGTACCAAAACATGTAACTTTTTTATGAGGTCGAAAAATAAAATTGACTATATTTATAGGGATAAAAAAACTTATTTAATCCTATAATCTAAACCCTCTTACTTTATCAATTTTTTAATCAAATGAATAATCATAACATCAAATATATAATAAAGGGACCAAAGATTTTAAAGAGATTTTGCGAAAGCTTGAATCAAAAAAGGTTTTATGACTATTGAATCGTGTTTGATGATGATGATTAAACGTAAGACAATGAATTTAAACTAAGATTCAAATGTGAATTGAATGTTGAATCTTATGAAGAAATGCAATAATCAATACACCCAATCAAATTGCAAAACTAAACAATCTCAAACCAAAACTATTAGCAACAAATCACACTAACAACTAATGAACAAAAGGTATATGAAACAATTGCGTGAAGTTCACTTTCAACTTTGATTGTGATTAAATTGAACTGAGAAAATCTCAATTTAGGAAATTGAGATTAGGTTTTTGAAATTAGTTAACTTACTATCAAATAACGAACACTTCAAACAATTGAATCGTATACACAATTATAATGCTGAAATTAAAAGGATAGGAAAGATACGAACACTTAGATTTATAGAGGTTCTCCTTTCGTCCTCGCTTCACGGTATGTCATCTCTTGTGATAGAAAACGTATCTATCAAGGTATTCCACTATGAGAAGAAATGTTTACAAAGTATGATTACAAAGATTCATTCGATTCCCTAATCTTCTATGCTAAGCAATCACACAATATTCAATCTTTAAGACCTATTGAAATTGGACACCCACAAGATCTTCGAATCTCAAGCTTCCATGCAATCCCTTGAACTTCTTCTCCCAGAATTTGTCTTTGCTATGTTGAAGCTCCGATCCCCTTGAATCTCTGTGTAGATGAGAAACAACCCCCAAAAACTTCTTTGGAGGTGAAAAGTGCCTTCTTTTCTTTAGGTCCTTAATCCACAACCAAGTTCAACCCTTTAGAGAAACAAACCTTACAACTCCTGTAGCACCCTAACATCCTAGAACTCATACTCTACAAGGATCTTAAAAAAAGTGTTTAATATGAACAAAATGTATGTATATATATATATATGGAGAGAGAGAGAGAGAGAGAGAGAGAATGTTTGAAGATTTCACAGTCTATTTGCAAATTGTTTTAATGAGTAGAAAATGTGTGTGTAAGGGTATATATAGGTGAGTGAGATAGGAGTAAGTTTGACCCAAAATAACACGGAAAAATTGGGTTTGAATCGAATCATAAAGTCTTAAATCGATTCAATAGTTCAAAATTTGAAATTCGGGTATTCATGTAGATTAAATAGATTCAGATAATCTTTGAATCGATTCAAAGAATTCCAGATGAAGATTGAATCGATTCAAAGAACTTTGGATCAAATCAGAACTTCCAGAAACAACTTTGAACCTATTCAACATATTTTGAATCGATTCAAATTAATAGATTTAGAAAAACTCTCGAATCAAAATTTTCCAAGACATATTTGAATTTATTCAAATGCAGTTTTCATGAGCCAAACACATGAGAACTTCAATGAATCAATCAACATATATATGAAACAACTCGAAACATTAAAAAATAGTTTTTAAACACTTTTTCATGAACCAAACATCCAAGAGCTTGAATGCATTATATGAATCGAATCAAATCACTAAAATTGAATTTTGAACACATTGAACACAAAACTTACTCCAACCATCACAACCTTTTTAACAATACACATGTGCTGAGTATGTGATTTAAACTGAGAGGGTGTTTTACAAAAACTAATGACATCACTCAAAATAAAAAATACTACTTAATCAAAAGTAATCAAAGGCTTAATCAAAAGCAATTAAAGGACAGAAACAACTTTCATTTTCATTATATTTAGAGGTTGCAACACCTTTAACTATGCTGAATCATATGTTTCTAAATTGATCTTGATGTTGAACACTCATAAACTATGTGAGATCTATTATTGTGGATTATATTCATTTTAATGTTTGTTTAGTTTAAATTTTTTGCATCTTAGACGTGAGCCAACCAAAATGTCATTCATTTGACTAAATATGGTCTTTATAATTTGGAATGTGTATAGATTAAAGAGTTCCAACATTTTTTTTTTTTAAGGAATTAAAGAGTTCCAACATGTATATTTGTAGTCTTGCTTGACATTTGATTTATTACCCAACTTTCATTAATGTACAAAGGACGATTTGGTAAAATATAGATATCTCAACAACCTTTCCTCATGTACCCAAAAAACAACTTTTCCTCAGTGAAAGGGGACCGAGGAAGTAAAAAATAAGACACGTATTTACTCAGTTGGATTTTAGGAAATGCTGCTCTCACCATCTCATGAAATCTTCTTCGTTCTTCTTCGGTGACCAAATCCTTTTCTTAGCTTCATCAGGTAACCTCGTTCATTTTCTCTTCTTTTTTAGCTGGATACTCATTTCATAATAATATGTAATTTTGTAGGATCATTTGAAATACACTTTTTCTTGTGTTGTGGAAATATAACACCAAAATAATGGAAACAAAATTAATTCCCGATTATATTTTCAAGAAAAGTAATATCCGAAACATAGATTATGTTAAAAAAAGTAATATCCAAATCATTAATTAAGATGAAATGCAAAAGATAGTAGCAAGTGAGAACATGATAGCAATAAGGTGACAGTGATGGTTTGAAATGGCTGTTAGATCATGTGGTTTTTAGGAAATGTTTGGTGTATTGAGGGTTTTGAAGGTCTAAGTCTATAACATATTGACACGCCGTTGTAAATATCGGTCATGGGCTAGGTCGGATTGTTGGCAACGGCAGTGGCTTAAAATGACAGATTTTTGTCCTTCTGCCACGGCTGCGTTCGTAGGGTTTGAATCGAACCCAACACTCGCAATCGATAACACTAAGTAGCGGGTGCTAACTAGTTTATTGTATTTCAACATTTGTCACATAAATTTTCAACAATAATATTAATTATTATTTCCCTATGCATCAATATTTATATCCATTGTTTGTTCTTATTTCATTTAGGGTTTTTGGGCATTGAACAACAACTCATTGCTGAAAAAAGTGGGCATTGAAGAGTCAAAAACAATAAGAGTTCTACAACTTGCTGCCATGGCTTCTCAACAACAACAACAACAAGAGTCAAAAACGTTTCCCCTCAAAATCACTGTAGACAAACAAAGCAACAAAGTTGTTTTTGTGGAAGCAACAAAAGACTTTGTTGAGACTCTTTTCAGCTTCCTATCTTTGCCACTTGGTACCATCGTTCGCCTTTTAGCAACCACCGACAACAATGATCGACAACAACTCTCAGAATCATCACCATTCTTTGGCAACATCAAACACCTTTACCAAACCGTCCAAAACCTCAACTCGGACGATGTTTGGAACAACCCTTTGTGTAAGCAAATGTTGCTGCATCCCAGGAATTCATGTGAATCACTGTGCATGAAGTTGTTCTTGAATATTGATGATTCTGAACCATCAAGTAAGTTTTATGTCTGTGATTCTTGTAACAAGTTCACTACTTTTCGAAACCTTGACTGCACCTGTGGAAAACCTCCTAATAGACAACCTAAGAATTTGGACTCCGAGGGTCAGGGAAATCATGCCTCTAATGGAGTCTTTGATGCAGAAAGTGAAAAAATGTTTCTAGTGTCTGATGATTTGAAGATTGTGCCAAGTTCCTTGCTGAACTCCATGCAGATGTTGCTGGAATGGGGGATCTCAGACTCAACTCAACTAGAGGAAGTCACACAAAACATTGGCAAGAAGGAGGTAATTAAGGGTGTTGTGTTGTTTTTGTTTGCTGTGTTTCCATTCTAGGCTATTATGAACCCATTACATTGATTGTTTTTTCCCACTTGCAAATGACCTTAGCCCATTATAGAAACAAGATCCTTCACCTATGATTTTAAATTTAGGTGCAGATTTGATGTGAATCTATATTGCAGTAAAATGCATCCGTATGTCCTCGTGAGCTTAGCTCAGTTGGTAAGGACAATGCATTAATATATGCAAGGTCCGGGGTTCAAACCCCGGCCCCCACCAAAAAAAAAATGCAGCCGTATTTGCACTTGCCATTAATGTCGTTGTCGAGGTATCTAAAACCATTACATTGTGGCTGCAATTACGATATTTGTTAGGATATATAGTTAGTACTTGGATTTGACATAGTATAATGTTATATGTTAGTAATAGGAAACCTTATTATTCAATATATATTAAATTTCAAAAGCAAAACAGACTATGTTAGAATTAGAGGTGTCCTTAGGAAAGGTAACTAGTTAGAGGAGACTGCTAAATATACAGTTTACTCTTGTTGTGTTCCATTGTTCCACTCTTCATTCTTACCATTTGTGTTTTAACATTTTATACAGATATTGAACCTCCTGAAGTATACCTTAACCTCTCATGAGCCTCTAACTAATACAATTTTGCAAAGTAGCTCAAAGAACAATGACGAACCACGTGACCAATATGTTAATGGAATAGTAACGCACAATTATATGCGAAATAAAATGGATATTAAAGTATTGCAAAGCAAATCTCAGAAAAAGATCGTCATTGCAGAAGCTGATGGAGATTTTATTGACTTCATTTTTGGCTTCCTTACCATTCCATTAGGGTCCATTATAAAAATTTTAATACCCAACAATTTTCCTGGATGTGTTGGTAATTTGTACAAGAGTTTGAAGAACTTGATTCCCATGTCTAAGTTGCTCCATCCTTGTATAGCACCACACTTTGGTTGTCCAAACCAACCCCTCGACATTTTTCCTTTAAAATTCCCTGATTATTATTATTATGGTATTCATCACAATGATGACGATGATGATTATAATACAATAGAGGAAGTGATTTCTAATTTACCTGTATCAATTGTTAATCGAAGAAGCGTGATTGAACTCGACCCAAGAGAAGGTGCTGTAGGATTTGTGAGGAGAGCAACATTATATGTGGTGGGAGATGATCTAGAAGTAAAACCACTTGCTGCTAATTCTTTCCTTTCATATCTGAAAGAATTAAGCCTTCCTCTTGATGATCTTGAAGTGAAGGTGATTACCATTGATGAAGATGAGGTAAGGTGGCTATTATTATATTACTGAATTTATTTACTTTTTTCTGCAATTTTAACCTCTTGTATTCCCTTTACTTGTGGTGTAGGCTTTGAGCTTCCTTGAAGCATTCTTCACATCAAAATTTACCCTGACTAGTGGACTTGGACGTTTTTTACCGGTTTTGACATCAAAGCAAAAACAAACTAGTTGGTTGATTTAATGATCTTTCAAATGAGCCAGAATTATCAAGCAGTTGTAGTTTCGGCTTTTGTTTTGAATAATATCTAGAAATCCTGGACCTTTGGTTTGTAATATCACTAAATTGTGGTTTTCCTTTCTGTTTCTTAATTGGATTGTGGTTTTTCTATTTAGTTTTTCTGTTCCATGAATTCTAGTTCTGTTACTTTATAGTCTAGTCATGAAGTTATATTTTGTTCTATATTATCTACTACTGCAAATTCAATCTTGCTCTTTTTCATTGATAGATATCTATTTCTTAGTAGGCTTTAAGGGGTAACAATTTTCATTAATACTTCTCAATCACAAACTAGGTTTAGTCAAGCACCTTACTCTTTCACTTTATTTCAATTATACCTCACCTTTTATATACCTATACCCTGGAAAGAAAAAGAAAAAAAAGAGGAAATGAATCTATCATTTTACACAATTTGGTTCCAAATGCAATTTATCTTTTTGCTAGATAATACATATTTGCCAGAAACTGATTTATTTTTTCTAGGAAGATTTTCATTATCATTATCATACGACTTTTCGTGGTTGTTTTGTTGAAGGATTAATTGAAGCATAACCAGGAAGTAATTATGCAAATAGAAAAGGCAGTGATAAATGCATCAATCAAGTTTTATGTCTCTTTCTGAACCATTATTTGTCGTTTGTAGTTCTTTGATTTGATTTTAGTATTGGGTATACCATTTATATGCCTGCAATTTATTTAAAAGAAAGAAGATAACGACCATATATCAGTAGTAGAAGAGTTTCAAAATAAAGCAGTAAAACCAGTACGAGAGTGGCAAAAGCATGTGAAGCTTTTATTGAACTAGCTGATAAAAGTGCTTATCCATGTTCAGTCATGCCATCTTATAAAGGACAAGCTACTTAGAATCACCAAAAAATCATTGAAACATTTTGGTGTGCAGCGAGCTATGCATTCTGCGCTAAGATCGTCGAATTAGTGGACGCTTACTTATTTGCTGGACCAATTTTCGATGATTACAGTTCTGTTGGTTACTCACTTTTGAAGAAAGAAAAACTTGTATTGTTCAGCCTGATAGGGTTGTGATTGGAAATGGACATGCGTTTTGGTTGTTTTGACGAAGGATTTTCTTAGTGTGCTTGCAAAGTGCGTTAAGCGGAATAAAACCGCTTATGAGAATTATTTTTGGATATTTGTTCCTGAAGGTTTTCCTGTTAAATCTGAATCGACGGAGCCTACGAGGGTTAATATTCTTTTTCGACATATTCAAATTATGTTGTCTAGTGAAACTGTTGTTATTCCCCGAGCCATGATGGTGACCGTTATAGTTCGTTTGAACTAGTCAATGTTGCTCCGAGCACCCCTTCATGGGGAGGAGGTGTGTTGCGAGTAATGTTGCCAAATGCGGAGTTTGGCCTGGATTTGTACTGAGACTAGGTAATTGGGCCTAAGTGTTTTAGCTGATCCATAACACTTTGTATATTTTAATTGTTCCATAAGTTGTCCCAAAAATAGTTGATCGAATAACATTCCCTTTATATCTATTTATATCTATACCTTTTATATGTGTTCACTTTATTTTCAAAATTTCATTGATAAAGGTATTTTCTCAAATGGAAAATAAAGTTTTTAAAGAAATTTGTAAAAATATTATAACACAATTCAAACCTATTTCTGGTGTTTTCATGTACCTCTAGTATTAACTTTAAACCTATTATTTTTTAACTTTTTTTTTATTATCCTGTGATACTTTTAATTTAAAATAAATGTGTTATTTCCTCTTTAATGCTTTATTTTATTTGTACATTGAATTTTTTTCACCATTGATCATCATCATTATTATTACTATCGAAAAGACGAACACTCACATGCCCATCTTTCCGTTCTTTTTATTGTGCTAACATTTGAAAATTATGAGCTTTGTTTTTTATGAAATTTTAATTTTGATTAAAACTGAATATATAAATGTTTGTTGCTTTCAAATTATAACAAATCAAACTAACCATGATTATCAATGACACCAACAATATAACAAAAAAATATAATCTAAATTCTTTTTTTTTTTTAATGACACAAACAACAATTTTTATTACAGAAAAAGTTGTTTATATGTATAATTGGGATAATGAAAATGTAAGTATGAATATACTCATCTAGTCTGTTTCATTTTTTAAAGGATAAAGAAAAAATGGAAATATATATACTCATATCGTATTTGTTACACTTTTATTTTAATATTTGAATTTACTCTTATCTATTTGTTATATGCACTATTTGTATTGAAAGTCGAGGGTAATTTTGGAAAAGGAAAAAACATGCCAAAAAATCCAAAAGAGGCTATTTTCTTTAGGAAAAAACTTAGGTACAATTCTTTAGGTGCTTTTCGTATGGTTCTTAACTAAATTCATCATGATTTCCTTAAATCCATAATTTTCTCAAAGTTTGTTATATCCAAAAAATTTGTATTTTTAGTTAAGAACCATACAAAAACACCTAAAGAATTGTAGGTAACTTTTGTCCTTTTCTTTATATCTATACTATATATAAAGAAAACTACCCCTTTCAACACTTTTGGGTTGAACTTTTCTTTCCAAAAATACCCTCAATTTTCAATACAAATAACACATGTAACAAATATATAAGGATAAATTTAAATATTAAAAAAATGTAACAAACACGATATGAATATATATATGTCTGGTTTATTTTCCTATATCATTTAAAAGGGTAACAAACTAAAAAATGAAAAAGTAGAAACACAACTAAATATGCAGATCAATTGTTAAAACATAACTCTCTTGATAAAAAAGAATTGCACATAACTTTATTATGGTGTTATTATATTTCCACAACACAAGAAAAAGTGTAATACAAAAATAATTCAAGCAAAAAATACCGAGTGGACCGGGTATGAGTAATCGGTGAAAAGTGTCCATAAAAGTGATTTTTGTTGCGGCGGAAGTAACTCTCCGGTGTGGTGGCGGTAGTTATCCAAGGAGGGGAAAGGAACAAGAAGAAAAATAGGATAGCACTCTAATGCTCAAGTCAATTAGAGAAATAAGGAAGGAAAGTGTGCGAAAAAAGGTTACCGTAAATATGATTGTACCTTGGGTGCAATATTGATTTTTCAAGGAAGAGCTGTAATATTGATGAAATATTATATCATTGTAATTATACCATTATCATCATGTAACGTATGATAACTTTTTTTTATAAGAATATAGTTCATAATAATTTAATTTTTCATAGTTTTTTTAACTAATTTACTAGTTTTAAAAATCAGATTAACCACTAATAAATTCATTTATAAATCTTCAAAAAAAAAAAAAGTTTAAGAGCTTAAAAAACCAAACGAGACAAAAAAATATGTTCCCTACCATTTGCCTAAGAAAAAAAATATATCTTTTTTTTATCCCTGCGGGAGTTTACAACAAGGTACAACAAAGAGGTTGTCTTAGTAAAAGAGGTTGATAAGGGCATGAAGAGGAATTTACTCTAGCTTCGAGTGACAAAGTTTGTTGAGTAAATGGTGGACACAAGTAGTTTCATACATGGAGGTCATGACAAACAAGAGGATGAGAAACGTGGTGAAGGAAATTTCAAATAAGATAGAGATAATCGAGAGCAAACCCTACTGTACCAAAAACACACACCCTTGAACACTCGACGAGAATGTATTCTCCAGGAATGCACCAAAGCAAAGTTTAGGGGTGAAGGGGTCGAACTTCCCCAGAAGGTCTTAGACCAAGCTAGAGTTGAAAGATAAAAGGAATGCAGGTTCACAAAAGTCATGGCCACAACACTAAAGATTACATTCAACTGAAAGATGCAATAGAGGGCTTTATCCAGAAAGAGAGGCTCGCTCGCGACAATGGCCTTTGCTATCTCCAGATGGATTGAACGGTCCATATGAGAAAATTCCCGCTATCATGGGTATTTCCAAGAATGTTTCCAGGAAGGTTTACACCTCCTTGGAAAGTTTATCAATCATACCTATTGCGGGAGACATGTCAAATCAAAATGGAATGGTTTATCGGCCACCAATGATGTTTTCGTTGGATTCCCAAATGAAAAGTGAGAGGCCACGTGATGATGAATCACGATTCACAAAGCTATTGGAAGCGAATTAGGGGTGGAGACTGTGGAAGGGATGAAAACACCATAACTAGGGGTGGGTAGCCAATTGATTTTGGTTAAGAAGGAGAGTTGAGCACAATGAGGAATACCAATAAGCTCTAAGAACGGTCCACGAGAACCAAAGAAAACAAAGTCTTAATTTTTAATCAATAAATTCAACCGCTTCTATAATACCCCAATTATTATTTATACAGCACTTATTGATTTATTTTGCAAGCATCATGAAAATCTTAGGCATTGTAATTAGTAGAGTGTCAAGACTGCATTAGCATTTCTTGTGCTTTTACTACTTAGACCAACACTATCGTGAATCAAATGAAACAGAAATGAAAGCTGGAAGCATGGAACCTTAAAGATCAGGACCTTCGCCCAGCGAAATACTCATTCGCCCAACAAAGTCAAATCAGAGACACAAGCTTTGAAACAGGGGAAAATCACCCAGCAAAGTGCGATAAAAACCACTGTGGAAGTGAAATGGAGGATGAATCTGATTACCTTTGCTACGCTAGTAGTAGGAAAGGTATAGTATCATTATTTCTTGAATGTAGTTACATACAAACAAATATGAATTTCCTTTTAATCAATTAACGGATAGTAATCTTTTGTTTTTTTATAAAAGCAACAAAAGAAAATTGGTACATAAAAGCAACAAATTTATTAATGACAGAAGAAAAAAACAAGATTGGGAGAACATATTAGAGGAACATATTTGCTTTTTATTTGTGTTTCTGTAAAAGAGTTGTGTTACAATATACATATTCAAATAAAGAGTTAGTTAGTTCAACTCTCTATAATTCAGGTCCCTCATTGTATCTTCCTAATGAGGACTCTAATACTCCTTTTTTTGCCAGTCATTAAGATATTTATCCCTCCGATCCAATGATTCATAAGAAGTGGAAAATCAAGTATAAACATGAAAAATTATAAAGTCCCAACATGGCTAACATTATAGTTTTTGTCCAATAGGAAATTTTATTTTAATAGGTATATATACATTACACATGTAGCCAACTTGAAAGAATACAACTTGTCACAAACAAATAAGTTACAAACAAATGCCACTTAATAGATTTACACCAGTACAGCTTGTCAAAACAGAACTACACCAGTGCACAAAACCCAAAATCTTGTGTATAAATTCCTACACGACTCAACTTCCATAATAAATTATATTCTAATAGAACTAACTTTATATTTAATTCAAAAAATTCAATATAATCCTCATTATGTCTAGAAAAAATGAATATAATCTTCCATAAAGTAGGACTGATTTCTACTAAAACTATTGCAAACACAGGTTCATTTTCATACAAAAACTACTTAAATTCTCTGTAACAATGACAACTTTGATCAAAGGCATATTTGGTGTGGGTGGTATGTCTATTGTCAGTGTCTGTTCATGGCTTCGGAGCTTATATTGAGTAACCTAAGACACATTACAAACCGGCAAGCACATACCTTTACTAATGTAAACAAACTCAACAGACATAAGCTACAGCTATTATCTACCTACCATAACAGTGTGAAATATATGCTACAATGATTTGTTCTACAAATAGTCTCAAATGATACTTAAACACTTAACGATTTTTGTAGCCTGTAAAAAAAAAACCAGGTCTAAGCACAAAAACACCATGAACAGAACATCACAGAGCTAAACAAACAGAACCGGATAAATGCAGATAGCAGAACAGCACTGTACTTGCAAAAGTACAATAATTGAGATTAGGGTTAATCTGTATTGGTCATGCCTTGAGAGTGCTCTCAAGGGTTGTATTTATAGCCCTCTATGGGACAGTTTTGCGGTTACTTGGTCGGCAAGTAATAGGGGTATTTAGGTATTTTAGGAGTGTTCTAGAGACTTCTAGAAGAAGATAGAGGCAGCGCCCTGTGGAGGGCGCGTCTTGGGCTTCAGGGCCCTTATGGAGGGCACTGAGGCCTCTGAGAGGGTCTAAAAGCCTTCCTGAAGGTCTTTTAGGTCCTTAGAAATATATTGACGGTCCAAGCACAACGATAAAAATCAACCAAGGATTTAGCAACATAAAAAGGTTAAATTTTCCCCTGTAAATAACCATTATTAGAAAAGAAAAATCTATCAGAAATCAACAAAAAAGTCACTACATAAACTCAATGAAGACACAAATAATCAAAACAACAAAAACATAATCTAGACCTAAATAGATATCTTCAAAGAACACCCAACAAAAGAGAATCAAAAGGGATTCCTAAAAATTTGTATATGAAACTAATGAAGTTCATTCAAAGGTGAAAGAACAAAAAAAGTTAAAATTCAGGGAAGAAATTCACCCTAGTTATCACTTCCAAGTGACAATTTTTTAAGAAGCCTAGACAAACCCAAACTTCCAAGTAACAAAATCCACAATTTCTCAGTTGTTAATAGTAGAGACGGATTTAGGAGCAATATATTAGGGATTTGAGAGACGGGTTTGTGATGTGTTTGAAATAATTATGAGAGAGAGAGATTCAAAAGTGGTTTGCGATTTGTTGTTGAACATATTACTGTCTATTATTTCAGGTAAATTTAATTTAAAATGTCAATCTATAGTGAAGCAACTCAACATCTTGATAATGATAGTGAATAGGTAGAATTCACCAGTGATAATGGCGTTGGTAATGATGGAGATACAAAGACAGAGAATTGCAATGGTCATAAAAGTTTAGGCGATATTACATATGATGATATAAGAGTATGGAGTTTAGCACAACGGAAGAAACTATACAATTTTACAAAGCGTATGGACATTTCCATGGGTTTTCCATAAGGAAGGATGATGTGGTAAAAGATCATGAGGGAATATTTTTTGCGTGGCAATTACTTTGAAATAAACAAGGAAATAGTGAAACTAAAAATAAGAAGAATGGACATAATAATAGGCAAGCATGTGACTAAATGTCTTGATAGACTTCGAGTAGCCTATAATTGCATTTAGAAGATTAGGAAAGTTACTAATTTCGAGTCGGATCACAACCATGAACTATGTCCTACATATTTCTTTTCAATTGATTCCGAATTATCGGAAATTGAGTGAATCGGATAAACAAATTATCAGTGGTTTGCATTCTCAAGCTGTTAGAACCTGTCATATACTAGGTTTTTTAAGGGGCCAAAAAGGAGGGCGTGAAAATCTTGGATTTATCAAAAAGGACTTGTATAACTACATTGATCATAAAGGAACGGTTCAAATTGAAGGTACAGATACTATTGCTACTTTGAGTTATTTTCAAGGTAAAGTTGATAACGGTTCAACCGTTTTTTAGAGTTTACCTTTACAGATGATGGACAATTAGAAAATATTTTTTAGGCAGATTCTGCCAACAGGCTTGATTATGAATGTTTTAGTGATATTGTTCTCTTTGACACCACTTATAAAAGGAACAGGTATGGCAAGCCATTTGTAATTTTTACAGGATTCATACACCATGGAGAAACGACTATTTTTCCATGTGTTTTAATTTATAATGAAAAAACAGAGACATATAAGTGGGTTTTAAATATGTTTTCAAAAGCCATGTATGACAAACATCCAAAAGCGGTTGTTACTGATGGGGATAAATCAATGAGGGAAACTATTAGAGTTGTATTTCCAAATCTAAGGCATCGCATTTGTTCATGGCATCTACATCAACATTCTCGTGTGCATATAAAAGATCCCACATTCTTAGAAGTGTTTAACAGGCTCATGTATTCTAATTACACGCCTGGACAGTTTGAGTCCGAGTGGAAGAGGGTTGTTGACGATTATGGTGTATCAAAGAATAAGTGGGTGATTAAAACATATGAGTTGAAGCGAATGTGGGAAAGTGCATACATGCGAGACAATTTTGTGTGCGGAGATAGAACGACATCGATATGCGAAGGAGTGAATTCATTTATCAAGAAGTATTTTCAAAACAAATATAGCCTTGTTGATTTCCTGCATAATTTTGAAAGAGCTATCAAAGACTACAGACATAACCGCAACATCCTCTATCGTCTTTTTGACTTCTTGGAATTTTATAAAAGTGAATATTTTTGAAGCTCCATGCTCAAATCCAGGCAAGGAAGCTCTCAACACAGGTTTATAATAAAACGATTTGCAATCAGCCAACAATTCATTATGTTTGTAGTCTTTGACAGCTCTTTCAAAATTATGCAGGAAACCAAGATGGCTATTTTTATTTTGAACATACTTCTTGATAAATGAATTCACACCTTCGCAAATTGATGTCGTTCCAACTCCAAACACAGAATGGTCTCCCAAGTATGCACTTTCCCACATTCGCTTCAATTCATAAATTTTAATCACCCACTTATTCTTTAATACACCATAACTATCAACAACCCTATTCAACTCAGACTTAAATTGTTCAGGTGTGTAATTAGAATACATGAGTTTGTTAAACTCTTCTAAGAATATGGGATCATTTATATGCACACGAACATTTTGATGTAGATGCCATGAACAAAGACGATGCCTTGAATTTAGAAATACAAGACTAATAGCTTCTCTCATTTATTTATCTCCATCAGCAACAACCGCATTTGGATGTTTGTCATACATGACCTTTGAAAACATATTTATAACTCACTTATATGTCTATGTTTTTTCGTCACGGATTAAAGCACATGCAAAAGTGGTCGCTTTTTCCCATTGTGGTTGAATCCTATAAAAATTACAAGTGACTTGCCATATCCGTTCTTTTTATAAGTGGCATCAAAGAGAACACATCACCAAAACATTCATATTCAAACCTGCTAGCTAGCAGAATCTTCCTAAAACATATTTTCTCTTCGTCTATCATCTATAGAGGTAAACTCTGAAGAAAAAAAAAAGTTGAACCGTTATCAACTTTACCTTGAAAATAACTCGAAGTAGCGAAAGAATCCCCACCTACAATTTGAACCCTTCCTTCATGATTAGGGTAGTTATATAGGTCCTTTTTGATATATCTAAGATTTTCATGCCCTCGTTTTTGTCCTATTAATAAACCTAGTATATGACAGGTTCTTACACCTTGAAAATGCAAACCACTGATAGTATGTTTATCCGATTCACTCAAATTCCGATGATTCGGAATCAAATTAAGAAAATGTGGATGACTTAGTTCATGGTAGTGATCGGGCTCAAAATTAGTTACTTTCCTAATCTTCCAAATGAAATCATAGGCTACTTGAAGTCTAGCAAGACCTCCAGTTTGCATGATTTGCCTATTATTATCCTCATTCTTTTTATTTTTTTAGTTTCACTCCTTACCTGTTTATTTCTAAGTAATCACCGTGCAACAATTTTTCCCTCGTGATCTTTTACCACATCATCATTCCTTACAGCAAACCCATGAAAACGTGCATACACTTTGTATAATTGTATAGCCTATTCCTGTGTGCTAAACTCCACAGCTCTTATACCATCATCTGTAATTTCACCTAAACGTTTATGACCATTACAATTCTCTATCTTTTTATCTCTATTATTACCAACACCATTATCACTGGTGAGTTCTACCTGTTCACGATCATCATCGAGATGCTTAGTTGCTTCACTATAGATTGACATTTTAAATTAAATTTTCCTAAAATAAGAGACAATAATATGTTCAACAATTTAAAATTTACTTCATTGAACTACTAGAAAAAAATATTAAAATGATCATACACATATTAAAATGTTCAGCAAGTTTATTCTTTAATTTGTTCATTAAATAGTCGTTTACATGTTATAACTGGATTCTCACATCATCTCAAAATGAAGTGTCCTCAACAAAATTAATGGATGGTGGATATGAAAACCAACATGTGTTTTTTTTATAGGTATGTCAATTAATCCTATATCGATAATAGCTAATGCCCGCTATGTTTTTCATAAAATTGAAAGGCGCACTAGAGCAGTGTTAATTAAGCAGCAAGAGTTAAAGAATGTAATAAAGAGCTTAGAACCAAAGAAGATACATTTTGCCTTCAAAATCACTTACTTCTACTACTAAATTATGACAGAACTCACTTACTTCTCCAATCTCCAAAGTCACTAACTTCTATATTTTGTTCTTTAATAATTAGTTAATGCAAAAAGAAGTACTCGTGCTAGTTGGTAGTCGCTCTCTCTCTCTCTGAGTGTAACAACAGAACAAAACCATATAAATAAGCCATGTAATGAGTTCTACACTCTCTTCTTTCTTCTTAGTATATTCACTTACTCCCACTCCTGCAACATTTCTATTGCCCTCTATTCTAAACTCCAAAAACATATTTAATATCACTTTATTCCTTCTATTTAATTCACCAATACCTTATCATATATCAACTTTTTAAGTTATTTCTCATTCTCATCACACTCCAAACAAAATTATTAAAGAGAAATATAAGAGGACGAAAAGCATGTGGTACATAATTCAATATTCATTAAAACATGAAGAACCCTAAACCCCAAAATCAAACAAAACAATTCGAACCATTCAAATAGCAATCAAATTAAACCATAAAAAAGGTGACTTACTTGCAAATCCGCGAGAGATAAGTTGATGAGAGGGAAGAAAGGGTTTGAGTAGGGATGAATCAATTTTGTTTTCCAAGATTTCTTAACCGAGTTTCGTGACAGTGAGACTAAGAGAGAGATTGAACCGTGGGAGAGTAAAATGAAAATTAGGGCATTTTCACCAAAGATGAGGCAGCATTTTATATATATATATATATATATAAAAAATTAAATAATAAATATTTCAAATACAAGGGAGTACTGGCTGCTTTTTATTGGTGTCAGGTCACAAGGGTAAATTGCCCATGTGTTTGTAAAGGTAGGCTAGCTAGGCCTCACCGATTTATAATTGTTATTACTCATTGTAGCCTTAGATTTGCTACTCATCATAACCGTGTAAAAGCAATAACTACGAATTAAATATCAATCAATGAAACTGCCAAGCAGCACAGGATTAAGTTTGTAATAGTATAATTCAAGGAAAACAAAAATCACATTCAAACTAAGAATTTCACAACTTGAGTTCATAAAATTAAATAGAAAAATCGCTATCTGTTTAAGAAGTAGAAGCAGAAAGGAAAACCACAAACTACTGATATTATAAATCATGCTCCAAGATCTGCTAGCTATTGTTCGAAACACAAGCTCTAACTCCAACTGATTGATAATTCAGACTCATGATTTGAAACATCCTCAAACCAGCCAACTAGTTTGTTGATGTCAAAGTTGATTCTTGTTTTGGCACATTCAAAAAGACTTCAAGTCCACGAGTCAAGGTAAAATCTGATGTCAAGGAAGCTCCAAGGAGGCTCAAAGCCTACAACGTAGTCCAAAAGTGGAGGGAATGAAAGTGGTTAAGAAAAACAAAGAAAAAAAAATTATAAATTGAGTAATAAAATAATGAGCAAAACATCATTTTGATCCTTAATTAACTGTGTGATGCAGTGTCACTATAGTCCTTCAATGTATTGACATTGCAATAACATTACCAGGGAAAGACACATTTGGGGGTATTTAGTAATTTTGATACATTCAAGGACCAAAATAATTGTTTACTCTAATATAAAGGCAGCTTTTACCTCAACTTCACCAATGCTTATCACCTTCACTTCAAGATCATCAAGAGGAAGATTCTGTTCTTTCAGATATGAAAGGCAAAACTTAGCAGAAACTGGTTTTACTTTTAGATCATCTCCTACACCATACAGCGTTGTTCTCTTCACAAATCCCACAGAGCCTTCTCTTGGGTCCAGTGCAATCAACGGACGTGAACTTAAAATTAGTTTATATGACTTAGAAATCAATCCTCCTTTTGTAGGATAATAGACATAGTGATCATCATTTTTCTGTAGACCATAATAATATGTACTGGATTGTGGCATTAAATAAGGAATGTTGAGGGGCTGGTTTGGACACCCAAGTTGTGGTGCTATACCAGGATTAAGTAACACAGAAGTAGGGTCCAAGTTCTCAACACTCTTGTACAAATTACCAACACATCCAGCAAAATAGTCAGGTCCTAAAAGCTTTACAATGGACCCCAATGGCATGGTAAGGAAGCTAAAAATGAAGTCAACAAAATCACCATTGGCTTCTGCATAGATTACATTTTTCTGAGACTTATTTTGCATTACTTTGACATTCATTTTCTTGTTGTCACCGGCACAAGGCAGTACGCTAAATACTGATGCAAATTGGTTAGGTAGGTTCTCTTTGTTCTTGGAGCTACTTCCCAAAAATGTATTTGTGAGAGGCTCATGAGAAATTAAGGTATACTTGAGTAGGTTCAATATCTATACAAAATGTTAAAACACAAATGTTAAGAACAGTATAATGATTCAAAAAAGAAGAACAGTATAATGATTCAAAAAAGAAGAACAGTATAAGAAAACCCACCAGTAATCCATCATAAAGAGCAAGGGAAAAGAATTAAAAAATTGATAGAATGAAAATGGGAGAAATATCTCATTCCTCGAACTACTTGTCTTCTCTAACTATACCTCTTATCCTACCATTTTTCTTCTCTTGCTTAGTATTCATTTTCTTTGAAGTACCCTGTTTCTCATATATTTTGTCAAAAATAAAACCCAAAGATTAGCATAATTGCTGGTACCTAACGTTAACATTAACTGATATTTCCTAAAGGATGAAGCATAGTTCTATATTGTAATCCGCAAACGCAGTTGCTGCCGTAATATAATGGTTAAAGAGATCAACACAATGAAAGTGCAACCACAATTACGTCCACATTTATCCACAATAAATATTCACAACATAACCGCAACTTCAATTTAAAATCATGAGGTTAAGATTCATAATTTAACAGTAGCCTAAGGTCCTATGCAAGTAAAAATAAAGTAAATGTTCTAACCTCCTGCCTGCCAATATTGTGTGTGACTTCCTCTAATTGAGTCAAGTCTGAATAACCCAATGGAACCAACATCTCTATGGAACTCAACATGGAACTTGGTAAAACCTTCAGTTCATCCGACACCAAAAACATCGGTCCACTTTCCCTAACAAAGACTCCATTTGAGGCATAATTCACCTGGCCCTCAGAATCTAAATGTTTAGGTTGTTTATTAGGAGGTTTTCCACAGGTGCAATCAAGGTTTTGAAAATTAGTGAACTTGTAACAAGAATCACATACAAAAAATTTACTTGATGGCTCAGTGTCATCAACATTCAACAACAGCTTCATGCACAATTCTTCACAAGGATTCCTTGGATGCAGCAACATTTGTTTGCACACAGTGTTGTTCCAAACATCGTCTGAGTTGAGATTTTGGACAATTTGGTAGAGTTTTTTGATGTTGTCAAGGAATGGTGATGATTCTGAGACATGTTGTTGGTCATTGTTCTCGGTGGTGGTTAAAAGGCGAACAATGGTTCCAAGTGGTAAAGATAGGAAGCTGAAAAGAGTATCAACGAAGTCTTTTGTTGCTTCCACAAAAACAACTTTGTTGCTTTGTTTGTTGTTGTATATTGGCTTCAAATTGAGAATTCTGGAAAACCCTGAAATCGTGTCACGATTGCAAGCACCGTGACGCGATTGGATAAGCAGAGAGGTTGGTCTTTTGAGATGGAAAATCGTGACACGATGTGGGAAATCGTGACACGATTAAACAACTTCCTCACCAAGTTTACTTGAAAGGGACTATTCACAACGGCTGTTCAGAGACAATCGTGGCGCGATTGGTCAAAATCGTGACACGATTTTGGACTGTTGTGACTAGTATTTAAGTGAATTCTGCAGATTTTTGAAGGAGAGCTGAAGCTAGAGGCCTAGGGTTCACAAAGGGGGGAACTTGAGGGTTGAGTATCTTTGTAAGGAGGGTCTCTAGGGTTGGGATAAACATTGTAAACACCTTGCGTAGTGAGATTAAATCATTGGAAGGATCTAAAGCTTCTTTTGTGTATTCTCTAGTAAGATTCATATGAGAGTGGTGAGGGAAATAAAGGGTAGAGATTAGGGAAAAGGCTAATTTCTTGTAACCTCTTGTAACATCTTCTCATAGTGGATTGGAGAGCTGCTCTCTCCCCCAGAGTAGGTCATATTTGACCGAACTGGGTTACTATCTTGTATGTGTTTGTTTATTTCCTTTAAGCTTGCTTATCTTTATGCTTGGCTAGTGTTTTGTATCATTGTTTTAGCTCTTGTGTGTGTTGTTGCTTGAAGACACTTAGACCTAGGATTACCATTATCTTTTGCTCCACACATCTTTGTTTTTCATTGGTGTGATTCCGATCAAGGTTGATTTCACAACATTTGTCCACTAAGATTTTGAGGGGAATTGTTTTTGACAATATTTGTTGTCTTTGATAAGCCATAGCAGCAAGGTTTAGAACTCAACAAAACAAAAACATAGAGTTCAAATGCAAAGGAATATTGAATGACTCTTGTGATTTACTTAGATTTTTGGTAGTTTTTTTATTCAATTTATTAAAACATCAACTTTTCATTCAATATGCCTTCCAAATTCCCACTCACTTAGGCATGGCAATGTGGTGAGGTGGGAAAGGATTTTACCATTCCATCCTTGTACTCTGCTCTTAAATACTTACCTGTTATTTTACTCATACCCAATTATGATGAGAAATCGAATCACATCCTCGTACTCGACTGATTCGGGTATCTCTGTCTCATCCTAGCAGTGGATTTTTTTTTAATAAAGAAGTTTTTTTCAGCCTTAGACTCAATGTGATAATGGATTATCCAAGAAAAAGATGATGGTGATCGATGACTATGGTGATGGAGAAGAGAGAGACCGAGGATGTGAGTTGTGGAAGGAGAAAAGAGAGAACTTAGAGAAGTCAGGGTTGTCTGAAAGACTAAAACCTCGATTGTGAGTGAAATGATTTAGCGTTTAAGTTTCTATTTATATAAAATAGATAATAAATTGATTTTTTACATTCGAGACAAATTTAGGTATGAGTTCAGGTTGGATATTTGTATCTACAATACCCGTCGTGTACCCGTGTTTTGAAATCATGAAAAACTCAAACTCATACCCAAACCTAGTCAAAGCTGGAAAAAAACCAGTCATTTTGGTTTTGGTTCGGACAAATACCCACGAATATGAACTTTGTTGCCATGTCTACCCTGACTCCATATCATTACGAGCTTCGGCCCTCTTTATATATAATAAAAATAATAAATAAATGTCTGATGTAAATTGTGCCAAGTTATTAAAAAGTATAATGGTTATGTACCAAAAAAAAAATATACTCCCTCCATTTTTAAATATAAGCAAAATTAACTTTTTAGGTTCATTCATTTAATGATGTATGTGGTCCATATTATTAACCACATACATCATTAAATGAATGAACCTAAAAAGTCAATTTTACTTATATTTAGAAACGGAGGGAGAAATGGTTATGCGCTTATGGGGTATATTATTTACATTGGAACCAAACATCCAAGCAATGTAGCATTAGTTTGTAAGCGTTTCTTAAAAATATTGCTACCAAATAATAAATTTTTGTTGGACGTCGGTGTAAAACAAGTTTACATTGACGGTGCAGGCTTTTTTTCTCTATTAAAAAAATTATGAAAGTTGTTGCTTGCAATGATAAAAGAAATTTTATTTACTAAAACACTCTTATTGATTGTAGTTAGCAGAAAGATTGGATAGATTGAAATAATGTAAATAAGGGAAATGTTAACTTGTGCCCTTAAGGCACAAGTTTAGAAGCCAAATGTAAAAATAATGTATTGGAATGTGTGTTGGAACAAGTGTTTCGCAAAATCACCTCTTGAGTTTTGATGATAACAAGGTATTAAAAATTATCAATTGGATATGCTAAACATTTGTTCAAGTGTACAGGATCCAAATCAAAGTACTACTCATAAAGATTCTGATTGAACAAGTCAAAGAGTAAATGAATTTTATTGAAGCTTAGAGCGTCTGAAGAAATGCGTCTGAAGAAACGAGTCTGAAGAAAGCGCTCCTGAAGATACGTCATCAGAAGCAAGGTTATCAGAAACATCTCATCAGAAGCCACTTCACCACAGTTGACAAAGTACAGCGTACGAAGTGTACAACTACTAACTCTGTGCATGCCTCTGCAACCACCATCTCTGCAACTTGTCTCTACATCAAGACAAGAATAACAGTAATATTGTTGCAGACGTTGTTCCGTTTCAAATGGAATGGATTTGAAATTAGTTCTTCATAGGACAATATTTGTTGACGTAGATAAGCCATAGCAGTAAGTTGTAGAATTCAACAAAATAAAAAAACATGTATTTCAAATGCAAATGCAATGGAATATTGGATGACTATTGTGAGATTTTTAGTAGTATTATTAGAAATTAAAATATCAAACCGTCTTAATCCCAAAAGTAAATGAACCGTCTCAGTTTTGTTTCATTAAGGCGGGTTCTTATGCAAATCTCTCAATTTTCAAAGTAGTTACAAGTAATTACCATTCATTGATTTTTTTTATTATTTTTTAAAGTTCCATTCATTACAATATCAACTATTCATTCAATAGCGATCCAAATTCCCACTCACTCACTCCACAACATTGTAAACGTCCAATGTAAATTATGCGCAGTTTTTTTTTTTTTTTTTTGCAAATAAATT
>Ga0228711_1000650_pt1 | contig 45063 bp, 63 predicted proteins | sample MedpolnodulmetaG_2_FD_177996 | JGI IMG/M metagenome (GOLD analysis project Ga0228711, IMG submission 177996) | Root nodule microbial communities from Medicago polymorpha collected in Santa Monica, California, United States - brown nodules | ecosystem: Host-associated > Plants > Roots > Nodule...
GCCGCCGCAAATAGACCGAAATCTGCTGAAAAACACTTGGCGAAGAGGCTGCGCTTTTGTATGGGTCTATTCCAAGTGGTCCCGTAGCTCAGCAGGATAGAGCACCAGATTCCTAATCTGGGGGTCACGCGTTCGAATCGCGTCGGGATCACCAATCAAATCAATGACTTAGTAAAGCATGCGTTCCCCGGCATTCCCCGGGCGTTCCCCAATTATGTTTGCGGAACGTTCTTCTGGCCGCGGTGAGCGACTCGCAGTTCGGCGACTTTCTGTGTCTTCTCAAGCGTTTTTCTGTTGTAGCGCTGCGTCGTCTGCGCGTTTTTGTGGTTGGCGTGATGGCGCAAGTGTTCGAGGTCGGCGCCCGCATCGGAGCCTTCCGTCACACCGCCGGCGCGGCTGTCTCGGTTCCACACGTTGGTCGGTACGCCGGCTTCGGTCGCGATCTCGCGCCACTTCTTCGAGAAGAACCGGTACCGGTAAGGCATGCCGGTCGCCTCGCATTTGATCATCGGCCCGACGCGCTTCTCTGGCGGCACCTTGTCGATCATCTCGCGCAGGAACGGATAGGCCATAGTGTCGTGCTCGGCGACGACATCATCCACCTTGCTCGTCGTCTTGAGCAGGATGCCGTTCTCGTCGATGTCGGACCACAGAAGGCCGTCACGCCAGCGTTGGTCGCGATCGACGATGCCGCCGGCGTTCGCGTCGGTGACCTTCTCCCACCGGCCGATAACGTCGATCTGGCGCAAGGTGAGTTCGAACTGAAGCGCCTGGGCCAGAGCGATCGACAGCAGCCCCTTCTCGACGGCCTTATTGCAGATCGCCTGCGCCTGCTCGAACGTGATCGATGCCGTGCGTGCCTTCGGCGACGAGAATTCCATCTCTCCGAGGATCGCCGCCAGACGGAAACATTCGGTGATGTTGAGCACGACGCCGAACCCGATGACGATGCGCAAGAGCTGCATGGCCTTGTAGGCACGGCGGACGCGCTCACCGTTCGGTGGCAGGATGATGCCCTTTGCGGCCAGCTCGGCGCGCCGCTTGGCCTTCTTCTCGTTGTCGACGGCAGGCTCCTTGAAGTTCGCATACCAGCGGATGAAATCGAGACCCGTCAGCTTCTCAAGTCGACGGGTGCCGACGGTCTTTTCCAGCAAACCAAGGCTCTCGTCGTACATCGCTTTCGTGTTGCTTCGGATCTTGGTGTTGTAAGGACTTTCCGGAGTCTGCTGATAGAGCCGGATCAGAGAACGCAGGGTGCCGTCATAGCCGCGCTTCCCGTCGGCGCCGTGGCCTGACAGCCATTCCTTGAACTCGGCTTGCAACACTCGGCACTGCGCGGCGATCTCATCTTCCGTGCCGTGCAGGCGCTTCGTTTTCGTATGATATTCCTTGGCTTTGGGTGACGAGGATTTCGCCACCCAATAATAGGCGACACCATCGGCGCGCCTTCGGACTTTTAGGCCAGGTGCACTTACCATTTCTCTTCTCCATCTAAGCCGGGATTGGCTTGCGAAACTGATGATGCTGCGAGTCCGTACCTGCGATCAAGAAAAGCTTGGCAGGCAGGCCAGTAGCGGCGGTTCTGAAAGAGAGGATCCGGCGCCGGGAAACCGGACTTCTGAAGCGCAGGCAGCGCCGTCATCAGCAGAACCGTGCTGATCCCCATGCGCTCGGCGAGCTGCGCGTCTGTCAGGAAAAGCGCGCTTGCTTTCGTCACGATCTTGCCCCCGCACTTTCCCGCGCCAAATATTCGCTATGGCTAATAAGATTGAAAAAGGAGACACGGTGAAGGTCGAGGGCCGCGTCTCTAAGGTCTGGGAGAACGGCCGCGTGAGCCTTTACTTGCCCGGGCTCGTCTACCCCGTCACCCTTGATGCCGAAGACATCGACGAGGTGGTCAAGGCGCCGAAGGAACCGATGGCGAGAAACAGGCGCAAGCCGCTCTATGACAAACCGACGTGAGGTCATTTCGCCTCACCCCCGAGCCCCGAGAGGCCATTAACCAAGCCTCGCGTGATTTCCGCGGGCCAGCCCAGAACAATCGTAAGCTTCTGCCATTCAGAGCGATCTGCGTACGGCTGAGCAGTAGCTATACCCACGCCTACCATGATGTAGATGAACCACCCGAGCTTCACTGCGTTTTCTCCGCGTCGGTTTCGTCGGCCTGGCGCTGTTCCGCCTTTTCGAGATAGGTGCAGATCGCCGCGCGAAGGCCGGACTCCGTGCCGCCGTGAGCTTCCCAGTAGGCGTCGAACGCTTCGTGGAATGCCTGTTCGTCGAGGGCGCGAGAGTGAACGGTCATCGGCTTAGCCCCTGCTGACGGTGATTGAGCGTGCCGTTGCTGGCCTGATCGGGAACGCTGCGGACCTCTGCCGCCTCCTCCCGCTCGATCAGGTCGGTGTAACCGTGCTCGATGTCGGTCGCGATGCCGTCGGCGTCGTAGAGGTAGCCGTCATCACCGCCGTCGGTCGCGATGATCTCGGCTATCGCGTCCATGACCACGCGGCCAAGGCGCTGCAGGGAGTCGCGGTGCTTCCGAGCATCGGTGTTCTCGATGAACTCGCGGTCCGCGTCGTCGACAGCCTTGCGCATCGTCTGGAAGGAACCGGCGATGAAGAGGCGCTTGTTCACGGCAGCAGCCTCCTCGCCAGCTTCCGCAGCTCGGAGATGATCGTGGTCTGATCCATGCGGCGGATCGCTTCACGGCGCAGCTGCTCGTGGATGTCCTCGCGCTTCAGGCGGACAAGGATGTCCTTCGCCTTGGCGTTCGGCGCTTGCGATTCCAGAAAAGCGATCATCTCCGAACGGTTCACGGTCACTCTCCGTCGATCAGGCCTTGGACATAGGTGTTGGTAGCGTCGGCGTCGGCCTCGTCCTTCAGGCGCATCGTGTGTGCGCGCAGGATCGATTTAGCCGCCTCGGCGGTGGCTTCGTTCGCGCCGGCAAACCGCGGCTTGAACTCCTCATGAGAGGAGATCAGATCCTCGCGCGAAATCTCGCCTGCAAGCTTCTGGTGATACTCAGTCAGCAACGCGCGATCATGGGTGGGGGCCGGTTCCTGGGAGGAGGAGAGCGGACCGGCCCCCGTATCAACCTGCCGGGAGGAGGAGGCAGGCCGATCTTGTGATGTGGTCTCGCCGCGCGCCCAGGCGCGTAGCTTCCGGCCGCACTCCTCGTCGACGCGCTTGCCGGCGGGGAAGAACGGAAGGTGCTGGCTCTGGATCTTGCCGTGAACGGCCTGACCGTCCTCGATGAGCGGCACGCCGGGATTGTCGGGCGTGACCGTGAAGCTCATTGTCATTTCGTACATGAACCGCTTCTCGCAGATCGGCACCCAGCCGGCGCTTTCGATCGCGGTCTTCTCGCGGTTCGATCGCTCGTCGAAAACCTTGACGAACTTGATCTTCTCCTCGGCGCGAAGGCAGAAGATGATGTACGCGCGCACCTGGCGCAGCGGCGACATGAGCCGGGTCTTGTGGCGGGTCTTCGGCACCTTCCACGCCGGGGCGTTGAACTTGTCGATCTCCCATCCCTCGAGGCGGTCGTATGGCTTGCGGGCGAGACGGGCCACTTCCTCGTCGTGCATTTCCTGCAGCCCGCCAACGCCTTCGTATTCGTCGGACGTGCTGTCGATGATGATGACTTTCGCCCCTGCCCTCTCCGCCTTCTGGATCGCCTCGATGTAGGCTTCCGGCGTGAACGGCGGCTTCATGTCCATGTGCTTGAACTTGAACTGGTCGGCGTAGTGCAGCATGCGCTTCGCCTCGGTGTCGATGGCATAGATCGGTTCGCCCTGGGCGAGGCCGGTTGCCATCTTCAGCGCGGAAAAGGTCTTGCCGCTGCCGGATGCGCCGGCGATGGCGATCAGGAGGCTGGTGTCGTCGCGTACGGCGTCCACGAAATCATTCATGCTGCGATCCGATCGATATTGTCTTTGATGACAGTGAAGGTGTAGGCGGCAACCCATGGGTTTGCTTCCCATGCGCCCCGGCCATTGATGCTGTCCCAAAGCATGCGATAGCTGGCAGACGCCGTCTCCGCGTACTGCGCGGGAACCTCACGCCCGTTGGAGATGGTCGTCATGAACGTCGTGATCCCGTAAGGGAACCAACCTTGATGAAGGGGCTCGACGCCTTCCGCTCGCGCGTCGGACTCACTGATGTCCTGCAGGCGCTCTACGCGAACGTCGCTGACAATCAACGTGAGGCGCGATGCCCAACGAGGCATGTGCATGGCTTGACGGTGGCGACCGTCGCGCTGCATGGCAGGGAACCCATGCGTCATCAGAGCGCCATCGGCCTTGAACTTGATCGGCTCTTCCCCGCCCATTTCGGAAGGCGATAAGTCGTCGTAGTGATGCTCTGTGCACCAATGCTCACGCACCCACAGCCGGTCGCCTCGGCTGATCTTCACCGGAACCTCGCCGCCGAAGTTGCCGAACTTCGTCCGACGCTCGAAGGCATGATACGGTTCACCGCCGAACGGCCGGATAGTCTTCCGTATGATCGTGACTCCTGCCGGTGGTTGATCTTTGCAAAGTCGCCTCGTCTGCGTCTTGCGTCCGTCGAGCAGCGCACGGACCATCGGGGCGGAGAAGAGAATTGGACGGTCAGCCATTGGAGCGCACCTCCGGGAATTCGTTGTGCTCGACTCCGTCGAGTAGGCGGCCGGAACGTTTCTTGCCGACGCGGCTATAGATCTCGCCGTTGACCGGTCGATAGCGCTCGGGGTCCCTGCCGAAGGAAAGCAGGTTGGTGCTCTCGTCTTCGAGCATCTGACCCCAGGCAAGCCACTCGCCATTTTGTTTGTGGTGATAAGGCACGCCGGCGTGGATCGCCTGATCGCGCAAGCTCCTCGTCCACGCGATTTCCGTAATGCGCGCCTTGTGTCCGCCCTGGTCGGTCTCGCCGCCGGTGATGACCCAATCTATTGCGTGGATCATCTGGAATAGGTCGATCGGCCCGAGAAGAGGTTCGCACGACAGGAACGAGAACAGCGGTCGCGTGACGGCTTTCGCCTCGATCAGCGCCGGGACATTGATGCTCGCTCGCTTCTGATCCTCTATCGTGGTGCCGATCGCCGCATTGGTTGGCAGTCCACCTGCAGCCTCGGCCAGCTTCACGATGTTCTGAGGGCGCTTCGTGAGCAGCAAATAAACGAGGCGCGGAGTCCTGCGCATCACGTCGAAGGCGTTACGGCGCCACTCGGCCGGCACCTGATTGTCGAAGATGTCGGCGAGGCTGGCACAGAACACGAACGGGCGCTCGCCGTCCTTCTCAGCCTGACGATTCCAGCGGATCGGATCGTTCCACGTATGGGCACCGGTGCGGACGCGCTCACCGTGCGGGCCCCACTGCACCTTGCCATAGCGCTTGTCCATCAGCGCCTCGGCATAGCAGCCGTCGCATGCTGGCGAGACCTTGGTGCAGCCCATCCACGGATTCCACGTGTGGCGCGTCCACGAGATTGCAGAATTCTCGGCCATGATCTCCCCCTCAGAACTTGATCGAGACGTGCGGCACGTTGCCGGCGGCGATGGCGAGAATGATGTCCTTCGCCTGCGCCTCTTCGATGCCGACTTCCATGATCGCGGCCTTGGCTGCGCCCATGACTGTGGCGCGATGCGCGCGGTCTGCCTGGCGCTTGGCATCAGCCTCGCGCTGTTCCCGCTCAACACGTTCCTGCTCGGCCTTCTCGTGCTGCTGCCGCTGGCGTTCGGCCTCCGCGGCCTGCCGTTCGCGTTCAGTTGCCCGGCGCTCAGCTTCCTCGGCCTCTTTCTGCCGACGGGCCTCAGCCTCTTCCTCGCGGCGCTTCGCCTCTTCGGCCTCACGAGCTGCGCGCTCTTCCGCTTCCTTCGCTCGCTGCTCGGCGGCAGCACGCTCGCGGCGCTCGGCTTCGATCTTCTCCGCGGCTTCACGCTCCGCGCGCTCAGCGGCTTCCCTTGCGATCCGCTCGCGCTCTTCAGCCTGCCGCTTTGCCTCGGCCTCTTCGCGCTGCTTGCGCTCCTCGGCCGCGCGACGCTCCACCTCTGCGCGTTCCTCGGCGGCTTTCCGCTCGGCTTCCTGACGCTCGCGCACTTCCTTCTCGGCGCGAAGGCGGGCGAGCTCGGCGCGCTCCTCCTCCTCGCGGTTGAGGCGATCATGGGCGTCCTTCAGAATGGAAAGGGTGCGATCAAGCGCCTGGACCGCCTCGGTGTGACGGGACTGAAAAAGTTCCAGATCGGGCTTGATCAGGGCAATGCTCTCGTAGCGGTATTTCACGGATTCCGCCGTGTCGTCGAGCGAGACCTTGCTGCACGCGTCCATACGGTTGAAGAACCGTTCGACCTTGGCGAGCCGCTCTTCCTCCGCTTCCTCCCACTCGGTGAGCGGCGCGCGCACCTCGTCCTTCAGGGCGTCGAAGCGCTCGCGGATCTTGCGGCGGGATTCGTCGACGGCGTCGATCTTCGCTCGGGCTTCCGCGTTCAGCTTCTTCCCGGCCTCGTCGATCGCCGTCTTGGTGCGGGCGATCTTGTGCGCCATCGATTTGATGGCCTTGCGTCCCTTCTCGGTGGACAGATCGACGGGCAGCGCTTTGGCCTCGGCCTTCACGTGCTCGTAGAAGTCCTCGAACTTCTTGTCATCGATGAGGACGAGCGTGGGGTTTGCTTCGACCAGGGCGACAAGCGCGGTCGCAGTCTCGGTTTTGGTAACGTCCATCAGACGGGCTCCACAATAGCGGGGGAACGGTAAGGGCTGGTTTCGTAGAACGGCAGCGGATCGAACCCGAGGCCTTGCAGGTACGGGTCTTCGATCTCGCGGGCGAGCCAGTTGGTTTCGACGTAAGGGGGCATCTCGGCGCGCGCCGTACCCTTGGGATAGCCGGGCCACCAGTTCTCGGTCATGCACTTCCGCCAGAGCATGAAGGCATCGCTGACCATCTTCTCGCCGATCACGCGGCCGGCGTTGTCGATCTCCGTGACGGTGATCTCGAATGGCGCGAATTGCTCCTGCACGATGAAGAGGAACGAAAGCTTTTTCTCGTGCCGATCAATCTCCGGAAAGAGCTGGCGGGTTCCGCGACGGTAAAAGCCGTCTTGGAAATGATAGTTGTTGTTGAAGATCGCGCGATTGACCTGCGTCGGCGCGGCGCTCAACTCCGTCGTCTTGTAGTCGATGATAGTGATCCGGTCGGCCATGACGCTGATGCGATCCATGCGGGCGCGCGCCCAATGGTCTCCACACCGGTCTTTCCAAACCGCCGTGACTTCGTTGAAAGTCACTTCGTCGTCGACCGGGTTTGCCAGGGCGCGGATTGCGGCGTGTTCATTGTCGGCCAGTTCGCGCTTCGCCGTCTCGAACATGCCAAGTGCCGTCTCATAGTCCTTCACCAGCAGCGGGATTGCGCCGCGCTCCTGAGCCTCGTCGCGGTCCTGCTTCGCTGCCTTCTTCTTGAAGTCGTCGTAATTGAGAACGGCGATTTCCGTCGGCTGGCGCAACAGCAGGGCGTGCGCCGCAGATCCGATATCGCGAGTCCGGCTGTTACTTTCTTCTTCCTCGTCCTGCTTTGTCAGGCGCGGATGCGCAGCGAAGGCATGGCGCGGGCTCTGGATGATCAGCTTTTCGGCGATCGAGCGGCTGATGCTCGGCGTCGGACAAGGATCGGCGTGATAGCTCGCCTCACTCATGCGGTAGAGGCCGGGCCGGTCGACGGTTTCGGAGTTGATGAGTGTGACCATCACGCATCCTCCCGTCTGGCCGACTTCAACGCGACTGCTGCGGCGTCGATTGCGACGTTCGCGCACGGCGGGCACAGGTCGGTGAAATCAAGGCGACCTTTACCGCCATAGCTGTCGATGGAACGACCGCCCTCGATCTTGCAGGAGCCCCATAATTTCGGCTTGCTGTATTCGGGCGAGCTCCTGCCCATCATCGTATGGGCATCTTTCTCCGCGACGGCGCCGCAGTTGTCGCATTGGATCTTCGGTGTGATCTTGACCTCGGCCATAGGCTCAATCCCCGCTGTCCACGGTCATGTCGAGACCGCAGTGCTTGCAACGTGCGGGATGCCAGCCGCGGCGAGGATTGGCGTTGGCGCCGGCAACAGCTTCGTGCTTGCAGATAGCGAAGGCCATCACGCGCGGCTCAGGCGTGGGATAGCTGCTGCCGTAGCGCACGGCATAGCCCTCGCCGGTCAGGCCGCCTGCCTGGTTGTGCGACAGGAAGAAATACGTCCACTGCTTCTTGCCGTCGACGTTCGAATAGCCCCATCTCGGAGTCCAGCAGTGACCAACCGAAGCCAGATTGTTCAGGAACCGGAGGCCATCAACGTCCTCGACATTCGGGAGCGGGATCACGCCCTTGATGATGGGCGCCAGGTCTTCGTCGAGCGTGTAGAATTTGCGGGCAACGGCGTTCATGCGCGGCTACCTCCGTGGAGTCTTGCCGCAACGCCGTCGAGCTCTGCCGCGAAACTGCGCAGCACGTTCGGAGAAACAGGGGCGCCGGCCTTCATATCGATGACGGAACACATCGCTCCGATTACCGCCGTCGCGACGAGCGTCGGGTCCTCAGCATGTGCGACGAGGAAGAGCAGGCCTTTCAGATCAACGCCTGCCTGTCTGACGACTTCGATATCCATCATTAGACGCGCGCCTCCGCTGCAAGCTGGCGCTCGTACTGGCACATGGTCGCAGTGATGCTCAGGGCGAAGAAGCCAAGAGCGAGGATCGAAGCGAGAAGGATGATGGTATTGCCGCGGATCAGAAGGCTCTTCAGCAAGGCCCTCTGATCGGCGCTAAGGGACACGTGTGTCATGGCGCTCTCCTTTGGATAGGAGAACGTTACTCGAATTCGAGTTTACGTGTCAACTCGTTTTCGAGTTAATCGGTCACGTCAAACTCTTTGATCGGCTGAATGCCGAGTTCCTTTGCGATCTCGCCATAGGCGTACGAGCCTGTAGTCGCGGCCTTCACGCGCCAATCGAAAACGCGTGCACTTACATCCTTTTCAAGGCCCTGGACATATCGCAGGGCTTCTCCAACCGGCATATCTTTGGTCAGCTTTGGCGCGCACTTTTCGACGGCTCGCTTAGCTACGATTGAGGCCGTCTCGAAAGAGAATTCCGCGAAAAGCAGCGCGTGTGAATAGACGCACTGCCTGCGCTCGCGGGCGTCCCTCTTAATGCTCTCCAGCTCCTCCTTCGTGACACCCTCACTCGCTTGCGCGAGGAGAAGTACAGAGGAAAGAGCGAGAGCTGTGAGCATAGGCTATCTCTTTCGATAGCTTCCGACGACAAGGTGGCAGACGGGCCATTCCTTGCGGTCAAGGGTGAACTCTTCCGGCTCTCCGGCCGCCGGATTGTACTGCTTCAGGTGCCACTTCTCGGCCGTGACCCTCGTCAGCTTTTTCAGCACGGCAAAGTGCTCGCCGTTCACGTCGACAGAGCAGACAACCACCTCATCGCCAGCCGTGGGCGGGATGTTCGGGTGGATCAAGGCAAGGTCGCCCTGGCGGAATGCCGGCTCCATCGAGTCGCCGACGACGTAGAGCCCATATCCGTTCTTGGCGCGGGCAAGTGGCTCTGGTCTCTTCACGTAGTCGATGGGCTCTGCTGAAACGAGAAGGGAGTCGTCGATCGAGCCGCCTCGAACAGAGGCATAGATCGGTAGATCTGCACCACCGACGAGATCAGCTTTCGGAACGACGCGCGTTGCTTGCGTGGCCGCATTGGCTTCCGAGCCTGGGCTAAGCGGGAACTGGATGCCGAGTGCAGCGGCGACTTCAGGTGCAGAGCGGGAACGGGAAACAGCATCGCGCTCGATGCGATCGATTGACTGCTGTGTGGTGTGAGCGAGATCCGCAAGCTGCTGTTGCGAGAGTCCCCGACGCTCGCGTTCTTCCCGAACCATTTGTCCAAAGGTATTTTCCATCACTTTTTATTACCCGATTGCGGGTACTCAATCCAACTCGATTGCAAGTTACTCGATTTTGAGTTATCCGAGTAGAAATGCAAAAGGATGATCAGCACCCCGGAATAGTTAGGGCCATCGAGTTTTTCGGCTCGCAGGCCAAACTTGTTGAAGCGATCGGCTGCTTCTCTCAGCAGACGATTTCGAGAACGTTGAACCGCGACAACGAGCCTGATCCCAAGTTGGCCGTCGCGATTCACAACGCCACCAATGGCCAGGTTCCGAAGTGGTTGATCCGTCCGGATCTCTTCGAAGCCCCTTCCGTCGAGGTGGCTTGATGTCCGTACAATCGTCTCTTTTCGCGGACTCTGGATTCACCAAGCGCCGTAGCAGGATTCGGTGTGTTGACGCCGTGTGCGACATGGCGCGCCGTCTCTGGCCGTCGAAAACCGCCGTCAACCTTTCCAGCCGTGCCGAGATTTCCAAGCGTGCCGCCGAGCTGTGGCTTGAAGGCCGTACCGAGCCGGGCGCCGATGCCTTGGTCAACCTTCTCCGTTCCGATGCCGGCTTCGCGCTGCTGCAATCGATCATGGAAGGTTCCGGCACACGCTGGTGGAAGGAATTCGAGCGAGGCGTGCTGATCGCCGAGCTCGAGCAGAAGCAGGAATTCCTTCGCAAGCAGCTCGACCAACTCAAAGAAGGAATGAAGTAATGCGCGGTTTCGTCGCCGATCGCCTGCTTTGGGCGTCCACCTGCCTCTATCTGGGTTCTGTTTGGTGCAAGGACGCCGCGCTCGCGCTGCTGGCCCGCCGTCGTAAGTCGGGAGCGCGCTGATGGTCACTCTCGTCCTCATCACTGCGTTCATTCTGACCATGCTCATCGGGCTGATGTTCGCCGCGCTCGATGCGCAGTTCGGCGGCAAGTAGCCGTGAACGCCCTCACCTATTTTCGCCCAGTCTGTGACTGCGGCCTGTTTTTGAACGCCGGCCTGGTCTGCGAGGACTGCGGCTATGAGCCGGCGCAAACCGATCTCGATTGCCAGCACGCAATCGAAGCTACGCCGGGCGCCTCTCATTTCATCCGATCCACTGCCCGGCGGTTCAACCGTAGGAGCGATGGAAATGAAAGAAGAAAGTACCGTTGATATCGCCTCGGATACGCTCTCGGGCGATCTGCGCGACGTGATGCTCACTCACATCCGGACCATGGAAACGCCCTGGTCGAAGATGAGCGAGCGCCAGCAGCAAGACAAAATCTATGCGGTCGACAAGGCGGCTCACGACATCGTGCGGCGCGCCGTTCACATGATCGCAGCTGATCAGCGTGACGTGCTCGAAGTCAGCGTTGCGAAGTTCACCGTCGCCGACAAGATCAAGATGGATGTCGTCGGCAACGTCACCAGCCCCAACATCGAGACGCTCGCAGATAACCGCGGTCGTTCGGCGCTGCTGATCTTTGTTTCGCCGGCTGACTATTTCGGCGAGCGCGAGGAGGCCAAGGCCGATCCTGATCAGCCTGCCATCCCGTTCGACGACGATGAAGACGAGGATGCGGCCGAACCGGTCGCCGAGACTGAGGCTGAGGCGGAAACCGACGAACTGCCGGAAGTCGATCCGGCTGACGTTCCTGTAGCGGCGGAATAGTCCATGTTCCGCGCCGCTGTCATCAGCCTCAACGCCAGCGGAGACGGGACCGGCATCAAAGCCGGTCTTCGTGGTTCCGCAAAGGCACCCGCAAAGTTGACGCTTATCGTCAACACCTCTGTCGCAAAACGCCTCGGCTGGTTGGCCGGGGGTAAGCTGGAAGTCCTGCTCGGTGAAGCCGATCATCATGGCCTCATCCGCGTGCGGAAGAATAACAGCGTCGGGCTCGCCGTCGTCGAGAAGAAGGGCAACGGCAAAGTCGAATACTTCTCGATCCGGCTCGGCCACCAGGCGCTCTACGTCAACCGCTCCGAAGCTTCTCGTTGGTGCCAATGGGATGAGGTCGACGGCTGGCTTGAAATCAAGCTTCCTCGTTGGTCGCTCGAAACCAAGCCCGGCAAGGGCAAAGCCGAAGAGCCTGCTATTGCCGCCCCGATCCGTTCTCGTCCGAGCGGAAATAGCGTCACCTCCTCGCTCATGGGCGATCCACCTCCCGGCCGCTCCGCTCTTGCACAGCGGGGTGCCGAGTAATGACGGCGCGGATCAGGTTCACCATTCCTGGCGACGTTGTTCCCTGGGCTCGTGCTGGCGGCGGTAAGACCGTCGTCAAGTTCACGCCTAAGCGTCAGCGCGACTACATGGGCATGATCCGCGCCGAAGCCCACCGGCAAATGAAAGCGTTCCCGGGCCCGCTTACTGGCCCGCTCCAACTCAAAATCGCTGCTGTCTACCTTTGGCCCAAGTCCACCACGAAGGCGCGCATCGCCGCTGCCGACGGTGCTTGGAAGACGACGAAGCCCGACAGCGACAACATCACCAAGATCATCAAGGACGCTCTGAACACCATCGCCTACGTCGACGATGCGCAGATCTCCTTCTCCACCTGCTGGAAACTCCTCGGGCCGAAAGCCGGGCTCGTCGTCGAGGTCATCAGCCTCGAAGGCGTTCCTGCGCCCGCCATCAACCTGTGAGGCAACTATGAGCGAATGGACTGAAGAACGCATTGAGCAGCTGAAGCAGCTTCAGAAGGCTGGTTACAGCGCTTCGCATATTGCCTCACGGCTCGGTGGTGTCAGTCGCAGCGCCGTTCTCGGCAAGTTGCACCGTCTGGGTATCGATCCGGTTCCTAAGCCGAAGGCCGCCGCTAAGACGCGCGCTGCGAAGCTGACGAAGCCTAAGCCCATGAAGACGCCAGCACTGCCGCAGCTGAAGCCCGCCACGCCTGAACGGTTATTGCCGCGCGACTTCGCTGATGTCGTTCGACCGAAACCATTCCTGAAGCGCATCATGGATGCCGATTGGAACGGCCGGCATGAATGCCGCTGGCCTGTCGACGGCGACAAGGAACACACGCGGTTCTGCTGCCATCCCGTTTCCGGCGAGTCCTCCTATTGCGAATACCACCGCCGTGCAGCTCGCGGCCACGGTACCGAAAGCGAGCGCCGTGTTGCTCCGATGCCGGTTAAGCGGGTGGCGTGATGGGAAAACGCTCCTCGTTCGTCCGCCTCGAGCGCGATGCCTATCAGACCATCGATCCGCGCGCCGTCGACAAGCTGATCCCCCACCTACGCGGCGTGAAGTCCTTTGCCGAGCCCTGTGCCGGTGAAGGCTTTCTCGTCGGCGAGCTGCAGCGGCATGGCCTCATCTGCGCCTATGAAGGCGACATCACGACAGGCCTCGACGCTCTCGTCCACCCTTTCGACGAGGAAGCTGTCTTCGACGCCATCATCAGCAACGTGCCGTGGAAACGCGACATCCTGCATCCGATGATCCAGCGCTTTCAGGCGATAGCGCCGACGTGGCTCCTGTTCGATGCCGATTGGGCCCACACCAAGCAGGCCGCTCCGTTCCTCGATCAGTGCAGCCACATCATCAGCGTCGGGCGCCTCAAGTGGATTCCCGGCTCTCAGCATACCAGCAAGGACAATTGCGCCTGGTACCGCTTCCACGCTCAACACGTCGGCGGTCCGCGCTTCATCGGGCGTGAGGTGGCGGCATGAAGTGCGAATTCGTCGTGGGCCAGAAAGTCGTCTGTATCAATGATGATTGGGGGTACTTCCACTTCGGGCCTTATTCGATCCCAGTTCGCGTTCCGATGCTGAACGAGGTCCTGACGGTCAGTGGGTTTTCCGTCAGATCCGATGGCGTCGTTTGCCTGTTTTTTAATGAGATCGAGGCTCGGCAAGTGGACGGCCCGCTGTCTGCCGAGATTGGCTACGCTCACTATTGCTTCAGGCCCCTGAATACGCGCAAGACGGACATCTCAATTTTCAAGGCGATGCTCAATCCGGCGGGAAAGGTTCTCACCGATGCTTGATGCCGTCTCCTTCCATGCAGTTGTCCGTTACCTCGAACGCGTGCTGGAAATGCCTGTCGCCGAATGGCTGGCGGGACATGAGACGCTCGACGCTCGCCAGCAGGCGGAAATCTGCTGCGCGCGTGCTGGCATGGCTGTGGCCGCGATCCGGCAGGCAATCTTGGTGCGGCCGGTCCTGCTCGCCGTCTCAAGCGGTTTCGGCCAGGTCGTGGTTCGTCATGAGGGCTTAGCCTACATCGTGCGCAACGGCGTCGTGGCGAACATCGTCACCGCACGCATGCGTGACGAGCGCACCGCCCGCGCGAACAAGATCAAAGATGTCAGCCGCACGGAAGCACGCCGCAACATGACGCGCCGTCACCGTCGCATGCGGAAGTGAGGGCCGATGCCGGTTAGCGCTTCCACACTCGCGAAACTCATGGCTGCCGGTCTCTCCGGTCAGGATCTTATCGATGTCGTGGCATCGATCGATGCTGACATGGAAACATCTGCGCCAATCAAGTCTCGCTCTGCCGGCGCAATCCGTCAGGAGCGCTACCGCAACAGGAAAGCGTCACAAAGCGTCACAAGTGACGTAACGCGTGACGTAACAGAAGGTAACGCCGCCCTTCCTCCTTCCCCTGGCCCCCTTGATCCCCCCTCCCAGACCCTCCCCCCTATAATCCCCCAAACCCCATCCACCATCCCGGTAAAAAAACGCGCGAGCCGGCTCCCGGCCGACTGGGTTCTGCCGGCAACGTGGGGACGGTGGGCGCTCGATCAGGGCCATTCCGAAGCCAAGGTACGGCTCGAAGCCGACAAGTTCCGCGATTTCTGGGTGAGCAAGGGCGGCAAGGACGCGGCAAAGCTCGATTGGGAGGCGACCTGGCGGAACTGGATCCGCAACTGCAGCGGCTCTCGCGGGCCGCCGCCGGCCATCGGCGACGACGGATTGGCCCGGGACGCACAAGGCCGGGTGAACATGGCGGATTTCACGTCGAAGATTTTGGAACAGGCAAGGCAGCTCGAAGATGACCCCAACGGACGCACGATTGAGACCAGCTACGAGCGTGGAACTGGCAACAGAGCTCAACAAGCTCTTCCGCTCCCTCGAACTGAAGAGCGGTAGCCCTGAGCAGAAGATCGAGGGTTACCTGATCGCTCTGACCGGCGCCTCGCACTACGCGCTCACCACGGCAATCTCGAAGATCATTCGGGGCGAAGTGCCGGATCTCTCCCGCAAGTTCTGCCCGACTCCTCCGGAGCTGGGCGCCGTCGTTCGCGGCGAGATGGAATTCGTGCAGAAGCAAATCGCCCTGGCGCACGAGCGCATGGCGATCGAGGACAAGCGGCCGGTTGCGGTGCCTACCAAGCTGCTGCACGAGCGCGTTGCCGATGCTGATCGCAGGATGGCCGAAGAGGGCCGCGCGCTGCTGTTCAAGGTAGTTTCGCACGGTGACATGCTCTCTCGCCGTCGCGAGATGCCGTCCGGCGCCACTTACATATCGATCCTCGGCGCGGTTTACGGTCCGCCCGGCTCTGCGTCTGCCGCCGATCCTCCTCAGATCGAGGATGATATTCCGTGGTGAGACGATGCAAGATGATGCGGGAATGATGCACGATGAGACACCTAGTGAACCTCAAGAAATCTGAAATCTACGTGTCGGCCCGCGATGTCATGGACCGTTACGACATTTCCCGCGCCACGCTCGATCGCTGGATCAAGAAGCGCGGTTTCCCGGCGCCTCGCGTGATCGTTGGTAAGCGCCATTTCCTTCTGTCGCAAGTCGACGCATGGGATGTGGAGCAAAGCGGCGTCGAGGCGGAACCCCAAGGCGAAATCGCCTTCGGCATGCCTATCGTCTCGGGCCTGATCCAGAATTACGACGATCTGGTTACCGCGATGGTCGAACGCCGGAAGGAACTCGGCATATCCTGCATCGAGCTCGACGCGCTGTCAGGCATGCAAGAAGGCTACGCGAACAAGCTGGAAAACTGGCGGAAGCAATACGGGCGCGGCATGGGGCCTGACACGTTCCCGCTCTGGCTCGGCGGGCTTAGGCTCGGCCTCGTTCTGGTCGAGCTGCCGCGCCGGCCGCGGAAAAAGCGACCCCAAGTCAGCGAATGACCTCGACGGGGCCACCCCATAGCAATTCTGGGGTACCGATCGGGGGCTGCGTCCAGTAATCGCGGCAACGATCATGAACGTGATCGATAAGGTACCCGGGAACGTGGTGCAAAATATCCATATCAGCGAGATGATGCGGATCAGCCGGGTTTAGAGGTTGCACTTCATACACATTCGTCTGGCCACCGATGGTGCGTTGAAATGCCAAGGCGTGGCCGCGTGTCGGGAACAGAAAAACGATGTCTGTTCGGCTCGGAGCGTCTGGTGCATAGAAACGGCGGGCCACCTCCAAGGCTCCTTCCCACATAATGTTGACAAGGTCGCTTGGCTGGTATCCTCCCATGGGAGGGACGTGGGGGCTGGTAATTCCCCTTACCCTGCGGCCCCATACGCCAGGATTTATCACTTCCCCAACGTTCCATGCCCGACTGCTTACGTGAAAGTACATTGCCCCTCCCTTAGAGATCTAATCAAGCGGCTGACTGAGCGGCGCCGGCGGCCGAAGCCGCCTACTCCCTTTCGTTGACTCGGATTACCGGTTTCGTGCGCTTAAATCGAAAGGGGCCCGCAGTGTTTATGCTGCATGAGGGGCATTCGTAGACCGGATTGACGGATCTTTTTGTGTGATCTTCAATCGTTCCGACCGCGAGCATGATGACCGGCGGGAACGAGCATCTGCAGAGCTGATAGCCGAGTGCATGTGCGATCTGGGCTTCAGCGATGGCTATCTGCTTCTCGGAACTCTCGATTGCAGCGGCCGCCGCTGCCTTCCTGTCATCCGGCAACAGATCCTTGGCATCCTTAAAGACGCCGAGCAAATCACGCACCGAGTCGAATACAGATTTTGCCGCACCGGCTCCGCGAACTATTGCTTCAGGATCGAATTCCATCATCATTCCCCTCCAGAAACCTATTTCGATCAATCCGTCTTCATCGTGATGTTGACCGGCCGCGTGATCACGAGCGATGTCGTCAGCCAGTCGAATTCAACACCGATCGACGCAGCGGCGCACGCCATCGTGTATCGCCTGCGCGCCATCGGATCGATGTCCTTATTCGCCCGCTCGAAGTCCTTTATCGCTGCAGCGCTGAAGCCTATCAGCGGCGCCAATTGCTCCCGCGTCAGCTCCATGACCTCCTCGCGCCACCATTTGCATTTCACATGCTCCGGTGCGTCGGCTGTTGGTCTTTCCATGCGGGGCTTGTCCTGGGGGCTGGCGTCCTCGGCAACATGCATATTTCCGGTTACCGTGTCCATGGTCAGTGCTGCACCTGATATTCAGCGGCCAGCTCGTCGAGCCAGGCCATTCCCTTTCGCGCCATCGCGCGGTGCTTCTCACACGCTGTCTCGTGTCTGCTCGGAGATATGGCGCCAGCTCTTCCACAGCCGCGATATCGCGATTTCTAGGGCTTCGTCGAACGACTCCCACTGACCGTGGAACGGTCCGCCGTGGCCGCAATAGCCGCCGAAGTTGTCGCGGGTCGTATAGGACCATGTGCCGTCGTCGTTGCGCTTAATGCCGATGTGTCCATAGCTCCAACCCTTCTTGTCCAGCTCGATCTTAAACCAAGTGGGCTCGGTGCTTACCGGCGCCGGCGGTGGGTCGAAGAAGTTGAATGAAAGCTGGCTTACGGATGTACGCGCCATTGCTCTATCCCTCGGTGCGGTGGTAAAAGCGGGCATCCTTTCTGTGAGGATAGCCCTTCGGGGCGGGGCGCGGGTGCTGGCGAAACTCCCGCGCCTTTTTCGTGTCAGGCTGCGCGCTGCAGCGATGCGAGATGACGCTCGCGCAGGATCTTCTTCGCCGCGTCTTCCCAGTAGCGCAGCGGGTGCCCGCGCCACTGTCCGCCCGCGCTTATCGTGTATTTGTCGCCATAGCGGCCGAGGAACTGACCATCATAGAACAGCGACACTTCGCCCTGCGTCACACTGAATTGGTGCACCTGCACCTCAAGCTTCCGGCGATCGAAGTATGGCGCCTGCTCGATGTATGAGGCCTTCTCCTTGTTCCGCTCGATCGCTGCGGACAAGCGCTCGATCAGCTCGGCGTCATCGGTGACGATGTTGAACACGTGGCTGTAGTCGACGAAGTTGCCAAAGAAGGACACCGTGCCCTTCCCATAGCGCCCCTCGATCCCCGCATCGCCTCGCGTCACGAAGTCGCCGTATGCCTCGAACAGGCGGTGCAGCGTGTACACCTCGAGCGCTTCAAACAGTGCCTCGATGGGCTGAGCAAGTCCGCCGCCGTTGCTGCGAATGATCGTCGTCATGTGAAATCTCCGTTCTGTGAGGTTGTCGGGCTGGCACCCGCATAACGGCCCGAAGGCCCTTGCGCTGGTGTCAGGCCCAATCAGCCCTGCATTTCGCGGCGATAGAGCGCGGCCGTCATGAGGCAATCCCGCACGGCTTGTACGAATTCCTTTCGGTAACGCCTCGACACCTTTCCAGCACGAAGCGATCGCATATACGCGTTGGCCTGATGCTGCGCACGTACCATTGCCAGCCGAAAACCGGCAACACGGTCGCACTGGCGCTCCGAAATCCGGCGGCCACCATCGAACGCTATTTCGCGCTGGAAGGCTTCAAACATACGCTGAGTAAGCTTCTTGTTCATCGTCGCCTCCCCTCAGTAACCGAGCCAGGCGAACAGGTCGCCAGCGTCGGCCATGATCACCTGCGATGGCAGGCGGTTCGGGTAGTGATCATCGAAGAACTCTTTGGGGTCCGTGCTGTGCTGATCGCAGATGCGATTGACGGACGCGATGGAGATGCGGATCGCATCGGGCGTGCCGCGCAGCTCAAGGGCGTCTTCAGCGGTAAAGCGGGTCATGAGGATTGTCCTTGTCTGTGAGTGAGTGAAACCGGCTGGCATCCGGTAGACACACACCACCACAACGCCGCGAATCTGTCAATAGGCATGGGTGTTAACTATCCATAAAAGCGGCATATAGGGGTGTTCACCACCCTCTCTACATGATGCACGATGAGACACTAGGGGTATTAAACACCCCTCAAACTGTTTAAAGGAAATCATGCGAACTTTAAGTGTCTGACATCACAGCATAAAAACTCTGTGCTTTGCGTCCCTTTCTCCACAGGTGCTTATATCGCGCGGCGGTTCCCCCTTCTCCCCTTGCTCCCATCCTCTCCTCCCTTCGGTCGGGACAAGATCGGACCACGACAGAGCACGAAGAAACAGCGATGGTCATGCCCTCCAAGCAGAGCGTTCAAGCTCATGCACAGGCCGCTCAGAAAGCAGCCGCCTCCCTCCGCAAAGAGAAAAAAGAGATCGTCCTCACCGAGAAGAACCGGCAGGCAATCGAGCTCATGGCCTATGAGGGCCTCAAGCGCTCCGAAGCCGCAGAAGCCGTTGGTCTCACGGATCACGCCCTCCGCACCGCTCTCACCAAACCTCACGTCCTTGCTTACCTCAATCAGTGCATGGAGGTGTTGAGAACGAGCGCGAGACCGCGTGCCTTGCGTAAGATGGCCGATCTGCTCGACGCCAAGACCGAACGCATACAGTTCGAGGCGGCTAAGTATCTGGACGGTATGGACAGGCCGAGCCATGCGGTCGGTGCGACACAGGTGAATGTGCAGGTCACCAACACCGTGAACGTGACGCCGGGCTATGTCATCGACCTGAGGCCGGGCGAGTTCGAGCAGGTGCCTGCAGGTGCACAACAGATAGAGCATCTGGCGCACGAGGAGGCTATCTCATTGGAAGAGTTAGCAGTTTCGGAGGACGTTCCCCTTGAGGACTAGGGAACGCGGCCCCCGTACCCCCTTTGTTCCCCAGAAATCGCGCTTGGAGGGGGGTGGGGGGAAAATTCGGGTCTCTGTTCCCAGTCCACCCTCACCCCCTGTGTAGACCACATGGAAAAGTTGGGTTTCGGAATTTTTTTTAACCTCTGAGGAGTTCGAGCGATGGAACTGACGGTGACATTCGGATGGTGGCTTCTCCCCTTAGCGGTCACGCTGCTGTCTTTCGGCTTCAGCCTCGTGCGAGTGGGTACAAGCGAGCCCTACGGCGATTACGGCATGATCGGTCAGGCCCTCGCGTTCGCGTTCATGATGGCGCTCTCGCTGATTGCCTCACTCGTCGCGTGGCTGATTTGGGCGCTGGTGGCGTGATGACAGACCTGAAGATTGTCAGCTTCGATGCGAAGGCAGGCCGGAAAGAGGAAGTCGTCGCGAAGGCGCGGCAGATCCTGAAGATGGCTGAGGAGGGCAAGATCGTCGATCTGTCTTTCTCGGCGGCGAAGGCCGACGGATCAGTCGTCACCGGCTTCACGGCAACGGACGATGCGCCGCGCAGGATCGCGGCGGCGTCGATGCTGCTTCATCGGCTGCATGTGATGGCCGAAATTCAGTCAGAGGCGGATTGATGCTGCAGATCGAGGAACCGGAGCGCCCGGCGCAACTGCCGAAGATCGAGCTCGATGCTCATGGGCGGAAGATCTACAAGCCCGATGGGGCGGTGCTGCGCGATTTTCTGCGGTGCCGGAAGCACGTCTCGGTGATCCGCGGTTCGATCGGGTCTGGCACGTCGACGGCCTGCATCATGAAGATGTGGCTGATTTCGTGCGAGCAGCATCCGAACGGCGACGGGGTGCGGAAAACGCGCTGGGCGGTCTGCCGAAACACCTTCCCTGATCTGAAGAACACGACGGTTAAATCCTGGCTCGATTGGTTCCCTGAGGAGATGTATGGGCGGTTCTATTGGGACCGGCCGTTCAAGCACATCATTCGGCTCGGCGATGTCGAGATGGAGGTGATCTTCCTGGCGCTCGACAGCGAGGACGATATCCGGAAGCTTCGATCCTTCGAATTCACCGGCATATGGTTCAACGAGCTCGAGTTCATCGACAAGGCGATCCTCGACGAGGCCGAGTCCCGAACGGGCCGATATCCTGCGGTGAAGGACGGCGGGGCGACGTGGGACGGCGTGATTGCGGACATGAACGCGCCGCGCGAGGATCATTTCATTCCCTTGATGATGGGCGAAATCCCGCTGCCGGACGATTGGACGGAGGAGGAGCGGCTTTCCTTCCGCCGGCCGGATAACTGGGGCTATCACGTGCAGCCGCCGGCCATGCTGGAAATCAAGGACGCCGGCGGGACGCTGATCGGGTACAAGATGAACCCGAAGGCCGAGAACACGAAGTGGCTGAAGCCCGGCTATTACGCGGAAAAGATCAAGGGCAAGACGAAGCAGTGGATCGACAGCCGAGTGCTGAACAAGATCACCGTCTATGTCGACGGCAAGCCGGTCTGGCAGCAGTTCAGCGAAGACGCCCATGTGTCGGCGCAGGCTCTTGAGCCTATTCCCGGCTGGCCGGTCTATGTCGGCCTCGATTTCGGGCGAAACCCAGCGTGCGTCGTGGGCCAGCTCGTCAACAATCGGTGGCGGATTTTCGCGGAGCTGACCGGGCGCGGCGTCGGCGCCTCGATTTTCGCGCCTCTCGTGAAGCAGCTGCTCGATCGCCGGCTCGGTGAATGGCACGCAGCGAACAAGGGCGGCGACGAACAGGGCTTCTCCGTCGAGTTCTTCGGCGATCCGAAGGGCGATGACGGCACCCAGGCTGATGAAACCACGGCTTATGACGTTTTCCGCAATTTCGGCATGCCAGTGCGCGCCGCGCCGGTAAAGAACAATCACATCCAGACCCGCATCGAGGCGGTCGAATACGCCATGATCACGATGGTGAACGGCGTTCCGCGGTTTCTGGTGTGCGGCGTCAACTGCCGGACGCTGAAAGTGGCGTGTGCCGGCGGCTATCACTTCGCCCGCATCAAGGGCACGTCGCGGCACAAGTCAGATCCGGAGAAAGACCGGTATTCGGACATCGCCGACGCCTGCCAGTACATGGTTTTGGGCGCTGGCGAGGGCCGCGTGGTCACCGGCGGGCAGCGGACGGGCGGCAGGAAGCCCGTCGATATCCGAGTTCACAAGAAATCGAGGCGGCGCGGTGGGTTCTGAGCGGGCATTTGGCGGATTACGGCTTTCTGAGTGTGAGCCGAAGGATTGGTTCATCGTTTTCCACGAGGATTCGCCGAAATGGTGGATCAGGTGGCTGGCACGCGGCCGGTTCAAGCACGTTTCGGTGTTCGGAGCGGTGCCGCGGTCGAATTCGTGGGTTTTCTACGACTTCAATCTTGATCGGTCGCGGGTCTATGTCGTCGCCGACTACGAGTCGGACATCGCCATAGGTCATTTCGCCAGCATGGGGACGGTTGTGCGCATGGCCCGGCCGTTCGGGCGCGAAGCCGAGATTAATCTTCGGCCTGGCTGGTGGTGTGTGCCGGCGGTCGCTCATATCGTCGGCCTGCGGGGGTGTGCTTTGCGACCCGATGCCCTTTTTCGGCAATGTCTCGCTCAAGGTGGCGAGATTATCGAGCCGAAAGGTGCAGAAAATGAAGGTCGAGAAGCCCAAGCCTGATCCGGAGCTGCAGCGCCAGCAGCAGGCAGCACAGCAGGAAAAGATCAACGCCATTCAGGACCGGCTCGGTACCGAGACCGATCAGGCATTGCGCTATTTCGGCGCCCGCAGCGCGCTTTCCGGTGCGACCCGCTCGCCCCTTTCCCGGCGCTGAGGGCCTGATCCTTGGCAGAGATCCAGAAAAAGGCAGCTTTGTTTCCTTCGGACGATGTGACGAAGGATGCGCTTTCGCGTTTGGCTGATGCTCGCGCGCAGAAGAACGAGGCCGAGAAGGATCTTCAGGAAGCCTATTTCTTCACCCGCCCCCGCCTGTGCTGGGACGTGAAATCGACAGGTTCGACGAAACGCAACAGGGATCGCGAAAGCGAGCAGGAAGACCTTGCGACCGGGATTGGATCGGAAGTTTCAGAGGATTTTGCGACAGAGGTTATTTCCGCGTTTTTCCCTCAAGGGACGAAATGGGTGGAATCCACTCTGGATGAATCGGTTCTTGGCGACGTGGAGCCGCACATCGTCAATGACCTGAAGAAGGACGCGACGGCCCGCGACGACAAGATTTTCTCGGCGATCCGAGCCTCCAATTTCGAAGCGGAGCTCGGTGACGCCCTCGATCCTGATGCGTCTGTCGGGACGATCGGGCTCTGGATCGACAAGCCGCACAACACCCGGCCGATCTCCGTTCAGCACGTTCCTGTGCGTGAGCTGGAAATCAACGTCGAGTGCGATGGCTCGATCGGCGACCGCTTCCGTGTCCGGCACGTGAAAGCGTCGAAGCTGAACTCCGTCATCGGCGATATTGCGCTTCCGGAGAAGGTAACGAGGAAAATCAAGGGTTCGCCGACGGCGAAGATCGAAGTCGTTTGGTGCTTCTGGCGCGATTGGAGCGATCCCGAAAACGACAAGTGGATCCACGTTCTCCTCGTCGACAAGATGGCAGTGCACCGGTCGGTGCTCGAGGGCGAAGGCTGCTTGCCGTTGATCGCGGCGCGGTTCTCGCCCGACAAGGAATTTTCCTGGGGCTATGGCCCGGCGATCAAGTCGCTGCAGGAATTCCGCGTCCTCGATGTCATCACCGCCGCAACACAGGATCGCGTTGATGTCGCCATTGCGCCGCCGATCACCTATCCCGATGACGGGGTTCTCGACTTTGAGAACGGGATCGAGGCCGGCAAGGCATATCCGTCGCGGCCTGGCAGCGGCCGGGATATCGCCAAGCTGTATTTCGAAGGCGATCCGGATCTCGGTTTCTACACCGCAACCGATCTTGAGCGTCGAATCCGGCGCAAGTTCTTCGCCGACTACCCCGAGCAGAAGGGTGACACGCCTCCGACTGCAACGCAGTGGAGCGATGAAATGGTGCGCGCACAGCGCCGCATCGGCACGCCCGGCAAGAAGTTCTGGCGCGAAGGTCCGTATGAGATCTACCGCCGGTTCGAATGGCTGCTGAAGAAAGACGGCAAAATCGAGGAAATCGCGCTCGAGGGCCGGCCCATCCCTCTGATCCCGAACAACCCCGCGACCCAGGCGGCGGACAATCAGCGGCTTCAGACCGGCGTGCAGGTTCTCAACATCGCCAAGAACTATTTCCCTGAGACCTCGGCCGCGGCGATCGACGAGCGCGCCACCATCGAGAATTTCCAGAAACTCGCCAAGGACGAGGTTGTCGTTCTCCGCGATGAAGCGCAGACGCGCGACCTGCTGCAGACAGTTCTCGGCGCAGCGCAGGAAGCCGGCGCATTACCCACTGGTGGCGAACAATGAAGCTTTCCGATGAAGAGGTGAAGCACGCCCTGCGCTGGTTTGCGCGCCAGCCTGAAAGCGAACCTTTCTTCGCCTGCCTCGAATCCATCGTCGATGAAATCGGCCCTCCTGACACCTGTGCTTTGCACGCTCACAACGAGCGCCGCAAATTCGCATCCAATCTGATTGCGATGGCAGAGACGGAAAAACGCGATGGACAGGACAGCGACAGCACACATGCGCCCGAACGACGAAATCAGCAGCGAAAAACTTCGAGCCGGCTCCGGCGCGGTCCTGCTGGCCGGTCGTAGCCCGGGCGCTTTCGTCTTTTCGGGTATCGGCCCGAAGATCACCCTTGCACCTGAAGGCGGTTCTGGCGACGGCGGCGGCTCCGGAGGAGACGGCGCTGGCGGCGGTGAAGACTCCGGAGGTTCCGGCGCCGAGGGCGGCGACGGTGGCAACGGCGGCGGTGACGCCCAGCCGCCTGTCCGCCCCGAATACATCCCGGAAGATTACTGGGACGCCGAAAAGGGCTTCAAGTCCGACGACTTCAACGCGCTGGTAGCGTTCAAGGCCGAACATGACGCCAACCTCGCCCAGGTGCCGGACAGCGCCGACAAATACGAGGTCAAGCTTCCGCAGGATTTCAAGCTTCCCGACGGCTTCAAGCTTCCGGAAGGCCAAGAGGCGATCATCAACCCGGATGATCCCCGCGTTGCGGCGGTTCGTGAGTACGCTCACGCCAATAAATTCAGCCAGGCCCAGTTCGAGGGCCTGATCGCGCTCGGCGCACAAGCTGACATCACTGAGATGTCCCGCCTTTCCGAGGCGGTCGAAGAGCAGCGGACGCAGCTCGGAAGCAAGGCGCAGGAACGTATCAATGCCGTCACGACTTGGCTCGGCGCCAAGCTCGGCGGGGAACTTGCAAACGCTCTCGTGCCGCTGATGTACACGGCGAAGAGCGTCCAAGCCTTTGAGTCGTTGATGCGCCTCAACAGGGGAGACGTGCCGGGAACTCCCGGTGCCGGTCGCGATACCGGAAGAACTGAAGTCTCGGACGAGGAATACGCAAAAATGTCTCCCGTCGAGAAGATCAACTACGCCCGTCAGCACTCGAAGTGACGGCCTGAAGGAGACCTGTAATGCCTGAAGTGATGACGCTCCCCGAATATGCCAAAGGTCTAGAAAAGACCAGCATCGAGCGCCCGCTGATCGAAACCTTCGCGAAGGAATCCGATATTCTCGAGGTTCTGCCGTTCGAAGGTTTCACCGGTGCGGCCTTCGAAGGCTACCGCGAAACGGATATCGGCACTGCTGCCTTCCGTGCGATCAACGAGGGTGCCGGCTCCTCAAAGGGCAAGATCGCGCCCTTCCAGGAAACCAGCTTCCCGATCGATACGATCCTCAAGGTCGACAAGGCCATTCTTCTGCGCCACGGCGAAGGCCGTCGGGCGAAGGAAGAGGCGATGCAGATGAAGGCTCAGTCGAAGCTCTTCACCAACGCCTTCCTTTCCGGCGACAATGTGTCGAACCCGAAGGAGCCGAACGGCCTGAAGGCTCGGTGCACGGCTGCAAACGGTCGCCTGCTGCACAATTCGGTCGCATCCGGTGGTGCTCCGTTGTCGCTGTACGAACTCGACAAGGCAATCATGAACACGCGCAACGCGAACCATATCATCGCGTCGCTCGACCTATTGCCGCGGTTCATTCAGGCTGCGCGCGATACCAGCATTGCCGGTTTCGTCATCCAATCCTGGGATGAGGTCGGAACGCCGAAGATGACCTATGCCGGCAAGCGCATCCTGTTCGGTTACCAGAAGGGCCGCGACGGCGTGATCCTGCCGTTCACCGAAGTTGCGCAGGGCGGCGGTGCTGCCGTTACGACTTCGCTCTTCGTCGTCGACCTCAGCGCCGACGGGTTGCACGGCATCCAGCTCAAGAACATCGAAGTCAAGGACATGGGTCTCCTCGATGACGCCGTGAACTATGGCACGAACGTGTCTTGGGATGTCGGTCTCGTCGACGAAAGCGATTACTGCGTCACGCGCCTGACCTCGATCACCAACGCGGCATTCGTCAAGTAACCTCGGTGCCCGCCTTGAGCGGGCATTCGGCTTCGAATTTCACTAAGGAGATGACCGATGGGTCAGAGAGTTTACAATCAGGATCTGGAACTGATCCTTGCCGACGGCGCCGCTGCGGTCACTGCAGACGGTCAATCCCAGGTCGGCGGCGCCGCTGCAGAAAAGAAGCTTGGCCCCGGCCGCTTTGAAGGCGTGTTGATCATCGACGTGTCGGCGATCGATATTTCGTCAGCCGACGAGGTTTATCACCTCTGCCTGCAGGGTGCGGCCAGTGGCGCGGACGCCTTCACCACGACGGAGACGCTGGCCCAGATCTCACTTGGCGCGACTGCTGCCCGTCCCGGCGCCGCCATCAACTCGGTGATCGGCCGGTACGAGATCCCGTTCATCACCGAACAGCATGACACGGTTTATGACTGGGTTCGCCTGTTCGTCGATGTGGCCGGCACCACGCCGTCGATCACCTTCAAGGCTTGGATCGCCGAGCGCTATTAAGCGCCCGGCTCCATCCCTCCCGTTCTCAACAGGATCTGGTTAAATGCCCGAGAAAATGAAGCTCCACCACATCGACGGTTCGACCGCTGATATCGACGCTATCGACGCGCGCCGCACGCTGCGCGACCACCCGTCCGAATGGTCGACCACGCCTTTCCCGGACGAGGTCCAGAAGAAGGCGCAGGAAGCCGCCAAGGAAAAGCGCCGCGCGATCTTGCAACTCAAGGCCTCCGGCAAGCCGCAGCATGAGGTCGACGCGCTGATTGCGGAGCTCGACGAGTTCCAGCAGATGGAAAAGGCCGAAGCCGACAAGGCAGCCCGCGCCAGCAAGCGGAAAGAGGAACAGAAAAAAGAGAGCTGAGGCCAGTCGCTCACCATCGCGACCGGCTGGCCGACGGGAACCGGGAGTGGCAACGCTCCCGGTTTTTCTGTGCTTTGCCGCCTGATCGGGAATTCGCCACTCTCCCGGCATGGACAAGCTCACGATCATCAACAATGCCCTGGTCAACACCGGCAACGATCCGGTGAACGTGCTCAATGACCCGTCGGACGAGTATATCGTTGCGAATAGGTCGTTCGAGCGCTGGATCAAGTTCCTCACGGCGCGACATTCATGGCCCTTCGCGACGACGACGGAGCTGCTCGTCCGCGTGCCGGATGCGGATAACAAGTCCCGTCGCTACTCCAAGAACGGCTTCCGCCTGCCGCAAAACACGCTGCACGTGAAGGAGGTCTATTGGGGCACGCACCCGCTCACCGATTACGAGATCATGGGAACGGTGCTGTCGTGCAACTACGATTCCGAAATCTATGCTGTCGTCGTGAAGATGGCGCCGGAAGATACCTGGCACCCGATGACAGAGGAAATCCTGACCCGCTATGTCGAGGCCGGTTGCCTCCGCGGGCTGAACGAGGATCAAAGCGGTGCTGACCGGCGCGAGCAAAGCGCCGAGCTGCTGCTTGAGGAGGCGCGTCCGCACGCCGATCAGCAGAACCCTGCCCGCAACATCTACAAGTCGACCATTGCCGCCGCTCGCAGGAGGCGCCGGGTATGAGCCTGGAAGAGATCCTCATCAGGCAGCGCGATTTCTCCGCTGGCGAGGTCGATCCGGACGCGATTAGGCGCGACGACACCGACGCGCTGCGGGCTGCGGTCCGCTACGCTCGCAACATGGTCTCGCGCCATACCGGCGGTCTCACCCAGCGGCCCGGCCGCCGGTTCCTGTTTCAGGATGATGGCGTGATCTTCGAGTTCAAGCCATTCGATGACATCTCGTATCGCGTCGTCTTCATCGCCGGCGGCGTTCGCATCAGGACCGAAGACGGCGCCCTCGTCGCATCGCTCGCGGCGCCGTGGACTGCGGCCGATCTGGATTCTCTGGTGTGGGAGCCGGACGAAAACGAAATCTTCGTCTGCTGGTCTGGTCGCACCAAGGTCATCGATGTGTCGCCGACGACGGGCGCCTGGACGATCAAGAACTATGACTTCTCGACCGGGATCGATGGCGCTGTTCGCGTCCCGTTTTTCCGCTTCTCCGCCACGACGGGTGTCACGCTGAAGCCGTCGGACGTATCGGGCAACATCACAGTCGAGTTTTCAGCGAACATCCTGAATTCGCAGCACGTTGGCACGATCTTCCGCTACTCGGGCCGCCAGCTTCGCATCACGAGCGTCATCAATGCGAAGAAGGGGAACGCGACTGTACTGGAAAAGCTTCCGTCGACCTTCATTTTCAACGTTGATAGCAGTGACGGCTTCTCGGTGGGGCAAACGGTCGAAACCGACACTACGAACGTGAAGGCGGAAGTGATCGCCGTCGCGACGGGAACGGTCACAGCTGTAGCTATCACCAAACTCACGACTCCGCAGAACGGGGAAAAGCTGGTCGGACCGACATCGACGACGGAAATCAACTCCTTTTCGGTCACGACGCCGGGTGCGACCGTGCAGTGGGACGAGCAGTTCATATCGAATTATCGAGGCTGGCCGCGGTCGGTCTCGAAGGATCGTCAGCGCCTTATCTTCACGAATTTCGGGCAGCTCAAGAATGCGGTCTGTTGGTCGGCCACCGGCGATAACCGGGATTTCGAGGTTGGGGCCGAACCCGACGACGCCATGCTGGAGACGATCGACGCCGAGTGCCAGGTCTTTCACGTCGCCGGCGGCTACGATGAATTCGCGCTCACGGACAAGGGCGTCTTCTACATCCCGGTTTCGGTCGGAACGCCACTGCAGCCGGGCTCCGTCGAATTCCGCATCATCTTCGCGAGCGAGCTCGCCAATATTCGGCCTATTCAGGTGACGGAGGGCGTGATCTTCGTCGACAAGTCGATGAATGGTCTCTACGCGATCAGCGCGACGGGGCAGACTGCCCGTCCCTACATCGCTACTGAGGCCAACCGACTCCACCGTCATCTGTTCGACGGTGTGAAATCCATTGCCGTCAGCTCGGCGACCAGCGTTTTCCCGTCCCGGCAGATCTACGCGGTTAATGCTGACGGTACCGTTGTCGTCGGGCAGTTCAACACCGACAGCGAATATATCGGCTGGCTGAAGTGGGACGGCGAGGGCGAAGTTCGCAGCGTCACCGGCACCTATGGCAAGGTCGTTTTCATGACGCGCTACACCATCAACGGCGTGGTGACGGGGGTCGCGGAAGAACTCGACTATGATCTGCTATTTGATTGCGCGATCCCGTTCGACGGCGGCGACGTGACCGACTTCCTCGAACTGAATGATGGGTCCGCTCTGACTCTCAACACCGGCCAGCCGCTCACCATTGAAGGTTTCGTAACGCAGTTCTATGCCGGGCAGGAAGTCTCGATCTATGCCGACGGATTCTATTTCGGCGAAGTCACCGTGCCAACGACTGGGATCATTTCCGGCTTTGCCGACTACAATGAAGTGATCGCCGGCATTCGGTTCGACTGGGTGCTGCGGCCGCTCTTCATCAATTTCGATGGGGGCCAGCCGGTCGGCCAGGCAGAGCAGCGCCGGAAGATCGAGAAGATGCTGATCGCCGTTCGGGGAACGCAGGAGTTCCGCTGCGGCAATCGGATCTTCGGCAGCTATCGCGGCGGGGAAGATATGTCGGTGCCGGTACCGGAGCGTGATGACACTTATCGGTATCGCGAGCTTGGGCGCTCCTATGATCCCATCGTGGAGCTCGGCTCTACCTTCCCCTGCAAATTCAAACTCATCGAACTGACAACGAGGATCACGGTCTAATGGGCGCGGCAGCACCAATTCTCGGCTTGGCTGGCGGCCTCGTCAGCGCATACGGCCAGTATCAGGCCGGCAACTACGCGGCGGGCCAGTCCGAGCGCGCCGCCCAGGTCGGTCGCGTACAGGCCGATCAGATCGACGCGAGCTATCGAGACGAACTGAACTCGACGATTTCCAACATTCGGGCAATCCGCGCCTCTGCTGGGGTCGGGACCAATTCTCCGACACAGCGCGCGATCGAGGCAAAGCAAGAACAGACGAGCAATCGAGACCGCAAGATCGAAGTCGGATCGAAGCGTATGCAGGCCAACCAAGACGAGGCCGATGCACGGTTCCGGCGATCCTCGGCGCGAACGGCGCTGTTCGGGGGTGTCGCGACCGGCCTTTCTAAGTTCGCATCGTCCGGTGGCTTTTCCGGTAGCACATACGGGATCGGGGGTTGATCCATGGCGAAGCTTCCTGAAATTCAGCCGCGCGGCGCTGTCACGCGTGGCCCTGTCTCTTCGGTGTCTCCTGCCGAAGTCGCGAATCCTTTCCAGCAGATCGCCAACGCGCTTGATACGGCCGGGGAAGTGTTGGAGCGCAAGGACGTGGCCGACGCCTCCAACCAAGGCGCGAACGCGGTCTATCGTGATCCCGACGGTAATCTAAAGGTCGACTTCCAGTCGAATATTTCGGCACGCGGTAGAGCCTATAATGCCGCCGCGCAGCAGGGTTATGCGGCTCGCCTGGCCGGTGACATCCGCGCTCGCGGTACCGCGCTTCAGAACGAGGCGAAGGGAAACATCGACGTTTTTAACTCCTCTTGGAAGGCTTTCAGGGATCAGACGCTATCCGCTGTTCCGAAAGACTTTCGGGGGGCCGCAACCACTATGCTCGATACGGAAGGCCCGCGCTTCGGTCTCGGTGTCTCCGAGCTGAAGCGGACCTCGGATCTGAAGGAATTCGAGGGGAACATCAAGGCGGAGATCCAGCTCCTCGATGACGACATGTCGTCGCTGGCGCGTGCCGGCGGCACGTCGACGGACGCCTATAAGCAGAAGCAGGCGCAACTTCATACGCTCTGGACTCAGCTCGCGGAAAACCCGGATTTCGTCGTCGGCGAGAAAGAGGCGGGGATCGCAATCCAGCGCATGGAGTCGCGGCATATGTCCGAGTCCATGCTCGGCACTGTCGATCGCGCTCTTGCCACCGGAGGCGTCACGGAAGCGCGCAAGATTTCCCAGTCCATCCTCACGGACGAGAAGCTCGCCCTCACCCCTGCCGAGCGCCGCCAATATGCCGGTCTCGCCAGCGAGCGGATCAACGGTTTCGTCGCGCAGACCAAGGCCAACCTGAAGCCGGTACAGGATCGATCCACCACCATTCAGAAGCGGCTGAAGGAAGGCGTCGGTCTCGATAGCGACGACGTGGACCTGACGGCTGCGGAGCTGGCGCGCGGCGGTGATATGGCGGGAGCGATGCAGCTCTATTCCACGCGGGCGATGGCGAGGACGCTGCAGAGCTTCAAGCTCTCTGGCAATGAACAGCAGGTCGCCACGGCGGAAACAGCAATCGGCAATGCCAACCGCCCGTCACCTGGCCGGTCCCGCCCGGTCTCTGTAGCTCCTCAGCTTTCCGGCCGCATGCAGCAGGCTATGAAGCACTATATCGCCCGGGGTATCAGCCCGGTCATGGCGGCGGGGATCATCGGCAACCTCGTGCAGGAGTCGAGTTTGAACACGTCGGCGCTCAATGCGGGCGACGGAAGCGACGGTTCGGACTCAATCGGTCTCGGCCAATGGAACGGCCCCCGCGCAAGGGCGCTCAAGGCCTTCGCTGCGGAGCGAGGCGCATCGCCCGACGACTTCTCTACTCAGCTCGACTTCGTTCTTCACGAGCTGGAAACGACGGAGGGTGCAGCCTTCGCGCGGCTCAAGGCTGCTCGCACCGTCGATGAAGCGACCGCTGCCATGATCGGCTATGAACGCCCGGCGGGATGGTCGCCAGACAATCCGCGCGGCGGGCACGGCTGGAACAATCGTCTTGCCATGGCGGCAAAGGCGGCTGAGTTCGAGGGGGTTTCCGGCGAACTGATCGCAGCTGAATCCGGCGCGATCGATCCCGAGCTGGTCAAGGAATATCGCGCCGAGATGACGCGCGACTCCAAGGCTCTCTTCGACGACATCAAGTCGGGCTATGACAAAGGTCTGACGCCAGCCGTCAGCGATATCGATCTTCTCACCCGACAGCTTGCCATCGTCGACGATCAGGACTTCCGGAAGCAGGTTGCCGACTACTTCACAAGCGAAGCAGCGACGGAAGCGATCGCGGGACTGGCGCCTGCACAGGTCGAAAATCTGATTTCGACGCTGCGGGCGGACGCAGCCGACGGCGCCACGGTCGCGCAGCAGCAGATCATCACCGGTATTGAAGAGTCGGAGAAAGCGCGCGCACAGGCGCTCAAGGACGATCCGCTAGGCTACGGGATGAACCGGCGCATCGTCTCGCCACTCCCGCCGCTCGATCTGGCGCAGCCGGACACCTGGGCGCAATCCTTCCAAGCATATCAGAACGGCGTCGATGTTCTCCGCGCTCGCGGGGAGGTCGGCAATATCTCGGCGCTTCGCCCTCAGGTGCAGGCGCAGGTGCAGCGCGCGCTTGCCACGTCCACGCCGCAGGAATCCGTGCAGCTCCTCGGCGCCATGGCGCAGAACTTGAGCCCTGAGACCTATCAGGCCACACTCAATAAGCTCGCGGCGACCGGTGAAGGCAAGGCAACGGCTGCAGCCGGCGCCCTGGTCAAAGAGAATCCCGACGCGGCGGAAGGCATCCTTCGCGGCAAGGTCTTGCTGCGAGAGAATCCGCGGCTCGCTCCCGCGAAGACAGACGCCAACCTGTCAGCGATTGAGGGCATGCTTCCGACGACGGCATTTGCGCCAGCGCTCGAAGGCTCGCGGCAATCACTTCTGGAAGCCGCGACCGCGCGTTATGCGGATCTGTCGCATCAGAGCGGCGACACGAGCGGCGAGCTTAGCGATGAGCGCATGCAGCAGGCGATTACCGAAGTGACTGGCGGGCTCGTCGACATGAACGGATCGCCGGTCATCGCCCCGCGCTATGGCATGACGCAGGACGATTTCGACAAGACGCTTTCCTCGCTCTCGGATCAGGATCTCATGGGCGCGGTCACCACGTCCGGCCAGCCGGTGCGGATCAGTGATCTCCGGAACGAGGGGCGGCTTCGGGCGGTCGCCGATGGCCGGTATGTCCTCGAATTCGGGAACCCTGCCTATCCCACCTATGTCATGCGCTCCGCGCCTCACCCAAGCGGCGGCGTTGATCTAAACTCCGTATTCGTGCTGGATCTGAGGAACCGCTGATGCCGATGCTTGTTGACGATCAGCAGATGCGTTCAGCGCTGCAGCTCGCGGCGCGCAGTCCGTTCGAAGGCGTTGATCCCGGTTTCGTCGAGCGCCTGCAATCGGACTGGACGGCGATGCGGGAATTCTCGAATTCCAACGCCGGCCACCGGAACGCCCTTGCGACGCAGAACGATTTTCAGGTCCGGTTCTTCAAGGAAAGCGGCCAGCGCCTTCCCGGCTGGGTCGACAGCATGAACGCGAACGCCATGGAGATGGCACAGAAGCAGTTCGATGCTTGGAAGGAACAGCATCCGGACAGCGATCTTGCCTTCCCCACTCCGGAGCAACTAGCGCAGCAGTCGGACGAGCGGGGCCGCTCCGCACGTGCGGGCTCCGAAGCACTGGCTCGCCGTTCCACAAGCCTCAGCTCGGCGGTCGGTGGCTTCCTCGGCGCTGCAGCCGGCGCAATGACCGATCCTGTAAACCTGCTCGCCTCCGGTTTCGGTGCGTCCGCCTCGGCGGGTATTCTCCGCACGGCTTTGACCGAAGCCGGGATTAACATGGCGTCGGAAGCGCTCGTGCAGGGTGCGACCTATGACCGGAAGAGCCGGATCGATCCGACATTCGGGCTCGACGATGCGTTGATGGAAGTCGGCGCGGCCGGCGTCGGTGGCGCTGCGCTCGGCGGCGGGATCAAGGGTCTCGCCAACCTGTGGCACCGAGCGAAAACCGGCGAATGGCCGCGGCATGTCCGCGATACGGCCAGCGTCCTGACGCGCGAGGCGGCTGTTCCTGAGAATCGCTTCTCCAAATCGGTGCAGGGCGAGTCCGCGCACCGTGCAGCGCTCGCCAAAGCAATCGACGATCTTACGGCCAACCGCCCCGTTGAACTGCCGCCGGAAGCTTTCGCACAGGCAAACGCGCGGCCTGGTCGCGTCTATGATGCGGACGGCAACAGCATCGGCGTCCGGTATGAAGTCGTCGACGCGAACAGCCTGGTCACGTCTCACGGCGACGATCTCACTCCGAACCCGGCATTCCCGCCGGAACTGCAGCCGCGCGATCGGTCCCGCGCTCTCTCGCAGGATCAGATTGCCGGTATCGCTGCAAACCTGCAGCCCGAGCGTCTCGGCTTCTCCCCACAGGCCGAGTCCGGTGCGCCGATCGTCGGGCCGGATGGCATCGTCGAGTCCGGTAACGGTCGGGTGCTCGCCTTGCGCCGTGCCTACAATCAGGGCGGCGTGTCGGCTGATAACTACCGAAACTTCCTGCGGTCTCAGAATTTCGATGTCGAGGGCATGAGCAATCCCGTTCTTATCGCCCGGCGCGTCACCGATCTTGAGGACGCCGCCCGCGTCGGATTCGTGACTGCTGCGAACCGGTCGACGGCGATGCGACTCGGCGCCACAGAACAGGCGCTTTCCGACGCCCGGCTTCTCGATACCGCTCTCCTTGACAGTCTCGACGGCCCAGACATTCGCGCGACCGGCAATCAGTCGTTCGCCCGCGGCTTCATGTCGAAGCTGCCGCGCGCTGAACAGGGCTCGCTCGTCGACAAGGATGGTTTCCTATCGCAGGACGGCGAGCGCCGGATAACGGCGGCGCTGATGGGCCGTGCCTATGGTGAGCCGGTCTTGCTCGGCCGCGCGCTTGAGGACACCGACAACAACATCAAGAGCATTGCCGGTGCGCTCGCCGACTCCTCGGCGCCATGGTCGAAGATGCGAGATGCCGTGTCGCGCGGCGAGATACCTGCCGGCATGGATATCACCGACGATCTTATGAATGCGGTGCGCCTGGTCATGAAGGCCCGCGACGAGGGCCGCACCGTAAAGGATCTGGTCAATCAGGCTGAGATGTTCGGCGGTCCCGACGAGCTGTCGAAGATCATTGCCCGGGCGATGTTCTCAGACATGGATCTTCGCCGTCCTGTCGGTCGCGCTCGGCTTGCCGAGTTCCTCCGAGACTATGCCGACGAAGCGATGAAGAACGATGCAGGGCCGCGCCTCTTTGGCGAAGCTCTCGGCGCCGGCGACATCCTGAAGTCCTCGCTTGAGCGTGTCGGTCGCAACGATCTGATGCGGGTCGCTGAGGAGCGTCTGACGCCTGATGCAGTGGAGAAGCTCGCCGACGATCCGCTGACGGCGGAAGCGGCCATTATGGACGCGCAGCGCTTGCGCGCAGAACGGTCGGGGATCAAGGTTGACCTGGGCGATGGACTCGGCGAGCGGTCGCTTGACGACATTCTCGACGAGGCCGACGACGAGCTTGCCGCGGCCAAGGAAATCGAAGCCTGCACGATCGGACGGGATCAGACACAATGAGCATTGCGAACTGCCTGACGAAGCTCGTAGCCGCCAAGCGGATCACCCAGAAGCAGGCCGACGACGCCCTTGCCCTTCACGACGGCTTGCAGGGGCGCCTGTATCCGAACATGGGGCCAACGTCGGCGGAAGCCGCCAGCGCGCTTGAGGCGGCGCGTGTGATGGCGCAGGCGGCACAGGAACGCAAGCTGATGGCCGCGAAGCAGGCGATCGCCTACGCGTCCGCCCTTGACCGTATGGAGAAGCACCCGGCCGGCAAGACTGTCGGTCTTCAGAGCATGCTCGTCCGCGACAACCTCGAAGGCGGCGAGGCGACGGGAACCGCCATCCATATCGACGGTCACAGCGAGAACGTGACAAAGCGGCTCCTCGGCATGATGAACGGCGCGATGAAGCCCTATTCATCCCGTCTGGCCGGTCTCAGGCAGGACACGGAATCCATTTGGAATGTGGTGGGCGAGCTGTTCGGCGAAGACACCGGCGACGATGCGGCGAAGGCGGCGGCGACCGGCTGGAAGCAGGCAACCGAATATGCCGTTGCGCGTGTGAAGCGCGCCGGTAAGCCGCTTTCCGTGCTCGAGGACTGGCGCCTGCCGCAGAATTGGGACAGCACCCGCGTCAAGCAGTTCTCTCAGCAGCAGTTCGTTCATGACCTGATGACCGAATTTGAGGCCGGGAACCTCAAGGTCATGGACAAGCAGGGCCAGGGCGAGGCGCCGCGTGCAGCCGTCGGCGGGATCATCGCGAACGCCTACAAGGACATCACGCTCGGCAAGGCGAACAGCGGGACCGGCGGCTTCTCCAATCAGCTACGCGTGTTCCGTTTCCAGAACCCCGACGCCTACATCCGCCTGATGCAGAAATACGGGATCGGCGACGGCGGGCTCTACAATACGATGATGGGCCACCTCGGCGGCATGGGGCGAGAGATCGCTACCGTCGAGATCCTCGGTCCGAACTATGAGGACAATTTCCGGCGGCTTCTCGATGCCGCCCGTGAGGATGATGCAGTTCGCAACAAATCACTGGGTGCCAAGCTCAAGCGCTCGATCACGATGAACAGCCCGGCGGCGGTGCAGCGCACCTATGACGCGGTGACCGGGAAGCTCGGCGTTGCTCAGAGCGAGCTGATGGCGAGCATCGGCGGCGGCTTGCGGAACCTGCAGACGGCGGCGCGCCTCGGCTCGGCGACGATTGCAGCGCTGCCCGGCGACAGCTTCACGGCTTCCCTCGCTGCGAACCACAACGGCATACCGGCGACCGCCGTCCTCGGCCGTCTCGTGCGCGATCTGGCAAACGATAAAGAGGCAGAGGCGATTGCCCGACAGGTCAACCTGACAGCCGCCTCCGTCATGGATCACGCACTCGGCACCCGGCGCTTCGCCGACGAGGTAGTGGGCCAGGGCCTCACCGGCCGCGTTGCCGATACTACGATGCGGCTCACCGGGATCAACGCTTGGACGGAAGGGCTGAAACGTGCCTGGGCGATGGAGTTCAATGGCTTCATTGCACGGCAGGCCGATCATTCCTTCAACGATCTGGATCCGGCATTCCAAGGTTTCCTGAAGCGCTACGGCTTCACGCCGGAACAATGGGACAAGCTGCGCGCTACTCCGCAGATCGAAGCGGACGGCGCTCGGTTCTTCGACGTGAACGGCGTCGAGGATCAGGAGCTCGCCGATCGGTTGATGTCGGCCATTCTCGACGAGAGGCGCTTTGCCGTCATCGAGCCTGATGCCCGTATCCGTGGCGCCATGACGGCGGGGCTGCAGCGCGGCACCTTCATGGGCGAAATGGCCCGATCCGCAACGCAGTTCAAATCCTTCCCGATGACCTTCATGATGACGCACATGATGCGTGCGGCAATTCAGGATGGGGCTTGGAACAAGATTTCCGCCGGCGCGAAGCTGGTCACTCTCGCGACCATAGCCGGGGCCGTCACATCTCAGATGCAGTCGCTCGTTGCCGGCCGCGATCCGCAGGACATGAGCACGCCGGAGTTCTGGACGCAGGCATTCATCCGCGGCGGCGGGGGCGGCATGCTGGGCGATCTCGTCTATTCCTCGTCGACGCGCGGCGGTGATGGCCTGAAGGAATACATCCTGGGGCCGGCTCCGGGTACGATCCTGTCGGCAACAGGCGACCTCTCAAAGGCGCTCATCGGCGACGGGAAGATGACGGGCAAGATGCTCGCGCAGCATATCAAGGCATGGACGCCTGGCTCGTCGCTGTGGTTTTCGAAGATCGCGACGGACCGACTTCTGTTCGATCAGATCCAGACCATGCTCGATCCAAACTATCGGCAGTCGTTCTCGCGATACGAGCAGAGGATGAAGAAGGACTTCGGCCAAGCCTTCTGGTGGCGCCCTGGCGAGGTTGCGCCGGATCGAGGCCCGCGCCTGCCTTAGCGCTTCCCTTCGGCAAGCAGTTTATCAATTACCGTTTGCTGCTTTTCGAACGCTTCTAGAAGTCTTTCGATGCGCTCTTCAAGAGCGCTTTGCCTGAACGATGCTTCGAGGCGAGATACTATTTCAGCGTTCAAGGAACGCCCTGACTCCTGTGCTGCCGCCGTCAGCCTAGCTCTAAGCGGCGACAGCATTCTGAGCCCGAATGGGGCAATAGTTCCGATCTTTTCACCGCCTGTTTTCATAGCTGCACTTTGTAGTCAATTTGCAGTTGCCATCAATGACTACAGAGTGTAACTAGCTTCATTATGTAACTATGGTTGCTAAAAGGGGAACGCAGGTGAAAGCGAAAAAGCCACCGTTCGGACTCCGCATGCCAGACGACGTGAAAGAATGGGTTGCACGTCAGGCAAGAGAAAACATGCGATCACTAAATGCAGAGATCGTCATGGCTCTAAAAGAAAAAATGGATCGATCGGCCGTCATAACTATTTCTGAACAAAAGGCCGGCGAAGCGCGCGTAAAACAGGGACGCGAAACTCACTGAGGAAACAAGGAATTGCATGAAGATTCTCTTTTCGTTTCTGGTAGACGAGGATTCCTCGGGAATGTTCTGAATAGTTCGGTGGCAGCGTCACTGCCATCGGAGTACGCCATAGCACTACCAGCTGTGTCGGCCGATGTGCTGGCGGAAATGGAGCATGTCGAAAGCTTGTTCCATGCCTATGAGGAAGCTTGGCGAGAGGCGGAGGCAGCTTCCGAGTTCATTGAGAATCCTACGGAAACTGATGAGTGTCGGTGGCGAGAAGCCAGGCATCGCGAGGCAGAAGCGCTACATGCCCTGCTCTCCTATGAGGACAAAAGTCTCTCAGCCTTCAAGATCAGGGCAGACTGTCTTCAGATCATCATGCAGGACAAACCACGGCGTGCCGTTGGTGACGGCCGCGAGGCCTTCCGAGTATTTCTGAATTCCGTCGGACGCTTCTAGCCCTGTGCTTTGCAGGGTTTTGCATGCGCGGGGATTATCCTGCGCATGTCTATCACCTCGCCCGACGATCGCATCACTGAATACAACCCGGTTGTCGCGACCACAGAGTTCGGCGCCGATTTCCCTGTTTTCAATAGTAGCGACCTCAAGGTCATCCATGACGGCGAGGAGCGCAGTGATTTTACGGTCACCGCGACCTATGTCGATGGCATTTCGACCGACGCGAAAGTCGTTTTTCTCCTTGGAATTGTGGGGAAAGTCCAAGTCGTCGGAGCGCGTGAGCCGCGCCGGACAAACCGATTCCAAAATGGAGGTCCGCTACCCATAAGAGACCAGAACCTTGCGCTGGACACTCTTGAGTCTGAAGTGCAAGAGCTGGCTCGGAATATCAATCGGGCGCCACTATCCCCTTACGGCGTGCCGGGCCCACGCTTTCCCATCCCCGAAGGCAGTATGCTGATCGGCTGGGATGGCTCCGGTAACCTAGAGAACAAGGCCTCCGAGAGCGCAAGCCAAGCCGCCGCAGAGGCCGCCGCGGAGGCCGCTTTGGCCGCTGCGAACGCCGGCTTCGTGTTTGACACTCACGCCGATTTCCTGGCTGCAAATATCCCCGCAGTTCTGATGTTCGTTCAGCTCGCGGGATATTACGCGCCGGGCGACGGTGGCGGGCACATGCGGGAGCGCTCGACTGCGCTTGATGTCTTCGCCGAGCAATCTGCCGACGGTTCCTGGTGGGCGCCGTCGGTTCCTCCGTCGGGCAGAATTTCTGTTAAGGCGTTCGGCGCTCGCGTTAACGGCGCCTCCGACGACATCACGGCCATCAACAAAGCGCTTGAGTTCAGTTCTGAATACGGCGTCGAGATTCATCAGCCTGTCGGCAAATCGATGATCGGCGCCTTGATCACGATACCGGATCGGGCCGCCTGGTTGGGCGTCAACTTCATGTCCGTCGTGGAGAAGTTGCCAACCTACGCGGGGGCAATGCTCAAATCCGAGAACTTCGATATCCTTACTGGCACGAGCGATCCGTTTGCCGCTGGTGTGCCAGAAACGATACTCGTCGATCAGATCACGTTCAACGGCAACTACCAATCACAGGACCGGGCGACTTACCTCCAGACCTCGGGTGACGGCTGCAAGATATTTGCTCGCAAGCCGTATTTCCGTGCCCGCATCTTCAACATGCAGGGCGAGGGTTTCTACTGCGAGTGCCCGAACGGGAACGGTCCTATCCCTCTAAAGCCTGGCTATTCTCGCCAAGCTCTCATCGATCTTTATATCCACGGCACGCAGTACGAAGGCATCATCTGGAAAGGGCCAGCGGATGTGCGCATGGACCACGTTTTCCAAACCGATGCTGGCTCCCGTATTACGTCGCAGGAGAACAACGGGCTGATTTCTTCACCCCGGTTCGGAGGCATGCTCTACGGTGCTGTGATCGACGGGGTGGGCGCGGAAATCGGGTTCATACATTCCTGGGGGAACCTGGCCGGGAGCGGCATCCGATGGAATGGCGGTCGCGTAAACGCAGATCTTCTGATGGCGGAAAGCTGCCGCTATGGTGGTTTGAAAATCGAAGGCTCTGCTTTCGGAGCGATCAACACCATCGATGTGCATCGGACAGGAGGTTTTAACGGCGATACGACGCCAGACTTCATCTACGACGGCTCGGGCGGGAACAACGCGAAGGTGAAGATCAAGTGCTTGACGCTCTATCGATCCAACCCGGCGTACACCACACCACGAAACGGCGCGGTTATTACTGGCGATTTCATCGAGATCGGAAACTTCGAGGCCGAAGGCAGCAACACTGCCGGACATGCTCTGGTGATCGAAAACGATACGGCGCAGTGGATCAGCGTCAATGGCGGGGATATCAGCCGTTGGAAGGGCGCCGCACCGGACGGCCTTGAATCGTCTGCCGTTTACAGGAAGACCACCGGCACCGGGAATATGCTCAACGTTAAGGCCAATGTTAGAGACTGCGGTGTTGGCCTCCGATCAGCGGGCACCCCACGCGTCGAAACGATCGATCTGCAGTGCTTCTTTGCGACTGGTCAGCTTATGTTTACCGGTGATCTCAAGACAAATGCCGGTCAGCGTTGGGATATCCGCGGCACAATCAACGGCGTCTACGTCGGATCGAAGAATAAGGGCGTCTCCGTTGCATTCAATGCGAACTCAACGTTGGAGCAAGATATAGCGATCGCGCACGGCCTATTTGCCGCTCCGCCGTTGGGTTCTTTCTGGGTCAATGGTGTTTCTGACACCGGTACCGGCATCACCCTCGGCGCATTCCAGTACCTGTACGCCTATAACTCCGACGCAACGAACATCTATGCGAAGGTCAAGCTGTCGACCGCGAACGGAAGCGACACCCAGCCGCGCTTGAACTGGGGAGCGGAAATTTAACGGGTCGCGGCCTCGTGAATAGCGCGGCTTGCCTCTAAGAAGCAGTCATTGAACGAGCTCGCTACGGCCCTCAGTCCAGCTAAGCATTCCTCGTCCAGCTTGAAGGTTAGTAGATGGCCTTCGATTGTGACGAGCATTTCCCCATTCAGCGAGCCTGTTAAATGAAGCCCTTTTGCCCCGTCCGCGACCTTTAGGCCTCCCTTGTCGAATGGGCCAGAGGCAGCGTTTTTAGCCTCTACGGCGACACTCCTCCGAAGCTCTCCGTGGTGAGCAATAGCGTGACGGATCGGCTCATACTGCGGAAATCTTGACGTGAATTCTCTCGTTGCCGCCCGCATTGCAGCCTTGTCGACGGCGCTCTTGAGCGTCTCACATTGATGCAGGTTTGCTTTCAAAGCTTCCATGCTCTTGGCGAAGTGAAACACGGACATTGCGGCATCTCGGCTTGCTATAAGTTCCCACCCCGAAAAGATGTTGCGCTCTTGGGAGAGAGCCGACATGTACTCCATACGCCGTATGTCGAATACCGTGTCCATGACTTCGTTGGTTCGGCTAAGGTTCTGTTGTACCAGCTGTGCCGCATGTGTCTTCAAGCGAAGCGCATTTTCGACCCTGCCCGGGTACTCTCTCACGAGAGAGATGAGTAGTGATGACATCAGTTGCGCTGTTTCTCGCTCCTGAGGAGGCAAGAGTTCTAAAGGCAGAAAGTTGGCCTGCGGAAGATTCTCTCTATTCAATTGTCGATACTCGCGGCGAGTTCACGCGCGCCCCCTGCAGAATGTTTCGTTTTATGCGGTCTATCCCGGAGCCGATATCGGTGACATCTACCCCGTCCATCACCTCCAGATCGTACCGCCACCATTGGAGCTCGAGGAGTTCTGTCCTGTATCGTTCCTCAAATCTCCATTTCATCACCTTCGCAGGTGAGCCGGCAACGATCGCGTAGGGAGGAACGTCTTTTGTTACGATCGCCCCTGCACCAATGATGGCTCCATCCCCTATGGTGCAGCCCCGCATAATCGTAGCGCCTTGTCCGATCCAAACGTCATTGCCGATCGTGATCTTAGCTTGACGGGCTCCGTTGCTGCCGTGCGCTTTTGCTTGCTCGACGAGATCTTTGTTCATTTCCCAATAACGCCGCGTCTGCTCAGCGGGGAACTGCCTGATCGAGTTGTGCTCGAAGATCACGTGAGCCGACAGGTGAGCAGCGGGGTGCTGAACCAATCCAATCTGACAGCCGGGGCCGATCATGCAAAATCGACCAATGCTATTTACATGCCTTACCACGGAGTTTTCGCCACCCAGGAAGGTGAACGCTCCAATCCGCTCCACGTCGTAGAGGCCGGCGCGCAATTCTACCGGCTCTTCGACCTCAATCCGTGAGCACCCAAAGCGAAGTCTCACGTCTCCGACGATGCGAACTGACGGAGAGCTTTCTGGTGGCTTTACTGCAATGGACATGTTTCTCCCCCTCCGTGCTGAATCCACCATGTTTGCAACCTGGCGTCAACGGGTGCTCCGCGGTGTGCTTTGCGCCGCCTCCTCCCACCGCCGATTATCCCCGTCGAACACACGACGGGAGCGATCACGTTGGAAGAAGACGCCAAGACACCGGATCGACTGATGGAACTGCCAGAAGAAACGCGCAAGTTCCTTGCGCAGCTCCGCGATGACGATCTCGAAACCCTTAAGGACGGTTTGAACCTCGTCATTTCACTCCGCACAGTCGGCACTTTCATGAAGTGGCTGATCCTGTTCGTCGTCGGTACCTTCGTCGGCGGCGTGATGATCTGGGAAAACGTCCTCAAGGTGATCCGCTTCCTCACTCCCGAATTGCCGAAGTGAGGCCACGATGAACCGCACCACCTTCTTCGCCTATGTCCGCCGCGCCCCCTTCGGTGGTCGCCTCACCCAGTCGCAGATCGACGGCATGAACGCCATTCTCGATGAGTGGGATCGGCGCGGTCTACTCGATAAACGCTGGCTGGCTTACATGCTGGCGACCTCACTCCATGAAACCGGCTCCCGCATGCAGCCGATCAGGGAACTGGGCGGCGACAAGTATCTGTCGAAATACGATACCGGCAAGCTCGCAAAGGCGCTCGGCAACACTCCCCAGGCGGACGGCGACGGCCAGAAGTTCGCCGGCCGCGGGCTCGTGCAAATCACCGGACGGTCGAACTATCGCAAGTTCGGTATCGAGGCCCGTCCCGACGAGGCGCTGAAGATGCCGACGGCGGTTAGCATCCTCTTCGATGGAATGCTGGAAGGCAAATTCACCGGCCGTCGTCTGTACGACTTCTTCAACCAGAAGGCAGACGATCCGGAGAACGCGCGGCGGATCGTCAACGGTACCGACAAGTCGAAGCTGATCGCCGGCTATCACAAGAACTTCCTCGATGCGCTTGAGGCGGCGACAGAAGCCGTGCCAGTACCTGACGCCAAGCCTGAAGACGCGCAGCCCGACGACGTGCCGGCGGCTCAGAGCAAGTCCCTCTGGACTATCCTTGTCACGCTCTTCCCCGGCCTCGGCGGTCTCGCGTTCCTGCAGAATATCGACAACGTGTTCGCGCTCGGTGCCTTCGGGCTCGTGCTCCTCGCCGTCTCTGTGGGCGCGTGGCTCGTCTTCACCGGCCGGGTCACCATCAACCGTGGGAAGGCTGCAGCGTGACCTGGCTGTACGCCCTGCTGGCGAAGATCAAGGGATATGCGCTCGCAGCTGCGGGCGCTCTCTTGTTTCTGGCGTTCGCTTATCTGCGGGCCCGCCAGGACGGCAAGAACGCAGCCATGATCGAGCAGGCGCGCAAGCGTGCAGATGCTGCCCGACAGAAGAAGGAAAGCGATGATGAGGTTGATCGCATGGGCGCTGATCGCCGTCGCGGCGAGCTCGGCCGCTGGATGCGCGACAAGCGGTGATTTCTGCGATGTCGCGAGTCCTATTCGCCCGTCTGTCGACGACACTCTGACCGACGGTACGTCGAGCCAGATCCTTAAACTGAACCGCTACGGCGAAAAAGCCTGCAGGTGGAAACCATGACGCAGCTCCCTGACCTTCCCGAGATCGATGCCCTCGCGGACAATGATGTCCTCTATGTGTGGGATGCGAGCACGCCAAGCGCTCCTGACAAGAAGATCACTGGTCTGAAACTGAGGCCGGCCGGCGCGAAGGTCACTCACTATTTCCGGTACGAGTCCACCGTCATCATCCCGGCGATCAACGCCGCGACTGAGGGCTCCGCAACGATCGCTGTGGCAGGCGCCGCCGTCGGCGATCACGTCGTGTTCAATATGCAGGATGCGCTGCCGGCCGATCTCGGCATAACCTCGGTTCGGGTGTCTGCGACCGATACTGTTCAGGTGCGATTCCGCAATCTCCACACCGCGAATGCATACGCTGGCGGCACCCTCGCCTGCACTGCTCTCGTCATCCGCTCGGCTGCGGCTTGACGTTCCCCACTGTATTCGGGGAATGCGGGAACGCGGGGAACGCCCCAACACGATTTCAAACACTTGACCCAAATTCCTAATCTGGGGGTCGCGCGTTCGAATCGCGCCGGGATCACCATTTTTCCTGACGATAACGACGAGCGCCCAAGGCGGCTTATCGGCCGCTCTGGAGCGTTCCAGTATTTCGTTGAAAAACTG
>Ga0228711_1000652_pt1 | contig 44971 bp, 28 predicted proteins | sample MedpolnodulmetaG_2_FD_177996 | JGI IMG/M metagenome (GOLD analysis project Ga0228711, IMG submission 177996) | Root nodule microbial communities from Medicago polymorpha collected in Santa Monica, California, United States - brown nodules | ecosystem: Host-associated > Plants > Roots > Nodule...
TTTTTTATTTTTATTTATAAAATTAAAAAAAAAAAAAAAAACTAATTCAAAACCAATTTAACTTTAACTAATAATAATGACAATAATTATGCTTTTTTAATTACTTTTAAAAGTGAGATGTATCTTTCCATCACAAACTAATTTATACACTTTTTTTTTAATAATTAAAGCAAAATAAAATTTATTCCAACTTTACATTTATAAAACTTTAACTTTGTTCTTTTTTTTTTTTTAATTTAACTTTCCTCCAACTCCTTTAATCAAGATTTAAACTTTTTATTGGTTATATTAGTATTTTCTATCTTGTCAAGATTTAAACTTTAAACTCCTTTAATTCATCCCCTAAAATTAATTTTTTTGAACAGAAAAAAAATATTCCACACCTGCGTGTTGCGTAGGGTACAATTTATATATAGTTTGAGTAATGATATTTATACAACTGTTTGATCATAACTTTTGCGACGGTCTTTTTTTCTTTCTTTTTATTGGTCAAAATTAATAGAGAAAAAAAGGAAGAAAAATGATACACGCATCATATAAGTATGAAAGAGAGAGTTATTAAAAAATTATCACAAAATAGTTGAACGTATGTAATTTCTCTTATAGTTTATACGATTGTAGCATCAAAAATAAGCTTTTTACTTTTCAAGTTTTATTATTTATTTCCTTTCAAAAAAAAAGTTTTATTATTCATGTTGTCATGTCTCATCTCAACTAACGTGCCTGCAGCCTGCGACCGGGAGTATAGTAAATTATTCGTCAACTAATTAAATTTAATTCTTTTAAACTGATGAATTTTTTTAGCATAGCTAAGTGATTTCTTAAAAAAAGAAAAACTGTGCTTTTAATAGCAAACATATCTTACTTGGTAATGGAAAAGATGTGAAAGATAACAAAACGAGCTGTGAGATTGTTTCTGATAATTTATAAAAACAACTTGGTGAAAAAAAAAGAAGTTAATGACTAAATTGTTTTCCGAAATTTAGTTAAAGAACCATTGATATGATTTTACCTTTTATTTATAATTATTTTAAGCATATATGATGATTTATATGCGAATAGACTAAAACGACAAATATGATGTAAAATAACACATGTTTACAATTGAATCTTAGATTTAAAGCTTAAAAATTTATATGTGTCCTTTACAATGTAAGATGTACTCTGTTTAAAGAAAAAAAACCTTACAGGCTACAACTTGTTTAGTGGATAATCACATTGCCATTTTTATAGTTAAAACAATTTACAATCAGAAATGTGGAATATAAAGGGAAGTGGATATCTACACAAATAACATTCATAACATATAGTTGATTATTATTTTACCAAAATCATAACAAATAATTATTAACATTTATCCCTAGAAAAAATAATACAGTGCCCATGGAGGTGTTTTCCCCTCATTTTGCACTTCACAATAAAATGATACAATTTTATTTTTAAAAAAAAAATTCATACAATTTGTCAAAAATAAAATTAGTCTCAATTATTACAACTACTATTATTTAATCAACACGTCTTCTAAAATAAAAAAAACAACACGTGACGTGCGTGGAATGCATGTTCTCAGCAAAACATGTTCAAGCTAGATTAATAGAAATGGTCAAAGATACACTGATTGGACTATTTGTGAAGAATCCATTTCCATTGAAATCATCGTAAGCTGAACTAGAAGGAATAGATCATGATAAGCCCAAAGTGCAATGAAGTTGAAGTAGAAATCAAGAACTTAATCAAGGTATGGCTCAAAGTCCTAGCTTCACTATGTTACTGTTATTTCATATCCTCAAACATACCAAAAGGCATATTAAGGTTTCTGTCCTTGTCTCCAATTTTGTACCTTTTCACCATCTTACCATTTCAACTCTCTTTTGTTCTCCCAATAGGTATCACTTCTTTCTTCATTACTTGGCTCACAAACTTCAAACTTCTCCTTTTCACCTTTGATTTGGGTCCTCTCTCTTCCAACCCAAAAATCTCTCTTCCTCTCTTTCTCACCTTTGCTTGTCTCCCAATTAGAATCACACAAAAACAAAAACACCCATCAAAATTCAATGTTTTGCTACCAATCAAAGCCTTGCTTTTTTGTCTTTTCCTTATAAGCCTAAATGACCAAAAACAAAAGCAAAAGATGTACCCATCGATTATTATTATGGGTCTCTATTGCAGCCTCATATATTTATTATTAGATCTTGTTTTGGGATTTTTCAACATTTTGATTAATTTTGTATTTGGGATTGAGCTTGAATTACCATCTAATGAACCTTATTTGTCATCTTCATTGGGTGATTTTTGGGGGAAAAGATGGAACCTCATGGTAACATATATACTGAGACACACCGTATACACTCCCATGAGAACATTAATGTCTAAAACTATGCTAGGCCCTCAATGGGCTCCAATGCCTGGAATTATGGCAACTTTCTTGGTGTCTGGATTAATGCATGAGCTTCTATTTTACCATGTCACACATGTTACACCCACGTGGGAAGTAACATGCTTCTTTGTGCTTCATGGGGTGTGTGTAGTTGTGGAGATTGGTGTGAAGAAGTGGTTGGGTCATAAATGGAGAGTACATTGGGCCATATCTGGGCCTATTACTGTAGTGTTTGTGGTGTCCACTGCTGCATGGCTATTCTTTCCACCGTTGTTACGTGATGGTGCTGATCAGAGAAGCATTGAAGAGTTCAAAATTTTGGTTGATTGTGTAATGAGAAAGTTTTAGGTTGCGATTTTCTCCACCACATTGGTCTGCAGGTCCAAATATTTATGTGATTGTAGTATTTATATGATATGATTGTTGGCTTGAGTTAACAGAAATAGTTTTCACATTTTATCATTCTTGTTGGCATGTCTCAACTCAATTAACCTGCCTGAGTATATAAAGTATACTATATGGTTGTAGACTTGAATCTAATCGGGATTATTGGAATAACAGACAATTTGTCTATTTTCTGTGCTTCCTGCATTTGTTTGAGCTGTATAAGGAAATTGGAGGCCTAACTCTTATCAAGAGTCTTATCAATCCGATGTGGGACATGAGTTTTTCCCAATACACCCCCGTCACGCCCAGCACTCTTTGGGCTTGGTGCGTGAATCGGTAGGTGGCCCTTGAAATCGACAGGCTCTGATACCATAAGGAAATTGGAGGCCTAACTCATCCTTAAAAACCAGTTCATAAGGTGAGGATTGCCTCCTCTATATAAACTCTTATCAAGAGTCTTATCAATCCGATGTGGGACATGAGTTTTTCCCAATACTGTATATGCTTTTACAATCTGTTGGTGCTCAATTTTCAGTCTTTAGTGATCAGTTTAGAGGGTCTGGGAACCTAAGTTTTGGGAATTTTTTTCCTAACTCTGTGTTAGATTTGACACATGCTAACTGTTCTAATCTGAAGTTAGTATCTGGCAGTACACTGAACCAATTGAGCTTGTTTTGGAGTCTTTAGAGAAGGCAGGGTCTTCTTTTTTGGATATCTGTTGTTGTCTCACTGGAGCAATTTAAGACTGCAGAAGCTGTTGATTTTTCAGAGGCATTTTTCTGGTTCTGTTGTTTCTCTGAGATGCTTCAGTCTCACCATCTTGTTCAGGATGCATTCTCTGATAAGTTCTATTGCTGTTCTGCCACATGGTGGAAATTTCCCCAATTTATGCCCTTTGGAGGATTCTTTTCCTAATGTATCCTGTTAATATGGGGTGGATTTAGGATCGTTGCTGTTGTTACTTTGGTAACATCAGTAATTAATTCTGATGGAGCATTTTGACTGCTGTGGTTGCTATCATATATTGGTATTTAGAGTTGCAGCCCAATTTGGCTTTATGGGATCTCTAATTTGGCTTTTGAGTACAACCTGCACATTGTGGACTTCATGTAGGTTTGGTTGCCATAGCAGTAGTTTGGTTTTAGTTTTGTTTGTCTCAGAAGTGGTCTTTATACCACATGTGACTTTCTTTGCCAGTTATTAACAAGGTTTTGGCTTAGTCCTCCAATTTTGTACTTTAGTTTTTTCTTGTATTCTTTTTGGCTTATATCAGAAAGGGAAAAAAAAAATCCAATTTTTTAAGAGAAGCAAAAAGAAGAAAGATTTTTAGTTTTTCTTCCTAAGTTAAGCATAGTAGTTTAAAAAGTTATCATAAAATTGTATCACACGATACAACCACTTCCTCTCTTTAAAGTTTAGGGTTAGGATTCTTATAACATGATCGTGTTTCCCTCAAAAACAGCATGAAGAGAAAAAACTTAGCATATGTTCTTGTGCCAAACATCACCATCATCAACAACAAAATGATCCATGTCATACTAATGAGAAGAGCTTAGCTCAACCTTTTTTTGTAGAATCATAAAAATAAGAACAAGATTTACCAACTTATTTTCTTCATATATAGTACAAAAACCAAATAACCCACTTTCATCAACTTATTTCCCTTAAATACATACTCCCACTATTTACCAACTTCTGAAATGAATGGGGCTTAAATACATCGATTATAACATAAGTAATGTAAGAAAATTCAATCGAAACGCCACTATCCAACGATAAATACATCTATCCATAGAAAATATTGTATTCAGGAGAGCCAAGTCATATTCTCTCAAGCAGATGATCGGTGATTTGTACTTGTATTGAATTTCATTAGTTTACGCAGAACTTTATTCGCCATCACTCAAGATGGGAACTATGAGTGGGTTCATTTGTGCCAGATATACAATCGCCCACCTGATAAAACAAATCAACCACCAAGGTAAGCTTAACGGGGGAGAAGAAAAGAGTAAGGTTATGCACGACAAAACAGGACATGACTATTCACAAGCTAGAACTACTACCGGAACCAAAAGGAAATGTACTATCACATACATAAAATAAAAATAAAAAATGAATACAAGTTTATCAACACAAGACAGACATATTTAGAAACTAAATCACTATGATGTTAAAATGAGTGCTATGGATATAGACGATTATTAAATATCCCCTCCACCCAAAGCAATGTGTTTGTATCATACCATCTAAAGCCCAATTTTCTCCCTACCTTGATTATACTGGACAAGACTTTGTTATAAAATATACCCCAAAAACACTACTTGCATGTTTGGAAAGTGACAAAATCACGTTAACATTGTGCTTTCACCAAGAAGCTACGAATTGAAAAAGTGAACTGCCGCATTCTCAGCAGCATACTAATGTAATGTCTTTCCAAATACTGAAATTCAAATAAGCAATGTCTTTGTATCATTCCATCTAAAGTCCCTTTCTCCCTCCCTTGATTGTATTTGACTTAATGTCTGACAGCATATACTCCTTGGGGTGAGGAAGAAAACATCCACTCCACGTGTGTTTGTTCAATTTTATCACAAGTTCCTTACTAGAACTCAAATAAATAAGTACCTAACTTGTTTACAATTTCCTCATGGAAAACATAGTGCAGATGGCTAGTAACAATGATAGCAAGTTAATTTACAGATATTAATGCAAAGCACTTATTGATTCATAGTCCACTCACAGTTTGAAGATTTCCATTTACTAACACACTACAAATATATTACAGTTAACTTACACATCAAGAACAAGTTAAAGTTTCCTCCTCTAAGAAAAACAAGATAAAGTTTCCCATCACATTCTTTTGTCTACTTGTGACATTTGGTGGAAAATTCCCTACTTGCCCAGGCATGACTATCTAAACAAATTCCATTTTCACAGTTTGTTTGTGCCTATTCAATTACTTTTACTTAGTGCTGCTAAAAAGGATACGATATTTGACTTGTGCAGCAGTATCATGGTTTTGGTCAGAGTAAAAGAGCAAGTATTAGAACAAACAATTTCAAGGGAATCAATTATGAAGTGAATATATTAAGCTTGGGGAGTAAAGAGCCATGAAGCGTTTACACAGACAAGGACATCAGACACGACACCGATAATGACACATGGACATTAGTAATGATAAAAATGGAAGTGAGTGAATGTAACCACATGTGTCAAACTGTCAGTATCGTAACTTGTACGAGTGTTAGACACTCGGACACATCTTCGACCTGAAATGTTGGTGCTACACATGTGAGGAGTTTTACAATACTACTTTTTCAAGTGACCAATACCTTGCCAAGGAAGTAAGCCTAGTTGTGAAACTTTTCAGTATTGCAATGTCTATTCAAACATTAACCAAGCTAAGAATGTTAAATCAAACACGGACTTACATCATCCAGCAGCATATTGTTGATGTAAGGACCAATGTTAGGTGAAATCTGCAACAAAATAATAAGATATTAGAGGACAGAACTTTGAGAGTGAACGGAGACAGAGTGACATTTTCATAAACAATTCATAACAAATAAGGTACTAAACCACACAACCTGCCCAGAAAGATGTCGATAAAATCTACTCTGCAAAAATTGAATAACATGACACAAACCAATTCACAATTTCCCAAGATCTATCAGTTATGTCAATAATGAATGCCCATATTTTGATTCTCTCAAAGATATTGTTAAATATAATGTGATCTATGGAATCATTTCCTTCTATGAGGTGTAACTAAAGTCTGTAGACAACATTTGAAAAGAGTTATCTTATCAATTATCATCAATTAGTCCAATCCTTTTTGTCTTAGACCCTATTGGAGTAAACAACTTATTTTCCAACTTTTAGCATACTTATCATACAAGAGCTTATGAATAAGCTATTTCCATAACTCAAGATAAAATAAAATTGTAACCTGTTTTCATATTTTCTTGAGAGCTTATGAAAATAAGCGGAAAACAGATTACGAACATGTCAGAAGCTATTTTCATAAGTTCTGCCAGACAATGTCACAAGTGCTTATGCAAGTAGATAAGCTCAAATAAGTCAATCTAAACAGGCCCCTTAGTTTTGGCACTGGAAAAATGGAAATACATAAATTCAAACAAAAAAAAGTAAAGATGAAATTTTTGATAGAAAATAAAACCATTATAAGATAATCCAATCCAACCATCCACATAAAATGGAATTATATAAGAATTTACCATAGCCAATAATTATTTGGTTACTTCAATTAAAATAAAATAAAATTGTGGGTTGCTCCAATTTAGTGCATAATTGACATGAAGAATCAAAATAAATGAAGAAATTAAGAAGGGTTAATGGATAAGATTAGTACTAAATAACAATAAATTGAATTTTGGTGGAAGAGTAAGCGTACAGATTAGCAGAAGGTCCTTTGTTGAAGCAAATTCTTGTAGAAAGGCATGCGATGATTCCGATTAATAGGAAGATTAGCGAGGTAACAACGAAACCCATTTCGATTTCGATCTGCTTAATTACACAGATTCAAACAAAGTGTTCATAATAATTCAGATTGTATGAATGAATGAACGTGCAGCTACAGCTACAGTTACATTACACGTGGAAGGTCGTGTTTCTTTTTATCTGGACCGTCCAAATATCTAATTTTTTTTAGGGCAAAGGGCAAGTTTATTTTTGCTAAAAAAAGGGGTAAGTTTATTTAAAATGTATTTTTAACTAAATAAAAAAGACCGTCTTTCAGTCCTCACAAGATTAACTCAGTTGGTAGAGACAATGCATAAAATATGCAAGGTGTAGGTTCGAACCCCGACCACCACACAAAAAAAATCGTCTTTCAAGTATTCAATTTTTATTTTTTTAAAGATAAAAATTCAATCCTTAAAAAAAGGATAGTAATTCAATGTATTTCATTTAAAATCAAGTGGGAAATACAAATAATTGAGATTAGTTGTAAATTTTGGCACCTTTGCTAAAGAACAGGCTATCATTTACTAACCGCCTAACGGATCTAATAACTTAAGGTGAGTTATCTAAACATAAAACGTACTTCATACTTGTTGGGTCCTTCAATGCATTTCAATCAATTTTTCTATAAAAAAAAATGTCAAATGTTGAAAGCTAATTAGAAATTTTTAGAAAAACGAAATGCAAGTTTAATCATCTAAAATTAGCAAATGCAAAAAATCTAGAACTAAATTAAACATTTTTAAAGGAACAAATTGATTAATACCATATTTATTATGACCAACGATTTGATTAAATCAACCAGAAAATGTTGACAATGAAAACACTTAAAACACTCACACATTCAATCATTTTAATGAGAGAGATAATCTTTTGTACAAGGACTTAATGAAATTCATGTTGTTTGTCTATCAAAAGACCATGACAAATGTCTTATAATAACCTTTTAACTAAGCAAAATATAAAACAAGCAAGAGTATTAATTTATTGGAAGAAAATGTAAGTCCTTTTTTTTTTCTTCCTTCTAGTAGTCTAGTGGCTGGAGCTCACACAATTAAATATGGAGAAACAATAAAACGTGAAGAAGTGAGGTGTCTAAGATTTAAACCACGACCCCAGCATAAAATATGCAAATGCCCCTACCAACTGAGCTAAGCTCACGGAGACAATGTAAGTCATTTTTACGTTTGTTTGACATCACACACGTATATTTTATAATTTCTTAATTTTCTTATAAGTTGTGCATATGAAAATTTATTTATTTTTTCTTCACGTAAGAGCACCCATGTCTATACCATCTATATAAGTGGTATAAATGAGTCTCACATAATACATTATATTACTTCACACTTCTCAATTATTTAAACCACTCCCCTAAAAGTAATTATTTAAACCACTCAATTTTATTTTTTAAATATTCATATCACTCCTCCAAAACTCTAAAATGGGTTCCACTTATCTTACAATATTCTTTAAATTATATTTTAGAAAGAAAAAAAAACTAAAAAGTAATACAAAGTTTGACAAGTACGGAAAAGAACCGTGACAATGTATTGCAACTATGGATAGTTTAACTACTCATATCCATTATCCAATGCAATTATCCAAGATACTATGACACAAAAACACTGGTTAATGTGTTACCACCCATTTTGACGGGCGATGTGCATGCTCTAATTATACTTTTAAGTTTGTTCACTATAAATTCAATTCCAAGTTCCGTCTCTACTCACACGATTAACCAATGACTTTGATGTATTTCATTTATGCATAGTTATACTAGAAAACATAGTAATTCTGATTTTCTTTGGATAACAGTTATTTATTATTTATTTTTTTTGTCAAGATTTTAATCTTTCATTTTAAAGGAAGTTATTTTTAAAATTTGTTTAGTAATAAAAAATGGAAAATAAGCGAAACGACGTCGTTGGATTATTGAATGACTACTACGAACCGTCACCTTCATCTTGTTTCAATCCAAAAGACACCAACCAAATTGAAAAAAGCTTAAAATTTTCAGCTTAAGCTATTAAGCTAAAACCCTAGCAAAAAAGCAAAAAAGAAAACCCTTTTTCAAGATAACAAAAATGGTTACTACACTTCTCCCTTCTTCTCTCACAAACCCAAACAAGCTTTTCTCACATTCTTCCCTCTTCCACAATTCATCACTATCCACTTCACATTCAGTTCCACTTTACCCCAAAACGCAACGTTTCACTCGTCGTTTTGGGTCTGTTAAATGCTCTTTAGCTTATGTTGATAACGCGAAGATTAAGGTCGTTGGAATTGGGGGTGGTGGTAACAATGCCGTTAATCGCATGATTGGTAGTGGTTTGCAGGTGGGGTTTTCATTCCCTTTATATTTCTTCCATAAAGTTTTCATTTTTACCTTTCCTTTCACTTGTTTTAGAACCCAATTTAAAGCATTGCTAATGGGTTATTTTCATTTTTTATGTTTAAACTCTATGTTGCTGTAAATGTGATAACTTTGGTGCTATTCTATTTTTAATTATTTGTTGTTGTTGACTGGTTCATTCTAGTGGCACTTCATATAGCATAGTTTTATTCAGAAATTTGGACTGTCTATGTTGTATGGAACAGAGTGTTGGGCGGTGGAGAGCCAAAACGAGAATATAATAAGCGTAGCAGAGATGAAAATGTTGTGCTAGATGTGTAGTGATACTAGATGGGATATGATTAGAATTGACAACACTAGAGAGAGAGAGTTGGCGTAGCACCTATGGTAAAAAAGATGGTGGAAACTAGCCTTAGGTGGTTTGAACATGTAGAGAGAAAACCTATAGATTTTGTAGTAAGGATAGTAGATCAAATGGAGGATAGTTAATTCACTGGAGGTAGAGGATGACCTAGAAAAACTATAAGAGAAACTATTAAGAAAGATTTAGAGTTTAATGAGTTGGATCGAAATCTGGTTTATGATAGAACATTATGGCGTAATTTGATCCATGTAGCTGACCCTACTTAGTGTGGGATAAGGTTTGGTGGTTGTTGTTGTATTTGATAACCTTTCATTCTAGTGGCACTATTCATTAAGGTAACCTTTTTATTTTGTGTTGTCCTGCAATGCTATGCAACCATGCGAACAAAGCTAAAATTGCTGCCAACCGTGATATATTGTGGAAATTTTGATCAAATACAGCTAATGCGCTCAGAATTGCTGTTGCAGATAGTTAGTTTCTTAAAACCTTGCTTGTGAATGCTAATGTTGTTTTCTTCTGCTTATATTTGTATTCAGGGTGTAGACTTCTATGCAATAAACACTGATGCTCAAGCACTACTGCATTCAGCTGCCGAGAACCCTATTAAAATCGGAGAGCTTCTGACTCGTGGATTAGGTCAAGCAATCTCCTCGCACATGTTTTCACTCCTATAGCCTTCCTAGTTTTATTAAGAAATTGATTGGTGGTTGGCCTTTTGATTCAAATTGTTTGATGATGATGCAGGTACCGGTGGGAATCCACTTTTGGGCGAACAAGCTGCGGAGGAATCAAAAGAAGCTATTGCTGATGCCCTTAAAGGATCGGATTTGGTGTTCATAACAGCTGGGATGGGTGGGGGTACAGGGTCCGGTGCTGCCCCAGTTGTGGCCCAAATATCAAAAGAGGCAGGCTACTTGACTGTAGGTGTTGTTACATATCCTTTCAGTTTTGAAGGACGTAAAAGATCCTTGCAGGCAGGTGTCCCTCCTTTCCTTGTTTGAGAGTTGTTTGAAAACAGTCATTACTCATTACTGAGTTATTTTCTACTCTGTCTTAATACTATTGTTAAATAAAATGGTATTCATTTGATATTTTGTTCAGGCACTTGAAGCCATTGAAAAGCTTCAGAGAAATGTTGATACACTTATTGTAATTCCAAATGATCGTCTGCTTGACATAGCTGATGAGCAGATGCCCCTCCAGGATGCTTTTCGTCTTGCAGATGATGTTTTACGCCAAGGAGTTCAGGGAATTTCAGACATTATAACAGTGAGTTGATTTGCAAACAATGTATTCTATTTTTCTTTTTCATGGTCATTAGAGCATGATTTAAGTCCCTAGTTGGTCCCGCTAGACTTGAAATGATTCTTTTGAGTTGCCACTCTTCATAATTGAACTTGAACTTATGTCAAGGGATATCGTGTAGTCTTTTTGCCTAAATCATGTGACCTGTTGTGTGCAAGCTTGTTAAAATCGCGAGTTAACTTGTGGAATTGTTCGATTCCTCGAGTTTATTTAGCAATTTCGAGTCAATTCGCTTGCTAACTCAAAATCTAATAAAATCGGAATTTGCTTGTTAACTTGTGCTCGAATCGCAAGTCAACTTGTTGAACTCGTACACAATCGTACGTATTCATAGGGTATGGGAAGCAAAGGTTTATATTTTGAAACAGCGCACTAATTTTTCCCTGGTCAAATGAACTTCACACTGCCATTTTATACAGTCCTCCTCCCTATTACTTACCAAATTTTCGATGTGGGACAATTTAACATTAGTGTAATTTTTCCCTCGTACAATGAACTTACACAACTAGGGGGACTACTTAAATTACTTACAAGCTTTCCGCTGTGGGAATTTAACGTTAGTGCAATAGCTTAAACTAGAGGACTACTTATATGCTGTCAATTTTCAATATGCGACTATTCTTATTTTTATTTATTTTTTTTAAAATGGGATTATTCCGATATTACTATTGTTAGGTGTTGGGCCAGTTTCTTTTTAATTTAGGATGACACTTTATTATGGTGGTTCAATGTATTTTTTCTTTAGAATTAAGTTAAAAATTTAAATGATTGATGCATAATGCATTTAGGGTATTATGTAAAAATATATGTCGTGTAGAATAATGCTAGGAACCAATGTAGTCAGGTTCGTGTTTTTAAGTAGGATCGATAGGCTGGTGAAAGATTGTAAACACAAGGGCCATAAGATGATTCGTAAGTAGTAGGTTGTTGATAGAGTTGAGAGAAAAAAACAGAGAAAATAGAGGAAAAACAGAGGAACCGAGCAAAAAAGCAGAGAAATTAGAGGAAAAACAGAGGAACCGAGCAAAAAAACAGAGAGATTAGAGGAACCATAAGAAAAACAGAGCAAAAACGAACCTGAGTAAAGTCGAAGACGATTGAGGTGCCGTGTGACGGTAGGATAGGATCTTTCAATCCTACAGACCAGCACTTGATCCCGACTACAATGTTAGGAACACACTCTCGAACACACATCCCAACACACTCTCTTTTATTGGTTAAAATTCATATCGGTCCCACCAAATTATGTGGGTCCCACATAAACTTAGTTGAACTCATGAATTTTAAACAATAGGAAAAAGTGTGTTGGGATGTGTGTTAGAGAGTGTGATGCTAGAATTCCTCATGTCATGTATATATTATTGAGGAATGAGGTAAACTGGTCGATTTCACCTATGCACAACGAGTTAACTTAACTCTCGAGTTTGACAACCCTGGTTGTTGTGTGTTCTTTCAGATACCTGGACTTGTGAATGTGGATTTTGCTGATGTAAAAGCTGTGATGAAAGACTCTGGTACTGCAATGCTCGGAGTAGGTGTTTCCTCTGGTAAAAACCGAGCTGAAGAAGCAGCAGAACAGGCTACTTTGGCTCCTTTAATTGGATCATCTATTCAATCAGCCACTGGGGTAGTGTATAATATTACTGGAGGAAAGGACATTACCCTGCAGGAAGTCAACAGGGTATCTCAGGTATATGAATTTTTACTTGTTAAAGAAAAATCTTGTTATGACTTATTCCTTTTACACTTTGATTCTGTGAATTTGTTGCTAAAGTGACATATATTGTTTGAATACTAATCTTCGAATATTACTTGATTTAGTATTAATGACTTCAGGCAGAGTGCTGTAGTATTTTATTGATATTCATTTCAGTTAACTTGTAAAATTGTTAATTATTCTTCTATCTAATCAAAATGACGCAAGCCTCCAATTATTTTCCTGAAGAGAAAAGGAATATATGTATACCATCCCTAAAGGATTTTTTTTCTTCTTCTTGATTTTGTGCTTCATATTACTCTATTATTATACTTTATTTTCCATTTTGCTTTTGAAAGACTACATCCAGTTATCATTGGCTTTGTATCTGCATTTTCTGGCCTTTCTCTTTATTATGTCAAGTTCTCAATGCGTGTAATTTTTACAGGTTGTGACTAGTTTGGCTGATCCTTCTGCCAATATTATATTTGGAGCTGTTGTTGATGATCGTTACACTGGGGAGATTCATGTGACTATCATCGCCACTGGCTTTTCACAGTCTTTTCAGAAGAAGCTGCTAACAGATCCAAGGGCTGCTAAGCTTCTTGACAAAGTGGCCGAGGGAAAAGAAAGCAAGACAGTGCCCGCTCCCCTCAAGTCCTCAAACTTATCTTCCAAAGTTGAATCTAGAGCACCGCCCCCACGAAAGCTCTTTTTTTAGTTGCATAGTTCAATTTTATTTTTATTTTTTAATTAACATTTTATTGTAGTCATTCAGCTGTTTGATGATGTTGAAGCTTATTTGATTTGTTGAGATGCCTTTCTTCATATGGTTTATGTAACCATGTGCTTAAGTGTATGTAGCTCACAAACAATTTTTGTTTATGAAATGGATATATAATGTTTGAGCTTATTTTTAAGCGAGCAAGTGAATATATTTATCATTTAATGAGTTGATACCACAATATAGCTATTGGAGTGAGAATGAATATGTTCTCTTATTTGCTCGCTACCATATATTACATGTTAATCAACAATAATGAAAGAGTTGTGTTGTTTCAAAGTGCTGCAATTGTTCTGGAATTATCAAAGTCCAACTTATCTAAGCATAAACTAATAAATAAGTCCCCAAGTTAGTAAATCTTTAAGAGACATTCCATCGCATTCTTCAAGTCTTTATGAGATTCATCTCTACAAAACATAAAAAATTCAACACATAAAAGGGGTCAGAAAATAGTTCATAAACCAATAGAAAAGAAATAGATGAAAACACGCAATAAAATCATGGCATAATACAACTCAAGCACATATGATTCATGTTTTTTTTTTTAATAAGCAAAACGTATTAAATAAACACTAAACCACGCACAAGATCTCTTGTGCAAGGAATAGATTAAGTATTACTAAACCTCACATCTCACAAATACTTCATCTCTTGAGATGTCATATCCTACTGCGTCAAGAATCCTGTCAATGGTCTGAAAAATTCTCTTTCACCATAAAAAGTTCTAGTTTCTCTGCATGTTCAGCAGACAATTCCCTATTCACTAAAGGGAAAGGAAGTCATTTGGTGGTGTTGCTAGTTTATGTTGACAACATCAGCATAGAAGTCCTAATTCTGACCTCATCAAGCAAACACAACAGATGTTGGAAGCCAAATTCAAACCGAAAGTACTTGGTGATCTGAAATATTTCCTTATCCTACAGATAGCAAAGTCTAAGCAAGGTATTCACTTATGCCAACACAAGTATACTATGGAATTCTTAACTCTCACAAGATTCCTCGCAGCCAAGCCTAAAGTTGTTCCCATTGATCATCAGATTCGGCTTAATGATACCAATGGTGAAGAACTGTCGGAAGACTCATTGGAAGGCTTATGTATCTCACAATTTCTTGACCGGATATAACCTTCGCAGTCAATCGGCTTAGCCAATTCATGGCTCATCCTAGGACCTCTCATCTACAAGCTGTCCACCATCTGTTGCAATACCTGAAAGGTACTCCCGGCCAAGGCATTTTTTTTTTCCAGCTACCCAATCTCTCAAAGTTACCGTCTATGTGGACGCGGATTGGGTTAGCTGCCATGTTTCTCGATAGTCCACAATCGGTTATTACATGACTCCATGATATCTTGGAAATCCAAGAAGCAAGCTATTGATGCTCTCTCTTCCGCAGAGGCTGAATACAAGGCCATTACTCAGAGGTAGCATCCAACTTGCAAACAACGCTCCAAACATATCAACGCCGATTGTCATTTTATCTGGGAATGTGTTTGTTCTAGTTTCCTCAAACTTGTTCACAACCACACCAGCTCCAAACATCAACTAGCTGACCCATTGACAAAAGCACTACCTAAGATTCCTATTCAGTATCTCATTTCCAAGTTGGGGATTTCAAACATATACCTTCCAACTTGAGAGAGGGGGATATTGAATATAACAAATTTGTTGCATTTATGTTATTACTGTTTTATCGTTAGTTTAATTTAGGTTCACCTTGTTACATGAGATATACTTCAATACGAAGAAAACTCTATTTTAACTTTTTTCATGGCTCTCTCTCTATATAGGGCTAAATTATAATTCAAAAACATATCTATATCTTTAAAATAAGACACAAGCTAACAAATCCTATAAAGTACTCCAACAAATATTCAAATTTAAATCTTAATGATATCTTTAGGGATTTAATTTTAATACATTGACGGTGGGAAACATTTTTACACATACATCTAATCAAATCACACTATGATACAAATATTTTACCTGCGGTGCATAGAAATTAATCTCTATCTATAAGGATATTTTATTATAAATCTAAACCTAAACCTAAAAATTGTATCTAGGCATAATATTCTCAACACTTCTTTGCAACCAAGTGATTACATGAAATGTATCAATCATCATTTTCTCTATGTGTGTGTTCTAAGTTGATAATATTGATTAAATAGAATCAACAACATACGAAAAAAACAAATACGAGTGACTAGACAGGGAAGGAGGAGGAAGAAAGTAGCTACCATGGATGGTATCTTCTTCTTCATCGGCTAGCTTCAAACTGGAACCATCTGGGCCTCATTAACTGGCTCAGGTGCCACTGTTGCCAGTGAGGGTGAACTCCACCGCTGGTGGCACGTCCGGATTATCCAGCAGATGAGTTCAAAAACTATGACAAAGAGAGCGTATAATGTCAAAAGCATGAAGAAGTTGCGAAAGGAATCGAATGGGGGCGACATTGTTGGATTTCTGTTTGAAAAATGAATGAAGAAAATTTGATGACTAAGAGAATGAGTGAATATACGTTTTTCTCATTCATCTTCTTCTTTTCCATTTTAAGAAAGAAAAGAGTTTTTGCAGAAAATAAAGCGAAGACGCGGGAGATGATTATGCAGTACTAATGTGCTGCTAGTTTCCTAACAATAAAATTAAATAAAACAAAAATATATGTTTTTATCTCCATAAGCATTAATAATAATTTTTTTAATCCTTATAAAATAAAATTACATTTTTTAGTCTTTGTAATATTTTCCTTTAATATTTACAGGGACAAAAAATGCTGACGAAATTTTTTATAGAACTAAAAATAATAACTAATTTTCTTACAAAAACTAAAAATATTGACGGAAAATTTTACATAACTAAAAAATGCATTTTTATTTTATTGGAATTAAAAACAAATTTCTAAATATTTATAGAGACCATGTTTCAAAAAAAAAATATTTACAGGGACCAAATCATATTTATCCCATAAAACAAACATTCCTTCCAATACTTTTTTTTGTCATATCATCACATTCATTCTTCTAAAATTATTAGCTAATGGTTAATAAAGGGACCAAATCAAATTTCTAAATATTTATAGAGACCATGTTTCTCTAAAAAAATATTATTTTTTTCCTCTCAAAAAAAAAGTTTTTTTTTCCTGTTCATAAAAGATAATAATAAGTTGGAATGCTTTGGCTCGACCCCACCTCCCGTTAGTCCGCGATTAAACGAGCTGATCCGCCAACCATAACATAAGAAATAAAAGAAAATTACATTTTTTAAAAACTAAAAGAGCTATTATTATTCATAATTTTATGTTGTAGCAACAAATAAAAATATGTTGTACATGATACTTATAAATAACAACAATAGCCCAATTATGGTGCAGTTAATGTTTAAAAATAAAAGTTACACAATTTGAAGACTAACTCTGCAAACTTAAACTACATAATCTACTATCTAAATAGTCCAACCTATATGAAGCTAAAGATTTATTTCAAAGCCAATGAGGGCTGTGGTGAAATAGGTTGGTCACAGATTTTGATTGTATACTCAATTCAACTATAACGTGCAAAGATCTTTGAACTCAAAGAGTGTTTACAAAATAATTTATATTTACCTTCCTCTAGGAGCACTAACAAATTTTCAATCTTGATTTTGAACAAGTTAGCCGCATCAAATATTGATTCTAACTTTCCCAGCTGGGGATTTATGTTGCAATTAGACGCCAATTTCCAACCTTGCCAAATCATGTAATTTCTTGGCTGCCATATTATAAAATTGATCACATTTAATTGGTCACATTTCAAATGCACACTAAAATCAATTTTCGTACCAAATCCGCCATATTCATGGCGTTTTGTACGTCAACCAACAGCCTTTCATGTTGCCAGCAAGATTTTGTTTATGAAATGGATATATATGTTTGAGCTTATTTTTAACTTAGAAACTGAATATAACTAGAGTTGATACCACGACATAGCTATTAGAGTAAGGATGAATATGTTCTCTTATTTGCTTGCTACCTTTATATTACATATTAATCAACATTCAACCATAATGGAATTCCAACGTATAAAACTCATATCTAATCATGTTTGGATCAACTATTTTATGTTATTTGAACTTCAAAATATAGAACCGTATTATGAACAACATATATGTTTATCTCTATATCACTGTTAATTTTTATCTATTACAACTTATAAACATTTCATAGATACACATAAAATCAAAGGACGTTGTATTTGATATTAAAATTTTGATGTCAAAATTCAATTTCTTTGATTAAGAAATGAACCATATTGGCATTTATTTATTATCTTTTACAATTTACATACATTATATACACATAAAAATTAAAAATCAAAAGACATTATATTTGATATAAAAAACATGCATATCAAAATAGCATTTCTTTAATTAAGTTCACCACGTTGCGCTTCCAGATTCAAAAATTTTCCTACTCCTAGGGATCCAGTATAAATGGATTCATCTTTTTTCTTAATGTGTTGTCATCCACTTTTTCATTAGTGTCTGCATATTGGAAAATAACTTGTTATCCTAAAGGAAATTAACAACAATGTTACCTACTTTGAAATTTAAGTCAAATTAGTACAATGTTTTCTTAATTTTAAAGCTAATATATTTGGATTTAATCATGGAAAAAGGCTAGGGAAAAATAAATATTCCCACACCTTGTAAGTTTGTTATGCAAAATGGGATCTATGATTAGTCATAGAATCTATTATTTAGTAGTAGCGTGTTAACTAAATACAAAAATTGCGTCTCGTGAAAAGTTTTTCAATGAAAAAATCATCTATAAAGGAGAAACTATTCGAATTTTACCGTAAAAGTTTTGATTCTTAGTTACTGCCCAATCTGTTGTCTTTTGCCAAATTATTCTTATTTATTTGTCATTACAAAAATTCAGTGTTGTATTTATGGATCAAATAAGGATGTTTTAGAATTGAATTAGAAAACTTCACCAAATAACGATTTTTTAGGTGATGAAAAAAAATAATGCGTTAAATAAGATTTTTGGGGACAACAAACTCAATCTTTAGAACTAGTAATATATACTGTGAGGTTAAATAACCAATGTCTTACATTAATCCTCTAAAAATGTCAATATTAAAGTTCATCTTATTTAAGCACAAACTAATAAGTAAGTCTCTAGCTTATAATCTCTAAAGGAAGGCGCCTAGTAATCTTCATGAAATTCTTCTGCATAAACATAAAAATTCAAGAAAAGAATAGACACACAAAAGGAGTCAGTACACATACATGTATGTGGCGTATATACAATAGAAGTATATGAAAATATAGAATCAATTAAAGAACATATCTCATTTTCTTAATAAGCAAAACATCAAGCACAAGATCTCTTGTGCAAGGAATATATCAAAGTATACAAGCAAGACAGCCAATTGTCCTTGCTTGACAGAAAGAGAAACACTACACTTCTAAACAAGTAAAAATCAGAAAATAGTTCATAAACCAATACAGTTCCAAAACCAAATCTTCTACGCCTCGACAAAAAATTCTCATTCTTGCACATTGAGGTCCCATGAATCATGCAGCTCCAATTCTAATAAACATATTACTAACCTCGAATAAATTATTTCTACCAATCCTAAGCAAGACAATATGACATAACTAAGGTCTCAATTGCCATATTATACACAGCAAGCTACCATGGATAACGAAAGACCAATTTAAAGGTAGTTTCAACATGATGCATGAGTGTAGAACCATTTTGGTAAGGGATATGCTATGATTTTGATTGGTTAAAATGCCATTTCCTATCAAGAAACTACATCAGACCCCAAAATGATATAAAATAGAAGCAGCTGCCTCATATTTGCAGATTATACAAAATAAATAACCTAGAATTAACAGAAGCTGCCTCAATTTATGCAGATTACACACATCCGCACGCCTACCCCAAACTAGCATAATACTGTGAATTGGCACAAGAAAGAGACTCCACAAATATTCTTGGCACCATGATATCCTCTGAATAACGCTTCATTGGAACCATCTACCTGCTCGCAATCACTTGACTAAAGAATGAAATGCAGACTGCTACAGATTACAAGCCTCACATAAATGCTACTTCTTGAAAAAATTTAAGCCTGCACAATACAATTCTAAGACCGGTCCCCATCAGCTCCAGATTGAACATGGAATCTCGGTGCTCATTATTCTCTTCTGCTACTGCGTCAAAAACAGAAGCTGCATTGTGACACCGCAGCAGTGTCCCCTGCAGAATGCAAAACACTTCATGTCCACATCGGACTGAGCAAAACTCTGTTGTGGAAAGGAAGCATTGACATCTTCTACATGTATCTAGATCTCTCATTTTCTAGGCCAATATGCCACCACAATATTGGAGCGAATCTTTCTTAACTGGCACTTTCTTTATAAACGAAGCACCATCACCGATATTGCCATAGATCCCCTTTTGAACTGCTGTTTGATAAGTCACCTATAGTGGCGGCCTTCACATATTTGGTTGCTTATGTTATGTTTCCACTATTCTCTTTCACCATAAAAAGTTCTAGTTTCTCTGCATGTTCAGCAGACAATTCCCAATTCACTAAAGGGGAAGGAAGTCATTTGGTGGTGTTGCTAGTCTATGTTGATGACATCAAAATAGACAGTCCTAATTCTGACTTCATTAAACAAACACAACAGATGTTGGAAGCCAAATTCAAACTGAAAGTACTTGGTGATCTCAGATACTTCCTTGGCCTACAGATAGCTAATTCTAAGCACGGTATTCACTTATGACAACACAAATATTCAATGAAATTGTTAACTCACACATGATTCCTCGCAGCCAAACCTAAAGTTGTTCCCATTGATCATCAGATTCGGCTTAATGATACAAGTGGTGAAGAACTGTCGTAGCCATCAATTTATCGGCGACTCATTGGAAGGATTATGTATCTCACAATTTCTAGACTGAATTAACCTTCATAGTTAACCGGCTTAGCCAATTCATGGCTCATCCTTGGACCTCTCATTTACAAGCTGTCCACCATCAGTTACAACAATACCTAAAAGGTACTCCCAGTCAAGTCATTCTTTTTCCAGCTTCCCAATTTCTTATAGTTACCGCCTATGTGGACACTGATCGGGGAAGCTGCCAAGTTTCTTAAAAATCCACAACCACTTATTGGATATTTCTTGATAGCTTGGAAACCGAAGAAGTAAACTATTGTTGCTCGCTCTTCTGCAGAGGCTGAATACAGGGCCATTGCTGCTCTCACATCTGAGTTACTGTGGCTTAAACAATTACTCAAAGATTTTGATGTTATTGTTGATTCGAGCATTGTATTTTGTGATAGTCAAAGTGGCATCCAACTTGCAACTAAGCCCATTTGCCAAGAACGTTCCAAACATATCAACTTCGATAGTGATTTTATCCGGGAATATGTTTGTTCTAGTTTCCTCAAACTTGTTCACAATCATATCAGCTCCAAACATCAACTAGCTGACCTATTGAAAGAAGCACTACCTAAAATCCTTTTTCAGCATCTCATTTCCAAGTTGGAGATATTGAACATATACCTTCCAATTTGAGAGGGGGATATTGAATATAACAAATTTGTTGCATTTATGTTGTTACTGTTTTATAGTTAGTTTAATTTTGGTTCTCCTTGTTACATGAGATTTACTTCAATAATAGAAAACTCTATTTTAACCTTTTTATTCATGGCTCTATCTCTCTACCTATGAAACATGGATACGGACACGGACACCACGCAAGACATAGACGGACACTAACACGCCGACATTGCTAATAATTTGAGAAAATCACACAATTCAATGTAATTATGTGTTAGTGTCGTGTCGATGTCGGACACGACACATGTCCAACACATATCTTTATCTTTAAAATAAGAAAAAAAAACTAACAAATCATAAAAATACTCTTAACAAATATTCAAATTTAAATCTTACTGATAGATATCTTTAAGGATTTAATTAATTTTTATAAACTGATGGTGTAAAACTTTTTTACACATACATCTAATCAAATCACACTATGATGCCACCTTTTATTCAGTTGATAATATTGATAAAATAGAATCAGCAACATATGAAACAACAGATTCAAGTGAAAGTAGCTACCTGAATGGTGTCTTCTTCTTCCTCGGCTTCAAACTGGAAGCATCTGGACCTCATTGACTGGCTGAGGTGCCACTACCGCCGGTGAAGGTGAACGCCACCACTTGACAAAGATTTTGTAGCACTTGGGGACTATGAAGCAGATGAGTTCTACAGCCATGAAACCGAGAGCCAATGACATAAGAAACACGAAGATGATGCGAAAGATATCCCATGTGGACGACATTGTTGGATTTCTTTGGAAAATGAAGAAAACTTGGTGATTAAGTAGTTTGTTTGTTTATAAAAATGAGAAGGAACCAATATATAAATTTTATTTTCCATTTTTTATGGATTGATTTGAAGAAAGAGAAGAGAAGAGAAATCAAGAGTTTTTAGCCAAAAAAAGCAAAAACGCGGAAGATGATGATCAATATTATTGCACTGCCACTCGGTAGTTGTAGTTGCAGTAGAGTAGCTAGCAAGTAGTCTTCCAAGAATAAGATAAAACAAACATCCATTCCAATTACTACTTTCACATTAATTTTTCTAAAATTATATTAAATAATGGATACTAATATTATTTTTAATTTTTTTCTATCAATAAGAGAAGTATTGCTCCTTCTAAGGATGTATCCGGGGTTCGATTCCTAGGGGGAACAATGCTTGGGCAGTGCGCATGCCTCTACGCATGAGCCGGATTAGTCGTCTACCATTGGTGGGTCGGAAACCGGTGCGAAAGCCAAAAACAAAAAAAAAATACATATTAATTTTTCTATGAATTGAGATGCGTTGACTCGAGTCATCTCTGTGTTAGTATAAAGTTAAGGGATTGTTCGACCGACCATTAAAAAAAATTAAAAAAAAACTAAAAATTAGTATTTTGAAAATTCAATTTTCTTTTTAACTTGTAAGTACGAAGTAAAAACATGTCACATATCATATTTAAAAATAACTTGTAAGTTGTAAAATACACACACTCTTTCTCACGGCTCGACAATAATATCGTTGTCACCAATGTAACTTTTTATTTTCCATTGTTAAGATAAATTTACATTTACATAGAACATTTCCATTTTCACACATATTTAAGATGCACATGTTCATAATAGTCGAGTCAATTGTCTACAAACACCATTCTAAAAAAGAATATATATATATAAACAAAAGGGTTGTTTGTTAGTTCAATTGATTTGAACTAAGTGTTAAAAAGAGTTTAAGGTATTGAGTTAAAACCCAAGTGAAGGAGAAAAATCTAATCTAACAATTAATTAAAAAAACACAAACAAAATAAGAGTTCATCAAGCAAAAACGCAAATTTATTTGTGATAAAGATTTTTGACATTATTTTAAATTATGACATCATATATTCATTTGCACTTACAGTAGATAAATATACTCCTATAAGTCAATTCTACAAATAAAGATATATAATATAAAAGGGTCGTGCTAACATGTTCCCTTAAAACACATGTTAAGGTTTCAATAAAAAAAATGAAGAAAATTAAATTTTTTAATTGTTTGTTAATTAAATTGGCACAATTTCCAATATACAATTTCTATTTTTGTATCTTAACATGTGTCTTTATAAAAAATATTATGTGATGTCAAATTGCTAATGTCATAAACTAATCTTATAAATAAGAAAACAAACTAAAGTCCAAATTTTCTAAAGATAAACTAGTAATATAGTCCAACCTTGCCGAGTTGTAGGAGCTCTTTGTAACTAGTAACCTGTTCCACATACGGATATTAACAACACCGTTATCTACTTTGAAATTTAAGTCAAATTAGTACAATGTTTTCTTAATTTTAAAGCTAATATATTTGGATTAAATCATTGATGATTTTGACAACTCTACCAACGTATTTGAGGAAGCAAGATGTTTGAGGTTTGAAAGTGCAATTGATCTGTTTTTGTTTCTGTCACATTTGTTTGGTGGATTTTGGAAAACGGCTAGGGAAAAATAAATATTCCCACACCTTGTAAGTTTGTTATGCAAAATGGAATCTATGATTAGCCATAGAATCTATTATTTAGTAGTAGCATGTTAACTAAATACAAAAATTGCGTCTTATGGAAAAGTTTTTCATTGAAAAAATCATATCTATAAAGGAGAAACTATTCGAATATTACCGTAAAAGTTTTGATTTGTTGTCTTTTGCCAAATTATTCTTATTTATCTGTCATTACAAAAATTCAGTGTTGTATTTATAGATCAAATAAGGATGTATCAAATTAAAACGGTCCAAAAATCTTTTGAATTGATTTAGAAAACTTCACCGAATAACGATTTTTTAGGTGATTAAAGAAAATAATGTGCTAAATAGATTTTTGGGAACAACAATTTCAATATTTAGAACTAGTAATATAATGTTAAATAACCAATGTCATACATTAATCCTCTAAAAATGTCAAATATTAAAGTTCAACTTATTTAAGCACAAACTAATAATTAAGTCTCTAGCTTATAGCGAATCTCTAAAGGGCGACGGCTCCTAGTAATCTTCATGAAATTCTTCTGCATAAACATAAAAAATTCAAGAAAAGAATAGACACACAAAAGGGGTCAGTACACATACATGTATGTGGCGTATATACAATAGAAGTATATGAAAATATAGAATCAATTAAAGAACATATCTCATTTTCTTAATAAGCAAAACATAGTAAATAAACACTAAATCAAGCACAAGATCTCTTGTGCAAGGAATATATCAAAGTATACAAGCAAGACAGCCAATTGTCCCTTGCTTGACAGAAAGAGAAACACTACACTTCTAAACAAGTAAAAATCAGAAAATAGTTCATAAATCAATACAGTTCCAAAACCAAATCTTCTACGCCTCAACAAAAAATTCTCATTCTTGCAAATTGAGGTCCCATGAATCATGCAGCTCCAATTCTAATAAGCATATTACTAACTTACAATCACTTATTTCTACCAACCCTAAGCAAAGAAATATGCCACAACTAAGGTCTTCCTTGCCTTATTATGCACAGAAAGCCCCTATAGATAACGAAAGACCAATTTAAAGGTGGTTTCAACATTATGCATGAGTAGAGCCATATTGGTAAGGGATAAGCTATGATTTTGATTCGTTAAAATGCCATTTCCTGTCAAGAGACCACATCAGTGTCCCCTGCAGAATGCAAAACGCTTCATGTCCACATTGACCTAAGCAAAACTCTATTGTGGAAAGGAAGCATTAACATCTTCTACATGTATCTAGATCTCTCATGTTCTAGGCCAATATGCCACCAGAATATTGGAGTAAATCTGTCTTAACTGACACTTTCTTTATAAACAAAACATCATCACTTATATTGCAAAATAGAACCCCTTTTGAACTGATGTTTGATAAGTCACCTAATTATAGTGGCCTTCGCATATTTGGTTGCTTATGTTATGTTTCCACTATTCCATCTTAAAGGAACAAGTTCTTACCTAGGGCCTCTTCATGTGTGTTTTTGGGATATCCTATTAGTTTTAAGGGATAAAAATTGCTAGACCTCACATCTCACAAATACTTCATCTCTCGAGATGTCGTATCCTACTTTCAAGAATCCTGTCAATGGTTTGAAAAGTTCTCTTTCACAATAAAAAGTTCTAGTTTCTCTGAATGTTCAGCAGACAACTCCCTATTCACTAAAGGGGAAGGAAGTCATTTGATGGTGTTGCTAGTCTATGTCGACGACATCAACATAGACAGACCTAATTCTGACTTCATCAAGCAAGCACAACAGGTGTTGGAAGCGAAATTCAAACTGAAAGTACTTGGTGATCTCGAATACTTTCTTGGCCTACAGATAGCTTAGTCTAATCAAGGTATTCACTTGTATGCCAACACAAATATACTATGAAATTGTTAACTCACACATGGTGAAGAACTGTCGAGCCATCTCTTTATCGAAGATTCATTGGAAGGCTTATCTATCTCACAATTTCTTGACCGGATATAACCTTTGCAGCCAACTGGCTTAGCCAATTCATGCCTCATCCTTGGACCTCTCATTTACAACCTGTCCAGCAACTTGCTGAGGTGCCACTGCCGCCGGTGAAGGTGAACGCCACCATTTAATGAAGATTTTGTAGCACATCCTGATTATGCTGTAGATGAGTTCTAAAACCATGGCAACGAAAACGCATAACATAAAAATCGTGAAGATTTTGCGAAAGATATCCCATGTGGACGACATTGTTGGATTTCTTTGGAAAATGAAGAAAACTTGTGACTAAGTAGTTTCTTTGGTAAAAGACAAGAGAAGTAATGAATGAATATACATTTTTCTCCTTCTTCTTCTTCATTTCCATTTGAAGAAAGAAAAGAGAAATGAAGAGTTTTAACCAAAAAAAGCAAAAACGCGGAAGATGATAATCAAGTACTATTGCATTGCCACTCGGTGGTTGTAGTAGAGTAGCTAGCAAGTAGTCTCCCAAGAATAAGATAAAACAAACATCCATTCCAATTACTACTTTTACATTACTTTTTATAAAATTATATTAAATAATGGTTAATAAGCTACTAATATTTATTGCCCCCTCCAAGTAGACTTTTCTTTACAATTTTGATTGGTTTAAATGAAGGAGAGTAAATACTACTATTTTTTAACAAAATTTTTCTTTTACTTACAAAATTTATATGGTCAATAATATTATTTTTAAAAAAATTAGAGGGAGGTGATGATGTTTTAGAACAAGTCATAAAAGACCTTAAAACTTAAATATAACTTAGAAAAGCATTTACATTTATCTATCTCTAAAGACAAGGACGAGGCTCAGACACGAAATCTCAATGTTTAAGACATATTTTCAGCTAGATCAAACTTTTTATAGTTATTTGCACGATACATGTAAAGTTGGTATTTGAACTAGTCCACCATATTTAACCAACTTTGCATAAATGCGGACATTAAACGGACCAAGTTAGACCGTTTGTGAAAGACAACGAGTTAGGATGTGTTGACTCGAGTCCTCTCCATGTTAGTATGTGGTTAAGTGGGTTGTTCCATCGGCCATAAAAAAAACTAAAAGTTGGTATTATGAAAATCCAATTTTTGTTGTAACTTGTAAGTACGAAGTAAAAACATGTCACAAATCATATTTAAAAATAACTTTAATATTCAAAAATAACTTGTAAGTTGTGAACTACACACTCTTTTAGCTCGACAAAAATAAAGCCGATTCAAAAAGAGAATATTATAAACAAAAGGGTTGTTTGTTAGCTCAATCGATTTGAACTAAAGGTTAAAAGGAGTTTGAGGTATCGAGTTCAAACTCGGGTAAAGGAGAAAAAACTAATCTAACAATTAATTAAAAAAAAAATCTACAAACAAAATAAGAGTTCATCAAGCAAAAACACAAATTTATTTGTAATTAATATTTTTGACATTATTTTAAATTATAGCATCATATATATTCATTTGCCCTTACAATAGATCAAAATACTCCTATAAATCGATACTGCAAATAAGAAATATATAATATAAAAAAACATTATGTGATGTCAAAGTAGCCAATGTCATATACTAATCCTATAATAAGAAAACAAACTAAAGTCCAAATTTACTAAACATAAACTAATAATATAGTCCTAGCTTGCGAATCTCTACAAATAGAGATGTCAAAATACCCATTGTTATACATTAATCCTATAAATAAGAAATCAATATGAAAGTCTATTTTTCTAAGCATAAACTAATAATATAAAGCTCCTAGCTTTAGAAAATCTGTACGAGATGGTTCCTTCACTCTTCATGAGATTCAACTGCATACACACAAAAAGTTAAAAAAAAATAAAAAAAAATCAAATAAGACAAATATAAAAGGAGTCAGAACATATTACATTTATGTGGTATAAACAAATGAACAATTAAAGCATATTATTATACAATTCAAGCACATATCTTATGTTATATGAATGACAGGCCCTGCAGGCTGCAATGCAATAGCAAGCACCATCCAATGCAACAATACAACACCTATGAAGCCAAATCAAGGAATACAACTAAGGATACTAAGCACTAAAAAAGAGATTGTGAACCAAGTATCTTTGTCGGGGATAAAATAACGCTGCCTATGATACTGATATAATAAAATCACAGTTTCACAAATCAGCATTTGCTAGGCATTTGTATGATTTTCTTTGTTAACAATACAGGAAAATAAAGGTGGAGTGGTAACACTTATAGAGTGTTGAAATAAACAACCTAATTAAGTACTTATTCGTAAATTAACTTTTTGTGTTTACTCTTTTTTTCCTAATAATTAGAGAATTTTTATTGATAAAAGTGTTTGATGCAACATCAACGTAGACGGATTCTTCCTACTTTTTATCAGGTGTTGGACAATCAGACAATACAAAATAAAATTTACAATAAATCTCAAAATGTCAAAACTAAGCACACACCACCAGAATACCAACTATTGGACCTAACTCCTAACAAGACTTAAGCTGATACTGAAACTACTGACTAGAATAAAGAAAAAAGGCTAGCACCCCAACTAAACAAAATACATACATAAGTATTCCAGCACTTACACCAGACCCTTACGATGGTCCAAAAAGGAACCAGGAGAACTCTAATACATTAGCATCATCACCTCTATCATGAATTCACGGGAATAGGTACCTCACTCATGTATACCCAAAAAACAACCAATCATCAGAGTACCTATTCACAGGAATAGGTACTCTACTGCAAGCACCTCAGAGAATACCATCATCATATTAACTTCCAGAGTCCCAATCCTCCAAGTTAAATCAACTAGGAACAACTCTCGTTTACAAAATCAGCAACATGGCACACGAAACAGCAGTACTCCAGTCAATGACATAAACTTGCCATTAGATCCACAATCATCATTGTTTCAGTTTAGTGACAACAAACATTCTGCTATTTCCAGCCAAAACCATGTCATAAATGATCTGACACACCAGAGATACAAAACAGTTTCGCACCTTAGACACATATAAATTCTGAACAAGCAGAAGAACAGGTGAAGCTTATGAATCTGGTGACTATTGGTATGTTTAGTTAGGTGGCAACCGTTAGGTCACCTGACACTTTTAGCAATCCCTCGCCACTAGGAAAGACTCATAAATTAAAAACTTATGAGATAAGATAAGTCTAGATAAACTCTAAATAAGCTTTTTAAAAATATGGAAACACAACATTTCACGCTGGTCGATGTGTGTAGGTTGCTCAACAAAATATTTTGTCGCAGTCAATAGACAATTCTCAGGGCCAAGTCTGTTTGCAAAAGAGCATGGCACTATAATAGTAAGGGTCACTAACCATGTTAAACAGAATGCTACAATTCACTGGTTAAAATTTTTCTTTCTGAATCTTAATATCAGGCACGGAATCAAACAGCTTAGGACTTGTTGGTCTGATGCACATATTACTTGGGCGAGGCATTTTTTTCTATTTACAATTCAAGAATTTCCTAATTAAAATAAGGTCATAATTTCTGAAATCACACAACAAAGTCAAAACCAGTAAAAAAAAATTAAGGAAGAAAGTAGGTAGGTACCTTCAAACAGGAAGCATTTCCATTTCCGCCTGATTGACTGGCGGAGGTATGACTTCCGCTAAATGACACCATTCCTTACAAATGAAGAAGATTAGTAAAAATATTAGAGTCACAGGAATAGTGAAAATGTACAATACTATTCTAACGTCAAACATATTTCTATCTATTCAATTCTGAGAAGGAACGAATTTAATAATACTTTTTTATTTTTCTTATTTTCCATTTTCATCGGTTTCAATTAAGAGGAAGATGACCGAGTTTTTTTTGCCGGAAAAAGGAAATTAGTTAGGGTTATTAAGAAAAACACAATCATGTGTTGTGTTAGATCACATTTATTAATTTCTCTATTTTTTTATGGAATAATTTCTATAAAATTATTAAATAATATATACTTATATATTAAGGAGATACATGATTTAAGTTGACATTTTATCTTTGTCAAAAAAAATGTTGAATTTTTAACTTTTATTTAAACTATTTTTTGTATTATATTATTTACAATCAAATACGATAAAATAACATACAAGTACACACAATAGACTATAAAATAACATGCAAATACATACAATAGAAAAGTGAAAAAGAAAATTAATATTCTCCCCGTCCGTCATTATAAGCGTCCATTAGAAGAAAAAATAATTATCACGAAATATAAGTTCTCTATTTCCTAGATGCGCATGCACTTATTAGATTTAATTAATACAAAAAGTTGCAACATATATAGAGATCAAAAATATATTTAACCCTAACGATTAAGTTGAGGGCCATTTTATCCTCATTTTGGCCAATACTATGTATGCCCTTTTGGCAATATGTATATGAACGATGCTGAAGAATTCTTCTGTGTATCATCCTATATAAGGATGACCATTGTACATTACTCAATAATGAAATCATAAGTATTATTCAGTTAAAATGAAGAACTCTTTGTCAAGGTTCAATATGCCATCATACTTGCCGGCACCAGCCTCTTTTCAGGTCTGTCTGCATATGCCTTGGCATTTATGCATGTCAATAACTAGAGTGTAAAATATTATTATATCCTAAGTGTTATGTTTTCAACATATAGACTCTAAATAAACATGTAATTAAGGCCATGTAAATAAGAGAAAAAACATAATCGTTGCATATACATGCTGATTTTCTAATTCCTAGATGGGTGATATGTTTCCGGCTCTTGTGAAAAGAAAAAACATTATTTCTAGTATGGCGTGGTGGAAGAGAAAATAAAGGTTTTTCCCATTTTGGTATAAAATGTAAGGGAGATGAGACAACATAAAGCTATGTTGATGGAAACTGCTGGTTTTACTGTGAAGGAAGATTAGGATCTTACCTTAGTTCACTTTGCTTGTTCACCGCATGCCTTAGATGATAATAATAGCTTTACTCTCAAGCAACTCAATTTCTTGCATATAATAAAGCACAGTATTTTTTTTAACAACTTAAGCACAATATTTATTACCATAGAACAGCACCTTACACTCCAGCCAGTAGTTCTCAGCATTCACATGCAAATTACAATACAAGTACACCTTTCAAATACAGCTATTGCGGTCACTCTTCCTTCATAATTGGGCTTGTATTTGTGTCAAGGGTTTATCTATTGTATTCTTTTGTCTAGATCTTAATATTAACTGTTGTGTGTTCTTCCAGATACCTGGACTTGTAGATGTGGATTTTGTTGATGTAAAAGCTGAGAAGAAAGACTCTAGTAATGCTCGGAGTAGGTGTTTCCTCCGGTAAAAATTGAGCAGAAGAAGTAGCAGAACAGGCTACTTTGGCTCCTTTAATTGAATCATCTATTCAGTAGTGTATAACATTACTGGAGGGAAGAACATTATCCTGCAGGAAGTCAACAAGGTCTCTCAGGTATATGAAAATTTTATCAACCCTTGTTTAAGAAAAATCTAAAAAAGCAACCGATGATATATTTCGTTTGAAAACTACTCTTCGAAGGTTAGTTGATTTAGTATCAATGACTCCAAGCAGAGGGCTGTAGTATATTCTATTGTGTTGATATTCATTTTAGTTATGTTGTAAAATTGTTAATTATTCTTTCCATCTAATCAAGTATAGGCTAGCCTGTGAATACGGCGTCGCAAGGATTTTTTTCTTTTCTTTTGAGTTTGTGCTTCATATTACTCTATTATTGTGTTTATATTTTCCATTTTGCTTTTGTAAGACTATATCCAATTATTATAATTGGTTTTGTTTCTGCAATTTTTGGCGTTTCTCTTTATACATGTATTGTCTTTAATGTGAGTAATTTTTACAGGTTGTGACTAGTTTGGCTGATCCTTCTGCCGATATTATATTTGACGATTTGGAGGTGTTGCTGATCATTGTTACACCATGGAGATTACTGTTGACTATCATCGCTACAGGTTTTTCGCAGTCCTTTCAGAAGAAGCTGCTAACAGATCCAAGGGCTGCAAAGCTTCTTGACAAATTGGCCACTGGAAAAGAAAGCAAGACACTGCCTCCTCCCCCTCAAGTCCTCAAACTTACCTTACAAAGTTTAATCTAGAGCACCACCCCCACGAAATCTCTTTTTTTAGTTACATAGTTCTTTTTCCCTTTTCAATCTTTGTTTATGAAATGGATATATAAGTTTGAGCTTATTTTCAAGTGAGCAAGTGAATATATTTATCAAGTACTGAGTTAAAACCACAATATAGCTATTGGAGTGAGAATGAAACGCAAACTGCCACCATGATATCCTCTGAATAACCATCTCCTTGCTCACAATCAATTGACTAAAGAATGAAACGCAAACTGCTACGAATTACAAGCCACACAAAAATGCTACTTCTTGAAAAAATTTAAGCATGTACAATGCAAATCTAAGACCGGTCCCCTTCAGCTCCGGATTCAGCATGGAGGATCGGTGCTCATTATTCTCTTCTACTACTGCTTCAAAAACAGAAGCTGCATTCTGACGCCGCAGCAGTGTCCCCTGCAGAATGCAAAACACAACATGTCCACATCGACCTGAGAAAAACTCTTGTGGAAAGGAAGCATTAACATCTTCTAGATGTATCTAGATCTCTCATGTTCTAGGCCAATATGCCACCACAATATGGAACGAATCTGTCTTAAACTGACACTTTCTTTTTAAACGGAACACCATCGTATATTTGGTTGCTTATGTTATGCTTCCAATATTCCATCCCTAAGGAAAAAGTTCTTACCTTTGGCCTCTCCATGTGTGTTTTTGGGATATCCTACTGGTTACAAGGGATACAAATTGCTAGACCTCACATCTCACAAATACTTCATCTCTTGAGATGCCATACCCTACTACGTCAAGAATACTGTCAATGGTTTGAAAAATTCTCTTTCATCATAAAATGTTCTAGTTCTCAGCATGCTCAGCACACAATTCCCTATTCACTAAAGGGAAAGGAAGTCATTTGGTGGTGTTGCTAGTCTATATATGTTGACGACATCAACATAGACAGTCCTAATTCTGACCTCATCAAGCAAACACAACTGATGTTGGAAGCCAAATTCAAACTGGAAGTACTTGGTGATCTCAAATATTTCCTTGGCCTAGAGATGGCCAGGTCTAAGCAAGGTATTCACTTATGCCAACGCAAAAATACTATGAAATTGTTAACTCACAGGATTCCTCGCAGAAACTTGGTCCCATATCAGATTCAGCATAATGATACAAATGGCAAAGAAATGTCGGAGCCATCTCTTTATCGAAGACTCATTGGAAGGCTTATGTATCTCACAATTTCTAGACCGGATATAACCTTCATAGTCAACCGGCATAGCAAATTCATGGCTCATCCTAGGACCTCTCATTTACAAGCTGTCCACCATCTGTTAGAATACCTGAAAGGTACTCCCGGTCAAGGCATTCTTTTTCCAACTGCCCAATCTCTCAAAGTTAACGTCTATGTGCACACGGATTGGGGCAGCTGACAAGTTACCTCGATAATCCACAACCAGTTATTGCATGACTTCATGAGAGCTTGGAAATCCAAGAAGCAAGCTCCTGATGCTCTCTCCTCCGCAGAGGCTGAATACAGGGCCATTGCTGCCCTCACATCTGAGTTATTGTGACATAGACAATTACTCAGAGCTTTATATGTTATTGCTGATTCATGCATTGTATTTGTGATAGTGAAAGTGTCATCGAACTTGCAAATAACTCCTCTTTCCAAGAATGTTCCAAACATATCGACATCGATTGTCATTTTATCCGGAAATATGTTTGTTCTAGTTTCCTCAAACTTGTTCACAATCACATCAGCTCCAAACACCAACTAGCTGACCCATTGACAAAAGCACTACCTAAAATCCCTTTTCAGCATCTCATTTCAAAGTTGAGGATATTGAACATATACCTTCCAACTTGAGAGGGGATATTGAATATAACAAATTTGTTGCATTCATGTTATAACTGTTTTATATGGTTAGTTTAATTTCAGTTTCAGGTTCTCCTTGTCATATAAAAGAAACCTATAGACCTCTTGATGTTTTTTTATTGTATTGCGAAAATAATGAGATATATTTATCACTAAAATAAGAAACAAACAATGAAGTGATTGGACTCAAGTGGTTAATGAGCTCCACCAAAAAAACGAATCGCTTAGAAGAACTAAATTCAATTCCTGGGAGAAACAATTACTGGTCGGACTTTACTTACTTCGTGGCTAATTGGAGGGTTAACACAAAATTAAATAAGAAACAAACTAACAAATCCTAAAAATACTCTAACAAACATTCAAATTTAAATCTTAATGATATCTTTAAACATTTAATTTATACACATTGACAGTGTGAAACGTTTTTACACGTACATCTAATCAAATCACACTATGATGTCACCTTTTTAGGTTAGTTCCTAAAAATGATTTTATGGGATGCAAAAAAATTTACACCATGAGTGCATAGAAATTAATCTCTATCTATAATGATATCTTATTTTAAATCTAAACCTAAACCTAAAAAACGATATCTAGGCATAATATTCTCAACACTTCTTTGCAACCAAGTGATTACATGAAATGTATCAATCATGATTTTCTCTATGTGTTCCCAATTCATAGTATTGATAGAATGGAATGAACAACATACGAAACAACCTACCTGGATGATGTCTTCAAACTGGAACCATCTCGACCTCATTACCGGTCTCAGGCGCCACTGTCGCCGGTGAGGGTGAACGCCACCACTTGATGAAGATTTCGTAGCACATCCGGATTGTCAAGTAGATGAAATCTATAACCAAGGCAGTGATAATGGATAACATAAAAACCTGGAAGATTGTGCGAAAGTTATCTGACCAGGACGACATTGTTGGATTTCTGTTTGGAAAATGAATGAAGAATACTTGGTGACAAAGTAGTTTGTTTGTTTGTTTATAAAATAGAGTGAGTTTGATAAAAGAAAAGAGAAGTAAATGAATATACATTTTTCAGTCTTGGTTTTGAACTAGTTAGCCCCATCAATATTGATTTTAACTTTCCCAACTGGGGATTTATGTTGCAATTAGACGCCAATTTCCAATCTTGCCAATTTGTAGGAGCTCTTGTAACTAGTAAACTTTTCTACATACTCGGTGGTTTTATTCTCCCAAATCATGGAATTTCTTTGTTGCCATATGCTCCATAAAAACATTATAAAATAGATCACATTTCCTATGCACACTGAAAACAATTTGTTGTACCAAATGTGCCATATGCATGGCATTTTGTACGTCAACAAGTTTTGCTATTAATTTGAGAAATAAAAAAATACTAGGTGCCAAGAACTTTTAGGAGTAGAGCCACATCACGCACAAAAAGAATCCCATTGAATACTTTTTTCTTGTGTTCCCCATCATGACATAAAAAGAGAGAGAGAGATTTTAAAACTAATTTACAATTTTATCTTTATGATCTGACCTAATAACAATTTTTTTCTTCGTGATTAAAGGAAATAATACTTTAAATATATTTTTTGAGAACAGCAAATTAAATCTTTGGAACAAATAATAATAATATATCATGTGATGTTCAAAGTAACCAATGTCGTACATCAATCCTATACAAAAATCAATATTAAAATCAAACTTTTCTAAGCATAAACTAATAGGATAAAGTCCTAGCTTAATGAATCTCTAAGAGATGGCCCCTCACAATCTTCATGAGATTCAACTGCACACTCATAAAAAGTTCAAAAAAATAGAAGACATGCATAAAAGGGGTCAGTATACATCCATGAAAACATAGAATCAATTAAAGCATAGCATAATACAATATAGGCACACATCTCATGATTCTGCATACAAAACCTATTAAGTAAAACCAGAAATACAACTAAGGAATACTAAACACTAAAAGATATTGTCACCAGAGCAGCTAAATGGAATTATAATCCATTATGACTCACTTCTTGTTGGTGGCATCTCATGAAGATGTTTTTAGCTTATTTTAATGAAAAATGCAATTGGCAATAAGAAAAACAAGTATTTGTAGCTGAGTGGTATTTTCTTTAACTCACCTAAGGGTTTCTGTCAGATGAAAATAGTAGCAATAGTTTACATCAAACATGATTGATAAGGACTACATTGTGTAGCATTCAAGAAACGTTGCTATAATTTTACAGTCACAGTCAATCGACAATTCTCAGGGCCAACTCTCTATGCAAGAGAGGACGACACTGTAATAGTAAGGATCACTAACCATGTTAAACAAAATGAGTGTGAGAGAGTTGGGTTCTCCTCCTGCGACACAGCCTGCCAAATATGAAAGATCATTGAGGTCAAATATGCAAATCTATCTCGGACTCATTTGATGTCCCTAAAAAATCTACTGTAGAGAAGTCATAAGGGCTCTCAAAATGTCATACTCAACATCGCTCTTTCTATCAAAGATCGAGACATTACAACTCTCAATCAAACCGTCCACTGCCAACTGTGACTTTCCAGGACATTACAAAATATTGGTTCCAGTCACCATGTTGCTACAGATTTGAGCAATTTAAGTCTTCACTTTGACTATGAAGGTCTTGTTTGGATTATAGAATAACGGGACAAAGGATCATAAGAAACTAACTTAAAGCAAAAATAACCTAACTAAACAATTAACTAACTAACTAACTAAACTAATTACTTTAACAACTCATAACTACTCTAATTTTTCTTTATTCTATATCCTAACAGGTCTGGACTCTGTTACCATTGAAGACGGCTCCGGTTTAGTCAGAACACACTGGTTCCACTCACCTCTGTACCCCATATACTTATCTCGCTGTTAATAATGCTTTGTGTATCCAAAGCAAGCCATAACTTAATCTCAAATTTTGGCAGCAGAATATTGTGTGTTGAATTTTACCCATTTTCTTTTCTGAGAATGATCTCAAAACGGGGTGCAATGTTGATGCACGGTCCAAGTAATGGTGACCTCTATATCATTCAACCCTTAAATTCCTACTTTCGAATCGGTTTCCAAGCCTCACAAACCAATTGTTAAGATAAAAGTTACAATTACATAGAGCATTTCCTCACAATCCTTATATTTTTTCCAATTGTTAAGGTAAATGTGCACTCACATAGAGCATTTCCATTTTCACACATTTAAAATACACAAGTTCATATTCGGCCGAGTCAATTTTCTACAAACACCGTTCAAAACAAAAATCTACAAACAAAGGGGTTGTTTGTTTGCTAAATTGATTTGAACTAAATGTTAAAAAGAGTTGAAAGTCTACGATTCAAACTTGGGTGAAGAAGAAAAAAAAAATATTACGATTAATTCAAATAAAAAAATCCACAAACAAAATAAGAGTTCATCAAGCAAAAATACAAATTTATTTGTAACAAATATTTTTGACATTATTTTAAATTATAGCATCAAAGCTTCATTTGCACTTACAATAGATCAAAATAATGATACTCCTATAAACCAATACTACAATGAGAAATATGTAGTATAAAAAATATTGTGTTGTGTCAAAGTAACCAATGTCATATACTAATCCTATAAATAAGAAATCAAACTAAAGTCCAAATTTTCTAAACATAAGATAGTAATATAGTCCTAGCTTAGCGAATCTCTACAAATACAGATGTCAAAGTAGCCATTGTTATACATTAATCCTATATAAATAAGAAATCAATATGAAAGTCCGTCTTTTCTAAGCATAAACTAATAGTATAAAGCTCCTGGCTTGCGAATTTGTACCATATGGCTCCTCTCACTCTTCATGAGATTCAACTGCATAGACATAAAAAGTTCAAGAAAAAGATAAGACAGACATAAAAGGTGTCAGAACATATTACATGATGTGATACAAACGAACGAACGATTAAAGCATATTATTATACAATTTAAGCACATATCTTATATTATATGAGTCATGAATGGCACACCCTGCAATTCATTTGCTAGAGCATTTGTAAGATTTTCTTTGTTAACAAAAAGTACAGGAAAATAAATTTGAACGGGTGACACTTGGAGAGTGTTGAAATAAACAACTTAATTAAGTACTTGATCACAAATTAACTTTGTGCTCACTCCTTTTTTTTCCTGATAATTAGAGATATTTTATTAGTAGAAGCGTTGGATGTATAATCAACGCAAGCAGACTCTACCCACCTTCTGTTAAGGGTTGCAGTCTTGCAGACGACCTACTCTATCATGTGTTAGACAACCGGATAATCACAAAATACAGTTACTGCAGATCTCAATGTCAAAACTAAGCACACACCACCAGAAATCCAGAATACCAACTAATACTATTGGACCTAACTCCTAACAAGACTCAAGCTGATACTGAAACTAAGAATGAGACTAACTATCATAAAGAAACACAGGCTAGCACCCCATCTAAACAAAATACACACATAAGTATTCCACCACTTACACCAGACCCTTACGATAGTCCAAAAGGAACCAGAAGAACTCTGATACACTAGCATCACCTCCATCGTGAATTCAAAGGAATAGGTACCTCATTCATGTATATACTCCAAAAAACAACCACTCAATAACCGGATACCAATCAAATTTGCCTTCATGGTACCAATAACCTTTGTTACTCCTTGAAAGTAGTAACACAGACATACTTAAAAACCACCAAATAATCCAAGCATAAAGCTCTTGTTAAATATAATTCATACTACAATGAGCACTCTTCACTAGCACACCAATCACTCCAAGTATTTGCATTCAAACTACTACTAAACTGTGTCAACACTACTGGAAAATCAGAATATGTACTCTACTGCAAGCACCTCAGAGAATACTATCACCATATTAACTTCCAGAGTCCTGATCCTCGAAGGTATATCAACTAGGAACAGCCTGTTTACAAAATCAGCAACATGGCACAAAACACAGCAGTATTCCAGAGCAGAAAACTTTCAATGACATATAAACTCACCATTAGATCCACAATCATCATTGTTTCAGTTTAGTGACAACAAACATTCTGCTATTTCCAGCCAAAACCATGTCATAAATGATCTGACACACCAGAGATACAAAACAGTTTCTCACCTTTCATACAGATAAATTCTGATCAACCAGAAGAACAGGTGAAGCTATTGACAATTTGCAATCCCACACCACTAGGAAAGACTCAAACTAAAACCGTCTTAATGAGATATCATAAGTTATTTTATAAGTGTATTCTTTAGTTAATTTGGATACATATGTGATAAGATAAGTCTACATAAACTCTAAATAAGCTTTTTCAAAATATGGAAACACAACATTTCATGCTGGTCAACGTGTATAGGTGGTATTCAAGAATACAAGAAAATGTTGCTCAACACAACCTTTGGTCGCATGATAGACAATTCTCAGGGTCAACTCTATATGCAAGAGGGGATGACACTGTAATAGTAAAGTCACTAACCATGTTCAACACAATGCTACAATTCACTAGTGAAAATTTCATTTTCTTAATCTTAAGTGAGAAAATCATTGGCAGTGAAGTATTTTGACTGTGAATGTCAGGCATGAAATCAAACAGCATAGGACTTCCTACTATTACTTGGGAGCTAAGGGCCACAATGCATGGCGCCATTGTAACTTGGGACTCATCTATGTCCGAAATGTGACAAAGAAAATACAATAATTCTAGGCAAGTTTTTTACTATTTATAATTCAACCATTTCCTAATTAAAATAAGATCATAATTTCTCAAATCACACATCAAAGTCAAAACCAGATTATGCAGCTAATAAAAATCAGGAAGGACAACCGGCACCAAGTATCTTTGTCAAGGATAAAGATAATCATCCTTTCTCGCTCTTTCTATCAAATATTGGGACATTACAACTTCTTTTTTTTTTTAAACAGCAGGACATTACAACTCTCAATATCACTACTAGAAAAAGCAAAATTAGTGATGGAAATTAGTGATAAAAAAAATGAAATCCCTCATTAATCTTTTAAACCTATGACCTAGTGATACAAACATGAACATCGAAAAACGCCACTGATATGTCAACACAAGTAAAATAATGTAAGAAAATAAATCTGTGACAGAAAAAATTAAATCTCTCACAATTCTACTTATTTCACTCTTAAATCTTAATGATGTTTTATGTGTATCCAAAGCAAGCTATGATAAACTTTTAAACATATGACCTAGGGACACAAACATGTACACCAAAAAACGCCACTGACATGTCGCGCAAATAAAATAATGTGAGAAAATAAATGAATTTGATGACATCACACTCAATATCACTCTTTCTATCAAATATCGGGATATTACAACTCTCAATGTCACCAATGGAAAAGTAAAAATTAGCGATGAATATTTATGATTGAAAAAATCAAATCTCTCACTAATCTACTTATTTCACTCTTAAGCAAGCCATGACTTAAAACTTCTAAGCGTATGACCTAGGACACAAGTAATGATTTGAGAAGGATGATGATCTATGAAGTACGGACGCTTCTTAGATTAGGCGTGTCCGGTGTTGGACACGTATCATGTCTGACACCGACACGACACCGACACGTATAATTACAATAATTCTAAAAATTATTTGCTACCTGAATGGTGTCTTCTTCTTCCTTCGGCTGGCTTCAGACCGGAGGCATCTCTACCTCATTGACAGGCGGAGGTGGCACTTCCGCTAAATGACACAATTCCATGTAAATCAAGACGATCATTGAAAAAACTAGAGACACAGGAATAGTGTAAATAAACATTAGTATTATTTTAAAGTCAAACATTATTCGGATTTCTGTTCCACTGCTGATTCAAGTGCAAACCTTGGTTACCGAGTAGATTAGATTACACTAATTAATTAATTCCTCTAACAAAAATGGAGGGATAATTTTTCTAAAATTATTAGGGTTTATAGTGATTTATCCCTATAATATAGACCATTTTCGGATTTGGACCTTTATGGTAAATTTCACCCTTTGTAATTTCAGAAAATTTTAATTTACCCCTGTAATTTAAGCAAATTTCGATTTACCCCTGATAAAACACTATTAACCTTATTTATTATTATTATTATTTTCAAACATAACCTTCCCCTCAGCAACAAAAAATGAATGTACATAGAACATTTACTTTGATGCGAGTTTATGACAAGTTTGAATCTTCATGTCAATATAATTCTAAAAAAACAAAATTTAAAGTAACTTGGATATTTTTATATCGGAGACAAATACAAGAGTTAAAGATTAATTTGTCTTTGATATAAGAAAGTTAGAGACTATTTTGGTTTGAGATCAAAATTAACCTGCATGGAAATAGTGTAGGAAAATGAATGTTCCTCATTTTTTAACCATTGTCCCGGATACAGGTTAGCAAGATCCAATTTTCTTGGTCCTTGTCTCTTGACAAACTTTACATCATAGTTTGGATTATGGAACAATATATTCCTACAACTTAGGATGATAGCCCCAAATCTAGTTACATTATTCAAGTGTTTAATTTTTGGAGGAACATCAAAATTTCCACAAAACCTTCCAATTGATGTGTCGTTCATCATGCTTTTTTTTTTGTTTTGGTAATAGCATCTTTTTAGTGAATGTAACAGTTCTTGTTAAAAATAAATGGCCTCACCCCAAAAAAATGACCATTTTGTTTACATACTCGCCTCCTTCCCTCTCATTCACCTGATACGACCTCCCCTCCCGTCCCTTCACACAAAACAACTCACTTAACCTCCACTTAATCTCACATTCATAGTAGTCAGAAGAGAGTGCTATATGCGGTCACTAGTCTTAAACCACTTTCTATAAAATGGAAATGTTCATAAATGGAAAGTATCTTAACCCTTAGTTGTAAGCCAGTGCATGCCTACGACTAATATTATGTGAATTGCTAGAGTTGTGATCATCTTTATTTATATCAAATCAATAGTGCATTTTAAAACTCTCGTAAGCTTACGTTTTTGAAATAGTCCAATAGTTTTTTCTTTTTGAATTCCTAGACACCTTAGAGTTTGGTTGGGTATCGGTACCATCTGGATAAAATTTAGGTTTAATAGCAGTTTTAGTCCCCTAACTTTTTCAAAGTTGCGATTTTGGTCCTTTAAGAAAAAAACTACAAAACTGCCCTCTAAGTTTTGCACTTGTAGCAGTTTTGACCCCCAAGGTCAATTTTGACTCAGTCTACACTGACGTGACACCCTAAGAGAGGTGCCACGTTTTTTTTTTTTGCCTTGGGGGGCCAAAACTGCTACAGTTGCAAAATTTAGGGGGCGGTTTTGTAGTTTTTTCTTAGGGGGCCAAAATCGCAACTTCGTGAAAGTTAGAGGGTGAAAACTGCTATTAAGCCTAAAATTTATTTAAAATTGACTAGTTTAAAATAAATTAATCTTACCAAATACTACAGTTTTAATAAGCTAAGTTTTCAGCTTTTAAGTTAATTTGTCAACTATCAACTACTTTATAACTTTCGTAAAATAAAATAAAAACTACTTTATAACTATGTGATATCTATCTATTAGTATTATAATAATTTATTAAACCAGACCTCCAAACTGGTCTATTGGCACCTCATTATTTTTTGTGTCACCTAGTCAAATTTGTTCCACATCATTAAAAATAAGATGTCTCACCCTCAATAATCTTTCACCATTCCTACTTCTTATTATTCATTCATATATCCAGAACTCATTCCTCAAAACCAAATTTATCTTGAGTTACTGAACCCTCGGTAATGCTTCTAATTTTATTTTATTTTAATTTCTAAACCACTATCATAGTAACGGAAACGACCTTGGCCAGAGAAGAAGAAAACATACTAAAGGACCAAACTCTTTTAAAACTAACGATATATGCATAAACACGTAAGTTGTAGAATGATCAGGGACGTACCTACTACCTGCGAATTCACCTTTCACATTAGTTGGGAATGATCAGGAACACATAAGTTGTAGAATCAAGGTTAAATCATTTGGGATGGGTGCTTTAAAGCATGAATATTAATTAAGTGTCTCACTCTATGAGGTTCTTTGTGTAGTATAAACTATTCGTAAGAATTATCTCCGAATAATAATCAGCATATATGAGTTAAAGAGAGATCAATAAACTTATCTGTCCTCAAAATTGTGGTAATTTGAAGTCGGTAACGGCGAAGTAAACAAACACAAAATCATGAACTTACCTGCAAAATAGACACAAAATCATGAAATTACCTGTAAAATAGTAAACCATTATAAAACCAGACGTTACGAAGTTACTACCCGTTAAAGATTTATATGTCTCACGTTTCAGAATACAACATATTCTTTCCTAATATGAATCATATCACATCAAAGGTGACAGAACAAAATGAATCCAACAAACAGAGGAGATGCAACCCAAGAATAAAAATATTGAAAGAAAAGAAGTTGTTGTTTGCTTTTTTGTGGATCCATTTTTGTGTTGCACAAAGTAAGGTGCGCATAAGAGCCTTTGACTCAGCCAAGATAAAAAGACTCATGGTCATAGGAATAGGATGAGTATATAAGCCATCGAGAGATTTAAGGAATTTTAGTTAGCATAATGTGAGAATAACAAAAACTTGTGAAACCAATAATTTCAAATAGGTTTAACAAATCTAAAGTTATTTTATACAAAAATAATAATAATTAATGACTCATCAAAAGGTAGTGACACCTATTTAATAATAATGATAAAATAAATATTTCTCTATTAAAATATTCTTTCATATTTCTCATTTGAAGAAACAACAAATTTTGTACCAATAAAAAAAAAACAAATTAAACTTTTGAAATATTAATAAATTCGATGATACATAATTAATAGGATGAAGTATTAATAAACTGAGATTATGAGTTAACATTAATACAAACTTGCAATAAGAGTGATACATAATACTTATTTGGATTGAGTGGTTAAAAAGTTCACATTACCCTTTTTAATCATTAATAGATTCCCACATTAATAGATAAAAACCAACTGTCAAAATTAAGTTTACTATTAATCCATAAGAATTTATTTGCTTGAAAGTTATGAACTTGTATACTTGATAGCTGCGTAAGCCTATAAAAGACAATGACATCATGTACCCTATCAATTATAAATTATGGACAATAATGACCCTTTCATGTTACTAAAAGATCATGTAAAAATTGAGTGATGAGAGGGGGAGAGAGAGAGTACCGCGTTGGTCCACGGCACCGCCACGGGCCACCGCCGGAATTGAGGAGCATTGGGGGGGAGTGGGATTCCGGCAGGGTGCCATAAAGGGGTGGGGAAGATGGGGATTGGACTGAGGTGAGACCAAGACGTCGGAGAGCGCGGCGACAGGTTATTTTTGGTCAGGACTGGGTTCATGAAGGACAGCGGCTTCGGAATGGGGAGGGACTCAAACTCCGGCATGAGAGGGTTAGGTATTCATCGCGAGGGGACTGTTATGACGGGGACTTTGATACGAGTTCGGATTTTGCTGATTCAAGGACGGCTTGGAGGGACGACCGCGACGGTGGTTTTGGGATAGCAGCTGACGGTACCAGGCAGTCTGGAGGGGGGCGGCGCGGACTGGTGCGGTTTCCTCTGAGGCCTGGGTCTGTTATGCACGCGACAGGTCCACGCAGGCAGCAGCAGCGGGAGCATCTGTGCAGGAAGCCTGGGAGCGGTTCTGTTTGGACGGCGGCGGCAGGACCTGAACGGAACAACGAGGGTCTGCACAGGCGGCATCAGAGGGAGCATGTAGGTAGGCAGCTAGGGCGCGGTACTGATCGGAAAGCGGAGGTTCGGATACACCAGTTGCAGCAACCGAGGGAGGAGAATCTTGCTGGCAGCGACGTAGGATCCACCCTTAAACGGTACGTAACTTTCTATATTACACACTTCCCGCCACAAGCTTCGCTTTTCTTTTTGCGTAAGGGCTTCGAGGTATGCGGTATATTGGAGGATGTTTTCGTGGCTAACAATCGGAATAGGAATAGTGAAGTGTATAGGTTTGTCCGGTATGCGAAGGTGCGTGATGTCGGTAAACTACTGAAAGCTGTGAATAATGTATGCTTTGGTCAGTATTGTGTTCGCGCGGTGCTTGCCCGTTTCGATAGGAAGGGAGAGAGGAGGGGCGTTGAGATGAAGAGCGCAGCGGTTGAGGGCGAGAATAAGGAGGGAGGAGGAAGGAGGGATGGTGAAGATGA
>Ga0228711_1000653_pt1 | contig 44950 bp, 19 predicted proteins | sample MedpolnodulmetaG_2_FD_177996 | JGI IMG/M metagenome (GOLD analysis project Ga0228711, IMG submission 177996) | Root nodule microbial communities from Medicago polymorpha collected in Santa Monica, California, United States - brown nodules | ecosystem: Host-associated > Plants > Roots > Nodule...
ATGCTTTATCTTCATGCTTCATAGTCTAGGTTAATGGTATTTGTGGTGATCCAACGTCGCCACAAAGTACCCACGCTTTTATCTTTCATGCTCCGATAGTTTCATTTTTTAGTCTTATTATTCAAAAACAAAAAAACACGCAAATAATCATAAAATCACAAAAACATTTTTTTACAATAAATCTTGATTCCCAAAATCAAGTGATCGTCTTATTTTTATTCTTTCGTAAGTCAAATTGCAATCAACTTTAATCATACTTTAGCTATTTTCTTTTAACATAAAAAACACAAACAAATACTCATTTGCCGCCTTGGCTTTTTCTTTCATTTTAAAATCTTTTCAAAAACTAATAAAAAAACACACAACAAATCAAACGTTGATTTTTACCCCGAACTACGAGGTTTTGATCCCTCACGGGTACGTAGGCAAAGGACACTCGTCCTTCCAAATCAATAAAAAATGTAGATAAGTAGGTCTCTTTCTTCCTTTACCACTCTAACTCTTTTTTTTCAAAATAAGCAAGTTGTAGCACAAAACGTTAAATAAAACCAAGAGGTTCCCGTAGAGTACTACGGACATAAAGGGTGCTAACACCTTCCCTTTATATAACTAACCCCCGAACCCAAAATCTTTTCAAAGGGGTATTTCGAACTTTTTTCCCCTTCTTTTTAAAATTAAATGTTCAGTCGTAAAATAAAATAGTGAGTCAAACGCTAATCAAATAGCTTTGATCTCCGAAAAATGGCGCGACACCTACCATAAATAGATTTTGTGTCCACTAGTTTGTGCCCTAATTAAAGTATTTTTGTGTTGGCAAGCATCGTTTGTTAGAGTTGACTAGGGTAGAATTGAGTGTATTGTTGTTCTTGGTTGTATTTTTCATTAGGGTTGACACACTTGGATTCACTGGGTCAGGTTTTATGTCCCCCAGTTTTTATGTATTTTTATCCTTTTTTTTAATAATATATATGAACATTTGACAAGCGTAGGTTTAGAGTGGGGTTTCAACTTAGTTGAAACGTCCTTTATTCCTTACCTGCCATTTTGCTCTGGCCTTGTAAAAAAACAAAAAGTATTTTGGTGCTTAGCACCTTTAGGTCTCTTATGAGACTTATTATTGAGTCAACAATAGGACATTGATGAGTCAATAATTAGTGTTTTTAATATAATATTTGAGTCTGTTTTATTTAGATTTAAGTTTATTTTATTTAATTTTATTTCCTTTTTAAGACTCTTTTACTTCAATTGCAAGTTATTTAATTTTAGGAACAAATATTCCAAAGATTGAGTCTTGGAGCAAAAGAAAGGGGATTTGAAGCTGATTCGTGCCTAAAATACGAATATTGAAGACAAAAATATGTCTCCCTCAAGTCAGAGACTTGCCACGGCCCGTGCCACCAGCCACACGGCCATGCCAACCTTCAGGATCCACTTTTGCTGCTTTTTGCTTCACGGACAAGCTACCTATTAGTTTACTTCTGACCTAAAAGCACGTGGTTTCTTGTGGAACATTTTAGTGTTATATTTTTTAGGGTTTAAGTCATTGTAAATTATAAATAGAGTAGCTAGCTATCACAACAATTCATCTTTTGTTCTTGGAATTCAATAGTGACAATTGTCTTTCTTAATAAAAGCTCTTTCTTTTATTTTCTTGTTCTTTTATTTATGTTCTTCTTCTTCCCTTCTATGTCTACGATGAACATAAGTGAGTAGACTCTTCTTGTCTTGGAATTGTTGGATGAGTCTAATGACTTAATCTTAATCAAACCAAGCCTCGAACCATAGTTTTATATAAATCTACTTTCTAATCTAATTTCACCATTTATATAATGAATTAACAATTATCAAACTCATAAAGCGACAGCGGAGGGTTAGTAATTGTTAATTCATCATCACAAATATCAATTCATAAAGCGACAACGGAGTTTTGATATTGGAACAAGTGAAATTAGACAAGGGTTGCGAAACATGAGAATAGTCTAACAAACCTTGAGACATATAATGTTTCGTTCTTCAAGGATTCTAATAGCAATCAACCATTAGAATATGCGTGGTTGCTAGAGGAACACACTCAATGACTTCGAGAGAAGCTTTGATACGCTTAAGAGAAATTTGTCTTTATAAAGTAGGTCCAATATAAAGTTTAGGTTTAAGGTTTGTTTGTGAAGGGTTTGTCATTAAGATGAACCAATAATCCCAAGGCGCTTTTTACTTATATTTTCTTCTGTTAAAAATCCAATCTTTACAACTGAACTTTCTTCTAATCATCTTCTAAAAGTTAATTAAATTGAACAACTCCCTGTTGAAACGATACTCTCTTTTTACTACTTCGGTAGAATCGTGCACTTGCGGTTTTACTCATCAGACATCTAATTTTTAAGTAGTTAAATTACCTTTCAAATATATTACTTTGAAATTCAAATTCAATACTTTTAGAAGAGTCGTGGTATTAACTCTCACAGATGATACTATGAATGATTAGCTAAAATCTTGGATTAGGAAAAATTTATGTGCGTTTAATTATAATCAAATCAAGAAGGATTATATTACTAGCAAAGGACATTAACAAAAGAGTGTTGGGTGCGTTCATTCATTCATTTACTTTTTATTTTTTAAGGAGGGTATGACGGTATGTCCATTTATATATAGTGACGACTGTGAGCATGTTTAAGGGATAGCACTTAGGTGACATTGTGGTTGGTGACATTGACCAACCACAATGTCACAAGTGTCTTTCTTCTTTCTCTTTCACAATATTTTTTTTATTTCTTTGTACACATGTGACATTGTGGTTGGCCAATATCACTAATGTCATCAACCACAATGTCATCCAAGTATTATCCGTTTAAACGGCAAATAACACTATATTTTGTGGGGCACCCCAACAAATGGATAATAGAAACATATGGAGTTCAATTGGTAAAAATTCAATATTTAAGTGTTTGAAGAATGTCTATGAGGGGGTCAGTTCATGAATGGTAAAGTTTAACTTTGTAATTATAAAATATAGAGTTTAAATTACATATGAGACAATCGTAAAATGTCCCTTAACTAGTGTCCCCATTATTAAGAATAATTGTTCATTCTCCGATTTTATTATTAAAAAAACTGCAAGATGAATATAAGGAATTTGAATTTCCAAATATTATTTTTAGTGTTAAAATAATTTATAATATAGTGGATATTGAATGTGCCCTGGTATTGAGATCATAAGCTTAAATACATTTTTAGTCCCATACTTTTTTTTAAAAAATATAAAATATTTGGTCAGTCTACTTTTTTGAAGGAATTTGGTCACTCTACTTTTAATAACGGGTTTTTAGTCTTTATATAATTGCTTTCGTAAAGCATTTTGGTCACTATACTTTTAAGGGAAATGTTAACTTATGTCTTCAAGACACAAATTTAGAAATCAAACGTAGAAACTTAATTTTGAAAATCGTGCATTCAATGTTTGAAAGTTTAAAAACTTATTTTTTTAATACAAAACTTATGTTTTAATTCCTTTTTTAGATTCTTAACTTTCTCTCAAAAAAATAAAAATTTTAAGACATAAGTTATCATGACCTTACTTTTAAAAATATTGAATGTGTGTCACCATTTTTTGGTATTTTTAGAGAGTATTGAAAATGACTTGAAATTAGGTTACAAACATCTTAAAACTTATTTGATCTTCATAATTGTTTTCGTAAAGGCATGCTTAACACAACATAAATTACAATTCATGTTTATTTTCAAACCATCAATATTAAAATGTTAATCGTTAATTTGTGTGTATTTGTTGCGGGTGATAATCGAACTCAAGACCACCTTATCACCTCACCCTATCCACCAACCCAATCTTATACCATACCTCGCACTATTCCAGTTATTTTTGTTGAGGAAAGTTTTGATAAATTAAAATTGTTAAAATTTTATGTACGATTTATTATGTTACGAGATAAATTAAATAATTTTGTATTGATAAATGATAATGTTTAAAGAATCTTTATCGTGAAAATATCACTTGCAAATTTCCGTAAACAAATCATAATTTGTGATATTATTTTTCAAATGATCATTAAGGGCATCATCTACTAAGTTTGCACATAACATCTAAAAGCTCAAAGACAACCTTGTTCATACATACTACCTTTGATAATAAAAAATAAAAAATTATGAAACATAAAAATTTGATTACCTAATGTACATTCCCAGTGTTTAACAGAACCAACATTTTCCCAATCACCTTCATGCACTATCTCTGTAGAGATATTAGGAATATGACGAAGTTGCTTTCTAAACATATTATAGAACTTAGCAGTAGGTGCTTGAATCTCTATTTCAGCCTCCACTTTCCCACTTAAAGCCATGTTTATGCTCTCTAATGTTTCTAGTAATGTAGATTACTCATAAGGTGGAAATACATTCCCTTAAATAGAAGACTAATTATGATTTTTATCAACAAAAAATAATTAATTGTGATGACTTGACTAAAATTAATAGTTCAAGTGCTCCTCCACCCACAACCACAAGCAAGTTTATATTATAATACCGTCTGATGAAATCAAACAAATAATTGATTGAAATTTATTTATTTATTTGACAAAATTGATTGAAATTTATGAAACATACTATCTATTAATCGGAACATCACAATTAAAATTGAGCTGTTTATATTAAGCTGACATTTCTTTTGACGGATATAAATTGACATTTTTAGATTGCTTTTTTTTTTTGGTTACAACATTTTTAGATTGCTTATTGAATATGAAAATGATGCTTTGTCAAAAAAAAATATATATAAGAATAATGCTAGACCAAACATTCGCAGCTCGCTTGCATAATTTTGATGGAACAATTATCGTGGTTCACGAGACAGTCTTAGTACCTAACCTTTCATAATAGACTCCCATATGAAAATGATATCTATTTTTATTTTTATTTTTATTTTTATTTTATTCTTCCGGCTCCTAGGGAAATATGTCTTAGTATTCTAGAGTTCAACCATAACGTAAGTAAAATTTAACCAAAGTTCTTCTAATTCATTAAAAAGAATAAAGAGAAATAATTTTTGTACAATTAAATTTAAACAACTTTTGTAACAAATTTTAAGTATTCATTGCAATTTGAATATATTTTATGGATGAATCAGGTGTCAAAATTCATTGACAACTATCCTAATTTATCTATACTATATATAAAGAGAATGAGGGATTTTGAGAAGATTTTGGACGGTCTTTTTTATTTAAATTATACCTTTTACTTTTTTTTGTTTTGTTTTGAATAAATACGTTTAAACAAAAAAAATTATTTCAATTATATCTTTTAACAAATATTTGTATAAATACCTTAAACAAAATTGTGAGGGGTTACCCTATGCACCCAGGTTCAACTCCTTGCAAGCACTTTTTTCATAAAGATTTTTTAAGCTAATCGAAAAGGGCGGGATTAGGGTTAATTAGGGTTACTTGCAACACTATTTAACATTTAATATAATAAATATAAATATAAAGATAAAGATAAGAAAAACAATTAAGATTTCAAGAAGGTGGTGATGACTTCCTTGCGACGGTGGAGCCAATGGAGATTTCGTGAAAGAGAGAGCAGTCCATCACTGAGAAAGAATGAGATGGAGGCGCAATGTAGAAGGGAGATAGAGAGGCGGAATAGTAGAACAATGAGAAAGGATGAGAGGCAAAGATTCACAAAAAAAAAAAAAAGGTTTGGAGGGTTTCTAAGTAAAAGAAGAGTAATTATATAGTTTTAGATAAACGAGATGAGTTTAGGGTGGGTTCTAGTGTCTTTATTTTCCGTTCCTTCACATCTCTTGAAAATAGTGAAAATGAAAATCCAAACTCAAACTTAAACTCAGTCAAAATAGAATTTTTTTTCCGTTAAAAATTAGATTGAGTTTGGACGAATATCCACATCTTTCTTTCTAAAGCTTGTCTGGTCAAGCAATCCCTAACCCTGATTTTAACCTAGCTTTTTCCCTCTCATTCCAACGCAATTAATTCACACCTTTGACTTTATCATCCCTTTAACACGCAATAAATTCATTTCATTTCAAATTGTTTGTCATTCATTAAATGGTTTAAAGCAATTGATTTCAAATTTGAATGGTAGTTCAGCACCAACAAACAAAGTTAATACAAACAATCTTGATTTAGAAAGATTGAGTGCATTTCCTAATCAGCCGATCTGAATTTATTCTATTGCATTTAATTTACACCCTTGACTTCCTCATCCCTTTAACACGCAATTGATTCACTCTTGTGCATGATTAAAGCTTCCTATGAAGATTAAAGCTTCAGCGCCATTGATTCACTCTTGCGTCATTAGTTATTAGAATCATTTGACTTTTTTCCAAACAAAATCCTCACAAAGCATAAAACTCTATCTCTCCTTACCATAAATATGCGGTCTAGGCTTAAAATCATTTTATTATCATTAAATCATGCGTCATTGATTCACTCCTGCACCATTAGTTATCAGAATCATTTGATTTTTTTCCAAACAAAATCATCACAAAGCATAAAACTCAATCTCTTCCTACCATAAATATGCGGCCAAGGAAGTAAATAAAAATTCAGCCTCTTGATTCAGGTGATACGGTTAATTTTTCTCACAAAGATACGACTTAAAAAAATTCAATCTCTTCCATTATTCAATCATTGATTCAGGCAATGGAAGGTCATGGTATTGAAACTATGTTGTCCTATCACTGCTTGGCAAGTGATATCATTATTTTTTTCTCACAGTTACGACGTCTGTTTTCAATATCTTTTCCTATTTTTTAAAGCTTTATGTTGTTGCAGGTCCTTTGCTCAATAATCCTGCTTCATCTTTTGAAAGGGTTGTCAATAAGTTTTGTGTGAAGTTTAGGACATACATGGTCGAGTATGATGTTGAAGAGGTGAAGATGATTTTGTCTGACATGTTTCATTTTTTTTGTTGTTTAATGTTGTTTATGTAATGATTCTAATCGTTTTTGTTGTTGAATCAAGGAGCTGTTATGCTACCTAACATGATCACGAACAACTTTTGGGACCAAGTTCAACGATTTGCGACTTTGATTGATGCAAAGAGCAATCAGTTCGAGGTGTTGGTGGAAGGAATTAACGGGTCTGTGTTTTTCCCCATGGGATGGAAATCCTTGCGTGATTTTTATGGTATCAGCTTGGGTGCTTGGGTTTCTCTCATATTTGTGGATCAAATGAAGTTCGTGATCGTGTTGAAGGATAGGTTTGGCAAAGTTATTAAGCCTCCTGTATTTGATCCTCCTATGCATTTTATGATTGACAAAACAAATGTCCAGACAACTTTTGATCCTAATCTTCCCCCTTTCACTCCTTTGATTTCTTATTATCATGATGTCAACAACTTTTAGATAGAGTTTGTGAAGAAGTTAACAGAATTTGATGTAGCCAAGGGTTTTTTGGTATGGAAAATGTATGTTGTGAGCATGTTTATATTGAACAGCACATGTCTTTTTTTGTTAGGTTGTTGACATGTTAATTTATTTTCCGTGTTAGGTGCTGATTTATGAAGGAGAAGTTGTGAAGATGATGGATATCAGAACTACTTCTATCAAGTTGGTGGATGATTGCGGAAATGGCTGGGATTGCGTGTTGATTTTTGGCTCTACTCCATACCAACACACCATGATTGGTGGGCAGTGGAAGCGTTTTGTGGATGCTCGCAGGCTTCGTGAAGGGCTTAAGATCAGACTTGGTGTGCCAATGGCTGGAGAGAATGATACAATCTATTTAACTGTCATTGCTAGTTAGGATTGGAGGTTGCGGATGGTTTATTGCTGATGGAATATGCCAGTTTATTTTAATATTTTTCCTTGCTGTTTTTTTCCTTTTGCATACCATTTTTGTGGAGTGTCGTGTGCTTCATCTTTTATACTTTCTTTTCGTTTTGTCGATCAAAAACTATGATGCTTCAGTTCTGGACTATCACTGTAATGAAGCATCATTTTGCCTTATTATGGACGCTATTTTAATTTAAGCAGACCTTTTCAGATTTTACCATGCATTCTTCTCTCAATGTCGTTATATATATTACGAACAAAACTTTTTCCCATTAGTAATAACTGATTAATACAGATAAAAAGATATTCTTAACATCCTTTATTATAAAAGTTAGACTTGATGAGCTAGCATGTTTTCCCTAATCTCTTGCATCTCCTAAGCATGTAATTATTGCTAATCTAATCTCCCAACTACACACTTAATGACATCCGTTGATTCAAACTCCTCACTTTATCTCTCATACAGAAATGTCGTAATGACAATTGAAAACAGTGTTAATCATCCTCTTTTTTCCTCCCTAATACGTAATTAATGCTAATCAACTCAGTCAACCACCTCCTTCATCTCAGCCGTAGATCTCATAACCTTTCATGTATTAATGTTTCAGGATTTGAGTCAACCACCCCTACATCTCAATCGTAGATCCCATAACCTTCAATGTATATTAACGAATGCATTCCCATCATCCTCTCCTGTCATCATTTTTACGTCAAAACAGTTTAGACTTAACAATGGAAAGTGATGCACAAACTCTCTTAGCCTTGCACTGCTTGAAGGGTACAAATAACACCGCAAAATCTAACCATGTTTCATCTTCTTTCTTGATCTCTTATGTTTTGTTCCATATATATTTTTCAACCTGCACTAATTTATTTGAATCTTTGATCTTTTTCACCTCCATTAGATCCAAGTCAAGCGCCCAGCTGTCGTGAGAGTTTGATGTCTGCAGTGCAATTGATGGAGTGTAGTTTTTAGGATTTATGTTTTTAGATCCATTTTGATGTTTTTGAATTTTCTTTACATTTTAATGCAATTTATGGTTTATCTTTCCAGTTTAATGTGCTCTCTTTTAATTTTAATGCAATAAAAAGTAATATATTTCCAATTCAATGTGCTCTCTTTTATATTTAATGCAATTTATGGTTTTAAAATGTTTCTTCGTTTGACTATTGAGCTTAAATGTAATTTATGGATGATTGTTTACCAACAATTAATATTGTATCATAATCCTTCATGGAGCCAAAATAATGGTTCTAAAATGTTTCTTCGTTTGAATAATACACTTTTAGTTTTAACTAGCATTCAACAAAAAATGTTGTATAGATCACGAAAATCATGCTATAAAGGACATTTGAAATAAGGATATCAAATGGTTAAAAAAATATTGATGACAATCAAAACTTCAGGTTAAGATTTAATGATATGCGAAAATTCAATTAATTTCTACGAGTGCAATTTAATGATTTGCAAAAAATATTGATGGAACTTAATGATTCGCGAAAAATATTGATGGCAATCGAAATTTCAGATCAACGATTACATGTTAGATTTGATGTCCGGTGAAGAGAAGACATATTTGAGCTATGATACTCCATTGACATAGAATGGAAATTGTGATGTTGTTGATGATGTCCACACTCTAGAATTTCTCAACACAATAAATGCTTCAGGACTCCCACATCAGAAGATAAGATTGAAGATTGGAGTTCCAATTATGCTTTTGAGATTATGTAATGGAACAAGGTTAATCATAACCAGAATGGGAAAATTTGTGCTTGAAGCAAAGGTTATATCTGAAAGTAACATCGGTGAAAAAGTTTTCATACCCAGGTTATCTCTTTCACCGTCTGATGTTAAAATTCCTTTTAAATTTCAAAGAAGACAATTTCCAATATCTGTTTCATTTGCTATGACAATCAACAAGAGTCAAGGGCAATCACTTAAAAATGTTGGAATTTATTTGCCGAGTCATGTGTTCTTGCATGGTCAGTTGTACGTTGTAATTTCCAGAGTCACTTCAGAACAAGGTTTGAAAATACTAATTGTTGATGGAGATGGAGAGAACATTAATACGACCTCAAATGTTGTTTATCACAAAGTCTTTTGTAATGTATTTTGATGTTCAATGTTCAAACCTTTTTGTTATGTATGCTACCATTTCATTTTGTTGCCATTGTTGTCTAAGAAGAGAACATATTTTTAAATTGTTAAAAATCTTCTATTAACTATATATGTTTACATTTTTGCGACTGATTTGATTAACTTCTACGTGGACGGGTCAAGAGTCTAGTGTATAGTTTTTTTTGAGTAAATGTATAGGTCTTTTTTTAAAGGAAATGTATATATTTTGTTGTTATGTCTACTTAATTCAAAACAAATAAAAATAAGGATTAAAAAACTACTTTTTTTAAAAAAGAATAAAAACAAAACGATTTAAAAAAAGATAAAGGAAAACTCTTTAAAAATAAAGATAAAGGATGATTAAAAGTTAAAACGAATTTTCAGTAAAATAAAGTGACAAAACTATATTAAAACGAATTTTCATTAAGATAAAGTAACAAAAATATATTTAAGCAAAAATTTTCTTTAAGTAGTATCAAACTTTAATAAAACAACATCCAACAGTCGAACATAGTTTCAAATCCAAACTTCACGATGTCAATCAAACACTCCCTTCTCTTCACCCTCTTCCTTCTCTTCCAAATCACTATATCCCTCGCCGGAACTCCCCACCTCATCAATTTCCGATCACAAAACCTCTATCCAGAATCCCTCGCTTGGGATTCAATAAATCAACACTTCCTCACCGGATCCCTTAACCATCGCACAATCTCATCCATCTCAGATGCCGGCATCGTTCAAACTCTAATCTCCGACACTTCTCTCCCCGAGAACGTCACTGTTTTAGGCATCACAGTTGATTCCGTTCACAACCGTGTCCTTGCTGTAATCCACGCTGTTCACCCTCTCCCTCCTTACAACGCTCTAGCCGCCTACGATCTCAACACCGGCAACCGTCTCTTCCTCTCTCTTCTCCCATCCGATGATCAACCTGCTCTCGCTAACGATGTTGCCGTTGATTTCAAAGGAAACGCTTATGTCACAAACTCAATCGGAAATTTCATCTGGAAAATCAATATTCAAGGAGAACCTTCAATCTTTTCGAAATCAGTAAGGTTCACGGAAAATCCCGTGGACCGCGATTCACTGTGTAATTTCTGTGGATTAAACGGTATTACTTACGTTAACAATGGTTATCTTTTGGTGACACAATCCAATACAGGGAAGATTTTCAAGGTTGATGCTGATGACGGAACAGTAAGACATGTTCTTCTTAACGAAGATCTCATGTCTTGTCCTGATGGTGTCGTTTTGAGAAGTGACGGTGTCGTTTTGGTGGTTTCACCAGAAGCAAAGAAATTATGGATGTTGAAAAGTAACAATGGATGGAGTGAGGGTGTGGTTTATGACAAAATTGACCTTGGTGATGAAGGGTACCCTACTTCTGTTGTTGCAAGGGAGAGGGATAGGATGTATGTGTTGTATGGTTATTTTAAGGAAGGTGTTTTGGGGAGTTTAGGGAGGGAGAGTTTTAGAATTGAGGAGGTTAGATCACCTAAAGAGAGTGAAGATGAGAATATTTGGATTTATGTTATGGTTGGATTTGGATTGGCTTATTTCTTTTATTGGAGGTTTCAAATGGGTCAGCTTGTGAAGAATATGGATAAAAAGATCAACTGATTAGTTTAAGTTTAGTGTTTGGTAGCTTAGGCTCGGGATTTGGGAGTGCCCTTAAGGTCTCACGTTCGATTTTCTTCGGTGTTAATTTGGATAGATTAATTTAGCTTCTTAAAAAAAAGTTTCAGGGTTTGATATAGCTTAATTCTGTTATTTATTTTGTTAGGTTCATAGGAGTGAAAATTGTATCATTTTTAAGTTTTATTTATACCACATTCTAAGGAAGAACATACTGTGATTTTAATGCTTTGTTTTGTTCCACATGAAAAACAAATGTTTTGTTTATATGGAAATAACTGCTGAATCATTTATATCTGTATTGTGGTTCTTGTATAATTTATGTGCTAGGTAGCCACATTGGTGTTAAACACTATTTCAGAATATGCTCATCAATGTTATGTTCTTCGTTCCATCTGTGTGCCGTGTGCGTGAGTTTTAATGATTATAAATTGGATTCAATAAAACTTTAAAGTTTGATGATTTAAAATTCTTCAAAGTGTGTACAATATCTGAGAGGCATATTCATTTCGCACCCCATGTTATAACTTCAAATTCAAATTCAGCACACATTGCTTCCCCTGTACCTCTCAACTTTGAAGTTTCATTACATGCCAAACTTTTTGCACACAGTTCAAAGTTACGACTTTAATTTAATCAACAAGGCTATAAAGTTTAATGTTTGATATTATTTACCCTCAATGAAAGTTAGTTTCTTTCATAAAAAGTCGACTCATACTCTACAAGAACATGAACTCAACTTTCTTTTATTGTTAACGTGATGACTTTTTTAGTGAATAATTTGTAAATATCTCTACAAACACTTATTTAGTCTTAAGATCTGCTTTGACATTGATGAATTTTCAAAACCCAACTTATCTAAACTAATATATCGGAAAAAAAATGAATTTTAATGAGCATAGATGAGCAACAAAAAATGATTTTCACTATTTTAAAAAACAGAAACTAGTTTTTGTATCACATAAAAATCTCTTAAAAATTCATACTATTATTTAATAACCACTTTAAACTTGCTCTTATACATAGGGATCCTTAATCTTGGAAGAAACAAAATGAAGACCAGAAATCAGAAGAAAAGGCTCAAGCTGACAGATTAATAAACCAATTCTAGCTAGGTAACAAAACAAAATGTTGGCTCGTTGAGTGAAAGATGAAACTAACAAAATAAATTCATAGTTTGATGAACATGTATGTATAATCACTAAACAAAGAAAATAACTTATTGAAACTTAAAACTAACATATGCTTAAGCTGATTTTGTCCACATAAATTGTAGGATCCAAGACACAAAAAGAATGACAATTACAAAATAACAGTTGTATGAAATAATCTTCGTCTCTTCTAACTTAACCAAAGGTCGTCTCTCTTAACTATATTACAGGTCTTCTGTTCCAATTCAGCTTTGGATATGCAGCAACATTAAAACTCTTGAGAAGAAAGAGTTTTGTCATTCGTTGTAGTCATACCTTGATTTATGAAGTAGTTTTTGTAGTTATGTGTAGAAGATACCCGATTTACCGAAAAAAGAATGAAACTAGATCCATATACATGATATATCTTCATTCACATGCTATGGACAAGCAATAAAGTAATCATCTGGAGATGAAACTTTGTTATCTTTGAAAGGGCTAAGCTTATTGTGGCATTGGGAAGGTGCAGATGGTGGAACTGGCCCTTTTGGTAATTGATTTTCAAATAAGCTTTTGAAGTCTCTAACTCTAATGCACTCAACTCTTGAAACAACTAGCAATGCTACAACAAAAATAACCAAACCTGAATTTAAACAGAAACTATGATAATATGACATAGCTGCTTTATTTCACTTCTCCTAAATGAGACAAACAAATTATATCACTGCTTTATAAAGGAGCTAGCTAGAATATATATATAATGTAATCAAATTATATATATAAGCATAGTTAATTAAATATGGCATTGGTGGATGTTGAATTTTGATTCCAACATTTGAAAACGAAATCTGTTATAGTATAATTTATTACATGTTTTCAACGCCGTATTAATGAAACTTATAAAACATCAAAAGATGTTTTTTTTCATTACTGGGATATAATTAGTTTTATTGAATAGAGTGTGTGAAAACATTGATTTAAGTTGAATATAAGATCAACAGCAGCCCTTTTAGAAAACATGACAAAATGGGACTTTTGAAATTCATGCCCACAGTCAGAACTTGATGAAATGAGACACATGTTTGTATACGATGAGATCATGGAGAATAACTAACAATTTGTTACGAACATTAACTTTTTTTCAATTCATTGATCATTAAAGTAAAAGTTCTTATTGAGTAAATCAAGCCTATAAATTTTAAAATTAAGTTTTGACAAGGTCATATCCTAATAAAGGAAGGGGTCGTGGTGGTAATGGAGTTGGTTGTGGTAATTGAATTTGGTATATACCACTAGTAAGCCAAATAAACGCCACAACATTAATCTACTGCCACATCATCATTTCTGTTAAAAATTGGATGACAAGTTTGATAGAGGACCAAAATATTTTTTTTTTAGGAAGATAGAGGACCAAAGTTATGAAATTTAGATATAAAGCAACAAAAATTGTGGAATACAAAATGAGGAATCAAAGTTGTTAATTGATCATAAAATATAAGGAAAGCAAAGCTGCATTAAAGCTTTGTCTTTAACATATGAATGGTTAAATAATCCACTTTTAGATGTCAACTTCTAAGCCCTAATCACGACTTGACTATAATCTTGTCTAAACTCTTCATTTTTCGTGATTTGAGCTTTGACAATGTAGGAGTATTTCTTGTTTAGAATTTTGTACATGTGAAATTCTGAATTTAGATACCGTTTGACAAAATACACTATTCATGTTGTTAATATGAACTCCTTTAAAAAAATGTTGTCAATATGAACTCGTTTTATGTACAAAGTAATTTTGAATTTAATTACTTATCTCAACGGGTAAAAATATTAAAATTGTTAAGTCGGACGTTATGATTGAGATTTAAACTCCAATCCTTTCACTTATGTGTAAATTGCTAATGATCATTGTCTTTTCGACTATCAACCAAATATTTATATAATTTTTTAATGCGTTCAATAAAGTTTAAGACTATCAAGTCCTTCATGAATTTGTAACAAAAAAAAGTCCTTCACGAATGCAATTTCTTTGAAAAAAAAGAATTATAATAAAAAAAAAATCAGCTAGAGCTTTTATGAAGGAAAAAAAAGAAGCATTTAGCTCTTACACTAAAAAAAATAACCAACGGACTTAATTTTACCATTAGTACTAAAGTAGCTTTAATGCCAAAACAAAGCTAGGCCAAACGGAGCCAAAGCGCTGCCTTAACAAACTTTGCTGTAATTTTTTTTTTTAAAGGAGGAGTTTGGGTGAAATTTTTCAATGACTAGTTTTTAAAGGAGGTGATAATCGAATTGTAATATGCACTCCTCATGTACTACCGTAGATTTTTTTTTTTACCATAATATGGGTACATAATGTTTCCATCATCATTTAATAATGACTAGTTTTTATTGGGGAACATGTGAGACACACAAAACAGATTATCACCTCTTAACCAATGTGGTATGCATAAGACAAGCATCGAACCTCTCACCACATAATTAAGGGCTCAAATCGTATACCATTTAAATTTTAAACGAACTTGGATTTCCTGCTGTTACAGCAGGACGCAGTAACAGATCAGGACCATCCGATTTAATCCAATGGTCAAGATCATAAAGCTGATGTGTAATTTGGACTGTTCGATGTCATATCAACGGCTGTGATTGATTACAATGTGAAACTATGTTTTTTTAAGCACCAAATCCGGATCCAATTTAAACCATTGTTTGAGGTTTGACATAGATAATTGTTCATAAGTAAATTCATCATTAACATTTACTTTGGTTCCTAAATTTTTGATTGGTGTGTCAATATAGTCTTGAAAATATCAAAATTACAAAATGATAATGTAATCCAATCTGCGGGTCGACTTGTTTAGTCCGTTATTTTTGTCGGACATGACTAAAGTTTTGAACTCGTTGCCTCTAATTGGCCTGCCCCACTTAGCTCGATGAAAAAACGGGGTCAGACAAGGATGGGGTGGGCCGACCCGCCAACTCGTCAACCAACTATCTATTTTTTTAGTTCAATGTGTCAAATTTAAAGTGGAGTTCCCGAACAATTCATCATAACATAAATATGTTTTATAAGCTTATCTTTAACACAAATATACTTGTTGTCAATTCATCGACCCGCCATTAAGAGGGGGGAGGAGTGAAATTTTGGACTCGACCGTCTAAATTAGCTCGCCCGTATCGTTCCACTTTTACAGGCTTAAACATGGCATACCTAAATGGGACGGGCAGACCCGCTTTGCCATCTCTAACTTATATATATAGATAAAACTAAGAGTTATGCTAACACGTGCCTTTAGAGCATATGTTAAGGATTCCACAAATAGTAATATTTATTGAGATTTTTTTCTCAAAATTTTGAGAAATAAATCGGCAAAATTTCTAGTACATAACTTCTATTTTTGGCATCTTAACAATAGATCTGTAAATTGGACCAGCCCGACCCAGCCTCGGGGACATGCTCATATAAATGGTCAAAAGAGGGTTGACCCACTTGATTCATGGACTACCAAAATTAAGCTCAACCCAATTAATAGTGAGATATATAGCCCAATGAGTCAGCCCGCCTAGTATTTCAAAATGTATTTTTTTATATATATAACAAAAAAGATACAAAGAACAATACAACTATATATCACTTTTTTTTTAATAGAAACTTAACCCACAAATTATTCTGCATCAAATAAATAAATGTGTTAATAAACACTATCCTCGTGAGCTTAGCTGAGTTGATATGGACAATGCATAATATATGCAAAGTCTGTGGTTCAAACCCCAAGTTAACGACTGCCTCCGAGACACTCTTTATAAAGTATTAACTTTTTATGAAAACTTGTATTCAATGTATCTTGTCAAAAAAAACTTTTTTAATGAATAATTTTCTAATTTAGAATGGTTAAAAAGTGTCGAGCACTCGTTAACAAGACTCATCTCATATATATTCTCAATTTTATGGAATCAATCAATCAAAAATTAATTTCGATCATATCCCATAACCAATCACACACACTAATGATAGAAAAGTGAATTCAAACTTTTGTTTTTTTGCGAAAAGAAGAAACGAATGAGTGGAGTAGCAATTGGGTCGCAAAAGTTCACTACGCTTTTGATATCAGAATCAGAATCAAGTTCCAACTTACTTGCTTTTTCTTATCATTCCATCAATACAATCTAAGCTTGAAAATTTGCATTCCTCACAACACACATCTTTTGATATTGTCTTTGATTATGTTTCTTACCTACAAACAAGGTTACTTGTCACCTCAGCCATTTCTCATCAGAGACATAACTTCTAGGTTTCCACCTCCACTAAGGTTTTTACTCCTTCAACATTGTGTGGTCTTTATTCATTCTTCTTTTTCTTATCTATACTAATTATTAATTAATTTATTACAGCTTCTCGCTTAAACTTCAAGGCCAACCAAAACTCAGGTTCAACTGATCTTAAGTTCTTTAATTGCAAATTTCCATTTCAAAATTATTTTTATGTCCCTAAACACATTAAATGTCGAGAAGTGGGGAATTGCGGGTTCGAACCTGTACCTCAGCACATTAAATGTCCCTGCAACTACCATCTGAGTTGTACTTATAGGATTACTTAGAGGTTTTTTTAAACATTACAATCAACTTAGGGCCTGTTTGGATTAGCATATTTGTGAGAAGGTTTGGGAGAACTTATGGAAACAGCTTATGCTATGTTCATAAGTTGTTTTTATCTTATTTTTATAATTTCTCTAAGACAGCTTACACGAAAACAATTCAACTTTATTTTGTCTTTTGTCATTGAAATAGCTTATACATTAGCACTTATCATGATAAGCGCTTATGCTATAAGCTGCAAATTAAGTTGTTTATACAAACAGGGCGTTGGTAGTAGAAACTTCCTTTGAAGTGAAAAATGACTGGGTATCATAATCTTGAGTTAAGGCATTTATGGACTAAAGCGGGTTCCTTAAAATTTTATCATTGGATATGCTCGTAGTTCCTGCTTTGAAAAGTGACTTGTTTTCGTCCTCTTGCTTTTGAAATACGTCGTTCATAGTCCTTGAAATTCAATTATAGCCCCCCTTTGATATTTACGACAAGGACCACGAATGGCGTTTTACAAAAGGCGCATTTGCCACAAACACATCTTTCAAAAGTAGGGAAACATAAATGCAAAACATGGTAATTAAACTGATTTTTAGGAACTTTTGGGGCGAACAATGTATTTAACCCATCAAATTGTTAATATTGTTATAAATGGCAACTTGTTTCTTCTATCCAAATCTGACATTTTCATTTTTTCTTTTCTTTTTCCTATGAATATTAGAATGATTGCATCTGGATAGCTAATATTTTCTTCTATAATGTATGCTTTTATGATCACATTCTTCATTGAGAAACAAGAACTTTTGTCGTTATTATAATCTGACACAGCGTATGATAAAAAAAAATACTGTAAACAAGTACTCTTATTCAAATTAAAATCAAAATAATTTTTCATGCTGGTGCAATTTGGTGATGATATAAATGTAACATTGTCGTCAATACTTATTATTTCTTAATGCGTAAGTATAATTCTATTGGCAACATGTGAAGCTGACAGCTACTTAAGCTGTTTGTGTTTGAATCCTGGCAATCTGAGTTAAGTAATCGGTTACATGTGTAATTGATTAAGCACATAGAAACTCATTTAACAGTCTATCTTTCTGTTCATAGATGGCAATATTTCCATGTGCACTGGATTGATATCATGTGTTTTTAGATTAATTTGTTCGAAATTGTGTGAGAATGCAGGAGCATTGTTAAAATGTCAGCGACTGAAGTCACAAATCCGACGATTTCATACGAGTCCTTCGCAGTAAAGCCTCCTTTGCATCCTACTTATGATTTGAAGGGCATTATAAAGCTTGCTCTTGCAGAAGATGCTGGGGATCAAGGTCTACGCCCAAACTTTCTTCTAGTTTCGTGCTATAGATGTCTTGTTTCTTTCTGAGTTTTATTTTTATATTTTAGAAAATGTAAATTTTTCTTTTTCTGTTAGTAATAGTATACAGATTGTGCTAATTTATTTATTTGACAGTTATATTGTGTGCATGACATTGACTTTAAGAAATGTTTCGACTATAGGTGATATAACATGCCTGGCCACCATTCCATTTGACATGGAAGTGGAAGCTTATTTCTTGGCGAAAGAGGATGGCGTCGTTGCTGGAATTGCACTTGCAGAGATGATATTTAATGAGGTTGATCCTTCTTTAAAGGTATGAAGCAATGAGCATATACCCTATCATAATATTTGTGGTTAATTCTTGGCTTAATCATTGAGGATTACTTTGAAATATCAGGTGGAGTGGTCTAAAAATGATGGAGATTTTGTCCATAAAGGACTACAGTTTGGAAAAGTTCATGGTAAGATAATTTATTATGAAAACTTAATTACGAAAGCAAATGGAATTAAGTACGTTGTTAGTTTTTAATTAATTTTATGAAAGGCTTCTATCAATCTTCAGTTATTCATGTGTAGGACGAGCACATAACATTGTTGTAGCTGAAAGGGTAGTGCTAAACTTTATGCAGAGGATGAGTGGCATTGCAACTTTAACCAAGGTATTTTTATTTTCTTCAATATTTTTACCGTTTTCTTCAAACTTAATATTGTATGATGTTTGTAAAGGTTCTTGTAAGGTTATTGAGAACGATTCACAGTTAATTATTGGTAACGTGGGGAATATTGAATTGAAATGGTTAAAAGGAGGAAGAGAGTCCGCAATGCAGCATTCTTGACATCTGGTTCTGTTTCTCTTGGATACTGGCCGAGGCTATTCTTCAACAAAAATTCATCCTTTTATCCTACTTCTGATCCAGTTGTGCCACATTTATCCTAAGAGAAGTTTTAGGAGAAACTTTTCAAGTTGCAATATAACACAGGACACCTAACAATTTGATAGATTAGTGATGATTATATTGCTTCATCCATCTTTTTTATCAACATAATAATGAACAAATTACGGTTACAAATAAGAAAAGTTGATTTATGCAATCAATTTAGATTGGGTAAAAGATGGTTGTGTTGCGTTTCATCAGGTCTAGTGATTTGTGAAATTACCATTGTTATCTTATATTTATCATTTGTTTTCTTATATCGTGTTTTTCACAGGCAATGGCAAATGCAGCATCCCCTGCTTATATATTGGAGACTAGAAAAACTGCTCCGTGTTTACGTTTGTTGGATAAGTGGGCGGTCTGCACTCTGAACCATTTCCTTGATTTTATAAATGACCATTTATTTATATTTTTATATATCAAAATTTCTCAATAAACTATTGTTGATTTCCTTGTATAGGTATTAATTGGTGGAGGACGAAATCATAGAATGGGTTTGTTTGACATGGTTATGATAAAAGATAATCATATATCAACAGCTGGAGGTGTTACAAATGCCCTAAAAGCTGTCGACCTGTATCTGGAGAAAAATAGCCTTCAATTGGAGGTTGAGGTACTACTCTCTTTCATCCTTTCACGCATTCTTTCTAAGGCCCTGATCCTTAATGAATAGTTTTCTCAATCCCTCTCTATAATGCAGCCATTTTTATTTTATTTTTTATTTCCTTCAATAGATTTCGCAACAACTCCCCCTCCTCCACTCCTACTTGCCATATCTGCAGGGTAGTTAAAACTTTAATTCCCATCTTAACCTTGAATTACCTCATCTTTGCTTCCTTAACTGCCTAACAAAGCTTTATATAATTGGTCATATTCATTTACATGTTTGTCCATCCATTTAATGGCATTTTAATGGCTATGCATCTTAAAGTGATTGGCATGAAGTTAAATGCATTTGTAGATCTGGTGTTCATGATATGGCGGTCCATGCTGGTAAACAACTAGTTCTGGCTGCAGATATAATATTGTAAGGTTGTGTTTTTCCCAGGTCGAGACTAGGACTCTTGAGGAAGTGGAAGAAGTACTACAGTATGCATCTCAAACAAAGACCTCTTTAACTCGAATAATGTTGGATAATATGGTTGTACCTCTATCAAATGGAGATGTTGACATATCTATGCTGAAAGAAGCTGTGCGGTTGGTCAATGGGAGATTTGAAACTGAGGTATTCATGACTAAATTTGCTTCTTTAACCAGTATTGTATTATTCGGTCCTTTGTTGACTAAATGATTCAGAGTAAGATTAAACTAGTCATTTATGTTTACAGCACAAGTAACATTATCTCGAAGCCTGTCTTTCCAACACTGTTTTTTATTTCTATCATCTTTTTGTTTCTGTCTGTTGAGAAACTAGCAAGCGTGCTTTGTTGTGCAAGCTTCTACAGAAATGGAATACTGTTCAGAAATATGTAAAGCATATTTTAAAATTCTGAGTTTACACTCCAAATGTGGCCCTTATGTCTTGAGGTCAACATTCTATACAATAAACTAATTTTGTAATGAACTCGAAGCATGCAGTGAAATATACTGCTTTAATGGTCTTGGTTGTCATCAATTTGACACGGCCGTTATTAGGGTAAGAAAGAAGGAATAGTTAGTTAGGGTCAGTTGGTTAGTAATAGAGGATTATTAATAGGGGGTAAGGATCATTCTGTGAATTTGATAGTTTCTTTGGAAGGAGAGATTCTCGGGGAGAATGTTATTCTCCATTTTCTCTCTAGTCTCAATAAAAACAGTTATTTTCTTTTAATTCTTTCGCGCAACTGTCCATTTCCTAAAGCTCCCTCTCTTTTTCCATCGGACTTGTTTGTTTCTTACATTATGTAATCGTTTTTTATTAGGGCCATTTGGTAAATTTCAGACTTTATTTGGATATCTTGAATTTGGTTGAGGATGACTTTATTAAATAACTTCCTCTTCACGCTCTTAACTAATTTCTATTTTGTCATATTTGTGATTCCAGGCTTCAGGCAATGTTACTATAGATACAGTACATAAAATCGGGCAAAGTGGAGTAACCTACATTTCTAGGTAAAGTTTTTCTTCCACTGCACTTCATAACATCTAGTATCATAAAACATAATAATTTTTCCTTCAATTTCTACGTGTATTGTTCAATTTATTGCATGTACATTATTTTTATCATTGCGGAAGTAAAAAACAGAGCCTGATGCATCCAAGACATAAATTACCTCATTTGGAGAGATGCTGTTTTTGGAATATGTCTGAAGTAATAGTTGTCTCATAGATTGATTGCATTTTAAAAATGTGTTGCAATTTAAAGAATGAACTAATCATAAAAGGTGTGCTGAAAAATATTGAAAAATGGATTGTTGATTAATGTTAGACATCTCATCAATAAATATATTGCTCTCATAATATTCTAAACCATATCTTGGAATCCACTTCGATACTTACTTTGCTTTAGTCATTGTTTTAATGTTTTTAGAAACTCGCACACCGGTGCTATTTCCCTACAAAATTCCATTGCTTTGAATTCTGATATGCGTTTTTTGCAGTGGTTCCTTGACTCATTCAGTGAAAGCACTTGACATCTCCCTCAAAATTGATACTGAATTGGCGCTTAAAGTTGGAAGGCGCACCGGTAGAGCTTGATTATGATATTTTCTGATATCATTCCCTGCCGGTCTTCACTACGCGGCATATGCCTTATTTTGGAATCTAATACAACCTTCATGAAGTAATGAAACACAACTCAAATAATATATATAGCATTTAGTAGACATCTCTTCTCTGTTAACAAGAAAGCTTGAAGCTTTGACATGAAATACTTTTTTTGGCCATCAATTTGCTAGATGGTGGCTAGAATGACTAAGTGATGTTACACCAGTTAGGATGATAGAATAATAAGCATTGCTTTCTGAATTGGAACAGTTCAATGTAAAAATTGAACAAGAGAGAGAGATGAATAAGAGTAAGATAAGATATAAATCAAGTTAGATTTTATCCTAACCTATGTATGAGTATGGTAAAATGTTAATTGTTCTATTGTTTTATGCATCTAATAATTTGTGGGACAATGTTTTATACTCCTTCCGTCCCAAGATATAAGCAAAAATTGGTTCAGACGGCGGCGGCCGTAAAGTTTGTGGTGGATACAATTATTATAACAATCCAACATTTGATATAATATATATTCAAATGACAATATTTTCTTTATAGCAAGAGGGAGCATTTCTAGGATTAAGATGATCCAATAAACTACGCCATTGCTCAGTAAGACAAAAACAGTGTCTACCACTTGCAAGTGCATGATAGAAGTTTATAATGAAATCAAACTTATGAATGAATAAGAACATGTCTCGTGATTACTTGAAAAGTTTAACTATTTTATTTTTTACCAATATACAAATTCAAATTGTATTTTGCAGCTCAATAAGTAATGCATCAAGTCATTGTTTGCTCAAATATTTTAGTATTATTTAAAGAGTAATGTTAAATAAGATAAACTAGCAAAATAACAGTGCATATGACTATTTTGGTGCTGTAATATTTAACGTGCCAAGACTTACAAACACCCATGTTTTAATTATTTTAATCACAGTACATGTGATTCTTCATATAATACATAAGTGTATTACTCTTACATTAAACTAAGCATTAAAAAAACTATATAAATTTCCTTCATTTTGGGAGATAGCTAGCTACTAGCAGCAAGTCAGCAACAGTGAGGGTTCCAAGTTTAGCTTCAAGGTTAGGAAGCTACAGATATCGAACAACTTCCTTCATTGATTGGCATAAAACTCACTCTTCTCTGCAAGTGTTGGTAATAATCCAAAAACAAACAATTTAGTTGGTGCAAATTAAACAATATATTCTAATCATTAATAATGTTGATTTGATTTAATACCTGCAAATTGTTTAGAAATGCATGCATGATTGTTTATGAATAGTTGTATTATATTTATTTTCTCACCCACTTTTTCATAAATAATAGCAATCAAGTCTAAATAAAAAATTTTGTTAAAAAAAAGTATCTATGGAAGAATCTTATCCTCTGCAGGACCAACAAATTGAAAACTCGTTAAAAGCACTGTTATGCACTATTTTCTTTTTTGAACAAATATGCACTATTTTTCTCTCGTTATTAGTTTGTGAAATATGAATGGATATATGGATTATGATGCTTCAAATATATGTTACTGGTATAAGAACCTGTACAATGCAGGGTATTCTCTTTAAAATTTCTTTATGTATACATACAAAGTCTAAATGTGTGTTATTGAACTTGTTAAACAATTGTAAAATATTATAAATTTATAAGCCCAATTTAATAAATAAATAAATAGGGGCTAATTGTTATATTTAAAAAATGAAAATGTATAGAATAATAATAACTCGTGGTATATGATGACTTTATGATGCTTCACATGTAGTAATTATATTATGTCACGATTTAGTTAGGACAATTCTTTTATGAAAATATAGACATATAGATAGATGATTTTCCATATGTTCGGTCACAAGTTAGCTGGCACAATTTTCCATTGATAAAAAGAATCAAGATAAACATCCATTTAAATATTATTTTAACAATTAAATTATGCAAAATTTGTACGATCTATATTATCATTTAGTATCATAGACTCATCCTCATCCTCTCCCTCTCTAAATGATGGTCAAATAAGCAAGTAAGATCATTGATAAGAAAAATTATTCTTAATAGTTGATATAGAGCTAAAATTTTCATCAGAATATGTCATAACTTATATTAGAAATGTTATGTGTCGACCATTGTTGATCTAATAAATTACATAAATACACTTTTTCTGAAGCGATATATACATTGCAATTTATATTATAGCATATTATTGTTGTTTAAATAAAAAAAAAACTACATTTATATGGATATATTTGATAAGCAAGGGTCTTGGTGATAAGTAATATTTGCAGCTAACCTAGTAAGTTGGATTGGACAAGATTGACTTGTGGATAAGAACACAACACCTTGTTTCGTTTGTGAAACAATATCTAACACTCTTTTTTCAATGTTTATTCAATGTGATATATTTTCACATGAAATGATGCTACAACACAATTTTATCCGATAAAAGTGAGCGTAAAAAAGATTGTGTTTGTTAGTAACTCTAATTCTCTTCATTGTACGTGTATTCGTTATTTTCATTTTAAATAGTTTTTGTAAGTATACTATAGATAGTTTGAATAAAATGAGGTATGAAAAGTTTACAATATGTTAAAAAAATAAAACTTAAATTCTAGTATGTATATCCTCTAAACAAAAATTGATGCTTTAAGATTTAACATAAAGTCGATATTAGGCCCTTGGTTAGTTACTTTGGGGTAACATTTTTTTGACAAATACTTTGGGATAACAAGTAATCATGTTCCTCAACGACCAAAGACACCACACAACTTGTCCTCATATTATGTATTTCATTATCAATTATCATTTTTAAGTCTTTTAACACAATTTCTATTATTCAATACTTAATATATTTTTGTCTAAACCCTCTTGTTCTAAGGAGAAATGGACTCTAATAATTAAGAGGTTGATTACAAAATGAGGAAAAATTGACTTAGGGTTACTCCGACCAAATAATAAAATTAATGTTAATCAAATGATTCAACATTAGGTTAACTTCCTATGTACTTCCAACTACTTATCCAAAAACTTGTATGAAAACACTAAACATGTTTAGTCTTTCTTAAAATGGAAAATAACTTTTAGAGATTAACCGTTTTCTTTTCTCAAAATGAAAAACAAACAAAAACCTTGTTTCTTTTATCATACCTCATAAGCCTTTTTGTATTCACCAACTCCTCTGCTACCCTTCCAATGCATTTCCTTTTTCATTTTCTTGTCATTACTACCATTAGCCATGCAAAGACTCATAATCTTCTCAGCAGCCTCGCCCTCATCTTTACTACTTTGCATCAGCTTCTCAACATCTGCCTTTGGAAGTCTCATTTTCAACCTCACCCCGCCATTCGTCAACTCTTCTTTTCCCACCTCGAAGTCGTTCATTGGTTTCATAATCGTAAGGTCAGAAGCTGACCTTCGAGCTAAAGACAGACTCTCGAGTCTGTCTTTAGCACTCATATTAATCACTGAACGAACCCTTCTTGTAACTCGACTTTCCTTTGGAAGTTCCACAAGAAAATAGAGTCTTTTTGGCTTCAACTCTTTGTGTGCTTCCAATGGCTTTGCTCTCACTCCATAATGCTTCACTTCCTCGGATTCTAACAAGACAAGACCAGGATGATCCTTAAGCACTTCACCGGCTTTCACTGGTGTCTTTAGCTTGAATGTTTCACCATCAATTTTCATCACCTTTGTGGATTTTTTTCCACCTAAACTATTTCCCATTATTAGAATTTAAAACTACACAAAATATGGTAACAAAAATTTGAGTTTGGTTTCTCACTTGTTTGAAGCACTAAAGAGCTAGCAAAGTTATTAAGTAATGATAACAATATACCTAACAAGTCAAATTTTGTTGTTCCGGGTAATGCTCACAAAGAACCAAAGGTGCAACATTTACATGTGAATTGGTGGTTGTGAGACAATGACATGGTTGTGTATTTGTATGGGTTGTTGTGGATTTTTGGCTCCCTGGTCAAATAAATAAGGCAAAGTTTGAAAACCAGACAAATTTTTGACAAAGTACCTAAACTAAACACTATACTAAGTAGCACTTCGCTTTCCTAAAGGACAAATAAATAAAAAACTTATGTTTGTCTATAAAAAAAAATTAACAACAAATTAGGTGTGACTTTCAAAGCCGAAGATCATATAGTTAGTTTTGATGCGTCAAGTGTGAGTACGACATTCCATATTAAATGAAAAAGTAGAAGATGAACAACATATTACCGAGAGGACTCATATACTTAATGTGTTAAGATTTTAGGTGATGATGTTGTGTCCAAACTCATATGTCTGATTACTTAGTCTAGTGTGATGATTTGACCACCTCGGATTTTTACATTTATTCAATCTAATATGATGATTCACCTAAGGGTTTTAGGTTCCTCTAGAAGTCCCAACTGTTAGTTATAAAAATATATCTAATATGAGAAATAAGTCCTTTTAATTAATCTCAATTATTATAAAAAATAAATAAATTAATCTCAATTATTTTGTGATTCTAACAACCGCATGCTATGATACTTTATTTATATAAAAACTAGAACAAGCATAGTTTTTCCCATGCGTAAATGTAAGTTGGTAGTTTGTTAATAGGAGGAGTTGAAATATTATTAGAACAAGTATAGTTGCTACTACCTCTAAAAAAAACATATATAGTTGCTACTTGTTATTGGCGATGTCTTTGTTTAAGTTTTGTTTTTCAACAACCATGCTATTAACCTCAAATTGAGGTCCCAATTGCCATTTCTTAAATGTCAGAGTTTGGTTTGGTTTTCTTATCTTTTCAACGATGCTACAACGGTAATCAAGGTGGAGATTCAAAGATTCAAAAGAAATTTCTATGGTATATATGGCATTTGTAAGCACGTGAAGTGACATCGAATTTGACTTATATGTGAAACGCACTAAATTTCACCATTCGTTCCAATTTGGGAGTAGTTGAAAAGTGATTTAGCTCAAAATTAAACTTCCATTATTCTCTAATAATATTCCAAGTTAGTTAAAGTAAATTTTGAACTTATTAGGTAATGTATCATCATAGCATTTGACAAAATTAGTGAATAAAGTTGAGACCAATAACGAGGAAATATTATAAACATGTGTGTTAAAGTTTGATCGAAAAATGAACTCATAAAGTGCAGTCCAGATTGATAGGTAGCTTCATGACCTCTTTAGAAGTGATATTTAAGAAATTAGAACTATAGTTCTCGTAATTACTTTCTGAAAATATTTTCTTGTTTTCATATTTTAAAATTGGGTAATGTTAACCGGCGACTCCAGACCACTAGTTAAGAAAGCAAATGTAACAAGTATTGCATTGGAACATGTGTTGTCAACTCCTCAAAAGCATAAAAAATGTTATTTTCATTTTAAAATTTCATTTTTTAGGTTCTTTAACCAATGCCTCCGGAGACACCGGTTAACATGACTCTTTAAAATTTAATGTTCATTTTGTTGGTTTCATCTAATCAACAATTGTGATAGAGAGAAGATAAAAGAAAATTAATAAAAATGTATTTTTTTTAGGGGAATAAAAATGCATTTTTAAAAATAATGTTGTTGACATTTTCAATTTTTAGAACTATTTTCGAAAATTATAAAAAAGAAAAGTGGCGAGGAAAACATTGAATGATTCATGTTTGGTGTATCTTTATCTTTCCTCTATAGAAAGAAAACACATGATTTTAAGGTGGTCTTTTCCCTTCCAACTTTATTCTTCATTTAAACTATTATATCTATAATTTTATCCCTTTTATTTTACTATTTAAATTATCAATTAAAAAATATTAAGCCCCTTTATTATGAAATATGTCATGTCATTTCTTCCGGTTTACTTTATTTCTTTTTTCAAGACTCATACAAGTATAATTTCTTCTATTGAATCTATCTTTAAAAAAATAAAATTGGGAGGGGTTGTGAGGTCTCTAAAAAAATTGCTTGGATAAAGTGGGATTCTATATGTTTACCTGTGGATTGTGGAGGCTTGGGGGTTAGGAGGTTAGGGGAATTTAATTTATCTTTAGTAGGAAAGTGGTGCTGGAGGTTTTTGGGTGATAAGGATGAGTTGTGGTACCGTGTGTTAAAGGCCTGATATGGGGAGGTGGGAGGCCGAATTCAAGAAGGGGCAGCAATGCTTCCGGTTGGTGGAAGATGATGTGTTGGGTGAGGGAGGGGATAAGGTCGGGTCTAGGGAGCTGGTTTGATGATAATACAAGGAGGGTGGTTGGTAATGGTAGGAATACTTTCTTTTGGATTGATAATTGGTTGGATGGAGCACCTTTAAGGCTTCAGTTCAACCGTCTTTATGAGTTATCAGTGCAAAAGGAGTGTTTGGTGGAGGATATGTCGAGAATGGGGTGGGGGGAAGAAGGATATGGTTGGATGTGGAGGAGACGTCTGTTGACGTGGGAGGAGGAGAGTGTGAGGGAGTGCTCTGCTTTGTTGCATAATGTTATTTTGCAGGAAAATATTTAGGATTCTTGGAAATGGCTTCTAGATCCTATACATGGCTATTCAGTTTGTGGGACTTACCGTTTTCTAACATCTGGTGACGTCCTGGTGGCACTAACAACAATGTGTGGCATAAGTCAGTTCCTTCTAAAGTCTCTCTTTTTGCTTGGCGTCTACTTCAAAATAGAATTTCGACAAAATTAAATTTGGTGAGAAGAAACGTGCTTCAGAAATCAGAATAATGACAACTTGTGTGTTGGCGGGTGTGGCACTATCGAGACGGCATATCATCTTTTCATTGGTTGTGATATATTTGGCAGTGTTTGGTACTTAGTCTGTCGTTGGCTTGGCATTTCTTTTGTTTGTCCCGGATGGATTAATGATCACTTTCTTCAGTTTATTAATTTGGCGGGAGTACCGCGATCATCCTATTTATATCTTAAGGTTATTTGGCTTGCTTCTACTTGGGCTATTTGGAAGGAAATAAACAACCGTGTCTTCAAAAATACGGTAATCGATCCTAACACTATTTTGGAAAAAGTGAAGTTGAACTCCTTTTTATGGTTATCGTCGAACCATGCTCCTATTGCTTTTGGTTTTCACTATTGGTGGAGACACCCACTCCTGTGTATGGGTGTCATGTAATTTTCATTTTTTATTTTTCTTTTGAAGCTGACACTCTCTTGTTAGGTGTCTTCTTTCTGTATCAGATATTATGTGATTTCATCACTTTTAACACATCTTGTATGTGGTGAATCACTTTTCGTTTGAGGAATATATTCCATTTTGATTTGTTAAAAAAAGAAGACACAACATCACTACAATAGAAATTTAGTTAATTAATTAAAAAATAATAATCCAACTAAAATAGGCCCCTAAAAGAAATCAAACTAAAACAGGAACTACACTATGTGGATTGAAAGAGCTTATTTTAATTTTATTTGCCAAAAATATATTTTGTCACATTATTGTCAATATTAATATCTTACTAGCGAAATGACGGTCACGTCCGCTTTTCTACTATATTTAATCGTATATAGAAAAGGATTAAATATACGATTAAATATAGTAAAAAAATTAATATCCTTTTCTATATACGATTAAATATAGTAGAAAAGCGGACGTGACCGTCATTTCGCTAGTAAGTTTAAAGTGAAAATTAAAACAGGGAATATGGGAAGTAAACGGGTGATTAGCCCTCACCATGGTTTTAAAACTCGGACTGATCATCGACTCGGTAAGGGTATTGGGTCATTGAGTCAATGGTCGAACCGCATGAAAGAATCAGATTAAATCGTTTGACTTGATTATGTCACTCGATCTCTATAGCAAAAATCTCATATTACATTGAATGATTCGTTCTCTAAAAAATTTATTACACTTATAAAAAGTAAAAAAAAAACATAATTTCACAAGTTCATTTTTCAAATTTAATTCATTGACTATGATACAATTACCAATCAAATAAAAAAACAATTTTTTATGACATAAACTGATTATCATAAAAAGAAATTACTCTATTTTTATTTTTGACAATAGAACTATGCTATTAACCACAACAATATTTATAAGCAAGTGTATTTTTTTTGGTGTTAAAAATATTTTTATATAATTTTAAATATAATTTTGCAATATATCATTAAGCTAAAGTTATATCAAAAGTTGAAACATTAAATTATAAGTTGAAATATGAATTTCAGTGTTCACCGAACGTTTACAACTGAATCTAATATATTAAATAAGAAGTAAAACATAAACACAATTGAGAGCATGGTTGCTGGTTCGATTCTCTCTCCTATGCTAAATTGATTTTTTTTTTAAATAATATGATGCGCCCTTGTTTCTTGTCCAAAAAAAAATAGACAAGTGTTGACTCGGTCAGTTTGAGGAGACCTCTGAGTTGCCTGTTTATTCCGGTTCTGGTCGAGTTGAACCAATTTACAGCGGTTCAATAACATAACCGATCCAATAAGTGAATCGAATCGGCTAACCCATTGGTTCCCAATCGAACTGGTTCGATCGGGCGGTCCGGTTCAAGATTTAAAACTATGTCCCACACTTTGAAAATGTACTTTCTTCATCCATGTTTGGTTGACGTTGTTTTTGGATCATGAAAGTTGAAATATTATCATATTGGACAATAAACAATCACACAAATCAAATTGAATATCAAATTTTAATTAAAAAAACTTAAATCATTGCTTACATGTGCCCTCTTATCAATATGTTGTTCAAGATTCATTTTTCATTTAATGTCGTACTTCTAAATCATACTTGACATACACCAATAATGTCTCTTTTAAGTGTGAGTTCATCCATTCACCCGGAAATGCTCTCCATCAAGTACAAATTTTTCATTCACGTACACTTGCTTGTTAGGAATACTTTCAATATAGGGAGTCGGTTTTTCAAACCTTCAACTCTAATACCACCTTTGGATCATAAGGGGTAGTTTGCGGGATCATCATATTGAACTATGAGCAACCACATAAGTAGAATTGGATGTCACATCTTAAACAAAACTTTAACTTGTTTGATATACGATTTCCTTGACTCAAATATTTCTCATCATCCACTTTTCAATCTAAAGTGAGATTTCTAATTTACATTTGATTTGATAAACCAACGGCTGTCACACAAATGAAATAATCAAGTTAAAAGATTTCGAAAGGACCAAAAATCCTCATTTTGCCTACCACATCTAGGAAAATTTGAGGCTAAAGAATGATAAACCACACAAAATGCATTTTGGTATAAGTAATTTGATTAAGTGTTTATTGAATCATATGTACAAGCACTTGTCCGGCTGTTTTTGTAACTAAAACTAAACAAAGTTCAATTTATAGAGTTGCACACTTCAGAGGCACCTTTTCCCTAATAAAAGAAATGAAACCATATGTCTCTTTGTCGACGTACGAGTTAGTTTCATAACGGATCTGAATGGAGAATATGAGGTATTTACTATAAATATGATATATGATAAAATAATATTGTCATGTTGTCGCGTGTGCATCAAACTTAGAAGTCACCGTATATCGCTTAATGATAAAATAATATTTGATGACATCGTATCCATGGAAGTCACCACCGATGCCGCTCAATGAACTTAGATGATGACAATACACAAAGCTCAAGGAGCCGATTATTAAAGATGAAGTCAAAGTTTATTAGAAGTTAAAAAGTTTAGCAAATGAAGTTCTAGATTCTAAAGTTTTAATTCCAAATCAAGGCATTTTCATATTTATTGAAAGATATGTTGTGAATGTTATAAAAAGGTTTATTCAAAAGATTGTTGGAAGTATCTAGCATATGATATATTTATGGAACTTTTTGAATTTTATATTAAATCATCCATGATGAAGGAATCAATGTCAAGTACTTCTTGGTTCTATTGTCATTTTTGTTTTCGATTTTAGAAAAAAAATCTATATATATTTCTCTAAAGTTAATAAGAAACATTGCAATCCATGATAAATTTTGATATGAGAAAGAGGGGATTGAACAATATGCTCTTGCAATTTCTAGGTGATTTGTTACTGTTTATTAACCTTACCTATTTGCAAAGTAACCTCAACAACCACCGTTTTCACCAACATCAATCATGACAACCACTAAATTTAACATCATTATACCTTAGCCATGCCTAATTTCAAAACCAAATATGCCCACCAAGCCCACATTTTCTACCAAGAAACTCCTAACATTATCATCATTGTTACCAGAAACCAACAAAAAAGTTCATTCAAGCTCTTAGCAACGTTTGTAATATTAGAATCAGACAACTTCCTCAGCCATGCATGAAAGGTGATTGAATGGCAATAGCTATACCTGAAAAAGAGTATCTTGTTGGCCTTAAGGATTGTAAACACAATTCGCATGGGTGGATCTCATGGCGAAAAGGGTAGTCAACTTTTTTCCATTGATACTTTGCGCTCCAAGTCGTCTGTTTTGTGGAAATCACCTCGTTTGGGAAAGGATTTTATGAATTCGCCTTCGCATCTATTGAAGATCTCATAAGGGTCAGAGTTGTAGGATCATGGTATTTTAATCCAGGTATTTTGAAGCTTTTTGCATGGTCTAAAGACTTTAATCCTTACATGCAATAACAAAGTTCTACTCAGGTTTGGATCCATATTTTTTGTCTCTCTCAAGAATATTGAAGGAAAAGAATCCTTTTTGTTATTGCTAGTAGTATTGGAACTCTCATTTCCATTGATTCTATTACTAGTAAAGCTAGAATTGATACAAACTTCGGCCACTGTGTTCGTGCTATGGTGGAGTTAGACTTGAATGAAGATCTGATATATAAGGTTTTGGTTGAAAGGAAAGGTTGTACATTTTTTTGTTGATATGGAATATGAACTCTGCCTAATTTTTGTACTCATTGTCAATGTATTAGTCATTATGTCGACATTTGTACAAAAATTGAAATACATGAATAAGGAAAATCATAAAATAAAGGGATCATAGGAAACTTAGGGTTAAACCTTTGCAAAGATCATAATGGAAACATGTGCCTAAGAAACTAGAAGTTGTTAATTTCGAGGCCCTACCTTCTAAGAAGGCTCTTGAGAGAAGTAAAGAAGATATATCACCAGAAAATGAAATCAATGAGGCAATATGAGCTTATAAGGTTGCTTTTGTTGACATGGTTATAGAAACATTTCATATATTTATTCAGTAAAAATTCCAAGTCCACAAAATATTGCTACTATCAATAAAACCGTGACACGATTATCAGCCTAGAAAATTATTCTCTCAACCTAAAAAATCGTGTCATAATGTACCTTGTTGTGGCACAATTTCTCAAGTCCAGGATTACAATTTTATTTTTCTAGCAACATTTTGTCACAAATTCTTCCCATCAAGACACGATTTTTCCAGACTTTTCAAATTTTTTACTGTTACAACCACATCGTGTCATGATTTTTCCTCATTGTGACATGATTTTAACCCAACCTTTAAATAACTCACTCGAAATTTTGCTTCCAAAACACTATTACTGCCAAAATTTTAATATACCTCATCCAAACCAAAAATCCACAAGCTATATTCATCTTTAACCCATTTCTAACACCAAATACCTACCCTAATCATCAGACTTCATATCAATTCCACAAAATCTACACCAACCATTTCCTAAAATTTACCCATTTTCACCAAACTCACGAAATGACTCCAACCACAAAAAGCAAAGCACCTTCCAAGAAAGCCACCACCACCAAAGCCTCTAGAAGCCAACCTCAACAACACGTAGAACAGTCCAAAGGTTCATATCAGAAGATGCAAGATCAAGACTCGATGAGATGAAAGGACTTGAAGTCGTTAGAGAAAGAAGGTTTGATGGTATGAATCTGACATCATACCCCATGTTCGACACAATGATCAGATAAAGGGGTTGAGAGAACTTCAACAACATGGTTTATGAAGAGAGTAACCAGTCAATTGCTTTATAATTCTACGCAAATGGTCATTTTTCCACAAAGCAATACACATCGTTCTGTCAGGGAAAGACCATTGACTATAGTCTTGAGACTATAAATCAATTGCATGGTCTAGAAGCACATGAGGTGTGTGAGGTGAAAAAGAGAATGAGTGAAACGAAGAACATGATTAAATAAGGATGGGATGCTATATTGGTTGAGTTGTGTAGGGAAGAAGCTCACTAATGAGGGCCATACCGGAAAAACTACCTCAAAAGTATATGTAAAATATGAAAGGTGAAATTTTTTAAAGAAAAAGTAAGGATGTTCTATAACTCATGAGTTTGACATTTAATTTAATTTCTATTCAGAATATAAAAAAGGTGAAGAAGACTTAATTTTAATGAGAAATAAAAGGTGGATATGTTATATAGAGGTGCCATATAGGCACAATCTAAGCCAAAGGTTAACTCAAGTTTAAAAGTCAATATACTATAGTATATATAGATAGATGGGTAAATGGGTAGATGTGGCCGAACAACAAAAACTAATTGAAATAAATTATTTGGACTTCAATTTAGTATAAACAGTGGCATAGTCAAAATAAATAAAGTATAAAATATGAGAAATATACTAGTTAATAATATTTAGATAATTTGTATAAAAAAAAAATAAGAAAAAATAAATAAAATAAAAATTAGATATATCGTATAAAAAAAGGATAAACATTTCGACAAGACACCAAACATGTTTTTATGATGGTCAGAATCTGAAAAAGACATGATAGAATATAGATATGGATAAATACGTGATACAATAAGGGTTGGATAAACAATTATCAGATCATGTGTTTGAATCACACATGATAACAAACATGACAATATTATATTATCATATATCATATTTTTAGTAAACACCTCATAGTGTCCATTCATGTACATTATGGCACTAATCCGCGAGTCAGCGATGAGCCATGGTTTTTATTTTTTACCAGGACTGAGATGCCTCCGTAGTGTGCAACTCTAGAAATTGAAATCATAGTATTTTTATGAGGAAAATAAATCTTGACAACTCTCCCAACACACTGTTGGTGTGAATTTTTTAACTTGTAAATTTCAATAATTGAATATTTTTTTAACCTATAATCTCAATTGAATGGTTAAAATCAAAACAATAAAGTTTTAAAATTAAAATTTATCGTGGATTGAAAGAAAGATATGTAGATTCTTACAAAGATTCAAAATAAACATGACAATAGAACAAAAAATTATCCGACATTTATTCATTTATAATGGATAATTTAATCTAAAATTAAAAAAGTTTCATAACAATATGATATGATAGATATCATCCTAACAATCATGTCAATCAACCTTTTAATAACATTCAAGACATATATATTAAAGAGTTATGTTATATATCACGACAAGATTGATCATGAATTTTCACGAATGCTATTTTTATATATAGAGAAAAAGGACCCATCAAAAATAAAAGAAACCCCACCGTCTATGTTATGTAAAGATCACACCGTCACACCTCACTCCAATTTATAGCATGCCAGTGCAAAGCTATATCTTACAAGTTAAACCCATATACAATCTATGAGAATTGTGTTTCAAAATCACATTTGTTGAAATATTTGTTATGGTATGCAGATTTAGCTGTCTTGAAATCGTCATGGTGTGATGGAGTGGATGTGTTCCCATGTACCAAAGTCGTTATTTTGAAGGGAGAAGTTAAATTATTAAGCCAGATGATATTACTAGTATGTGCAAGTGATAATTACTAAATTCAGGACAAATTCGTGATACACGTTGTCACGATATCAAGCATTTCTCTATATTAAATAGTTTGAAAACTCTTTGATTTGGAATTACAACTTTGGGATCTTCAACTTCATTTGCTAATTTTTTGTCTGCCAATAAAATTGAACTTCATCTTTAACAGTCAGCTCCTTGAATTTCATGTATTGTCATCCTCTAAGTTCACTGATTGGAAGTTGTGGTGTCTTCCATGTATATGATGGCATCAAGTCCTTCAATCGTATCAATTTCGGTTACTCCTTATAATGAGAAGTCATTCAAATAACTCTTTGAAATTACCTCTATGTTAGAATTATTATAAATATTAAAGAGATTGTTGAAGATTTTGAAAATATAAGTTTTTAGAATTTTTAATAAGGTAATAAAATAAAAATGTTATGTAAACGTATATTGCTTTGAAGTTGTAACAAAGTCATGCTATAAACATATATTATATGGTCTAACAACATAAAACTAATTGAAATAAATTATTTGGATTTAAATTAAGTATAAACAGTGACATAGTCAAAATAACTAAAGCATAAAAGGTGAGAAATATGCTGGTTAAGAATATTTAGATAATTTGAATAAAAAAAATTAATAAGAAAAAATTAATAAAATAAAAATTAGATATATCGTAAAAAAGGATAAAGATTTTGATAAGACACGGTACATGTTCATTTAATGGTCAGAATTTGATAAAGACATAATAGAATATAGATCTGGATAAATATATGATACGATAGGGGTTGGATAAGCAATTATCATATGATGTGTTGAAATCACATATGATAACAAAACATGACAATATTATATTATCATATATCATATTTTTATTAAACACCTCAGTGTCCATTCATGTCCACTATGGCACTAATCCGCGAGTCAGCAATGAGACATATGATTTTTATTTCTTTTACTAGGTCTGAGATGTTTTTGAAGGGTGCAACTCCAGAAGTTAAAACCAGAGTCTTTTTATGAAGAAGATAAATCTTGACAACTCTTCCAACACATTGTTGGTTTGAATTTTTTTAACTTATAAATTTCAACAATTGAATTATTTATCTACGGTCTCAATTGAATGGTTAAAATCAAAACAATCAAGTGTTCAAATTAAAATTTATCATGGATTGCAATGTCTCTTATTAACTTTAAAGAAAGATACTTAAATTCTTACCAAGATTCAAAATAAAAATTACAATAGAACCAAAAATACCCAACATTTATTCATTCACCAAGGATTATTCAATCTAAAATTTAAAAAGTTTCATAAAGATATCATTTGTTTTACTAAAATAAAAATAAAGATATCATTTGCGAGATACCTTCGCAACAATCATGTCAATCAACCTTTTTATAACATACGACATATATATTTAAAAAATTGAAAACTCCTTGATTTGGAGTTACAACTTTGGGATCTTCAACTTCATTTGCTAATCTTTTTGTCTGCCAATAAACTTTGACTCCATCTTTAACAACTGGCTCCTTGAGTTTCGTGTATTGCCATCCTCTAAGTTCACTAATGCGAAGTTGTGGTGTCTTTTGTGGATATGATGGCATCAAATCCTTCAATCGTATCAATTTTGGTTGCTCCTTAGAATTGGAAGCCATCCAAATAGTTTTGTGAAATTTACCTCTATGTTTGAATTATTATAAATATGAAAGAGATTGTTGAAGATTTTGAAAATATAACTTTTTAGAATTTCTAATAAGGTAAAATAAAAATGTTATGAAATGTATATTGATTTGAATTTGTTTCAAAGTCATATACAATCATATATCACGTGGCCTAACAACATAAAATTAACCGAAATAGATTATTTGGATTTAAATTAAATATAAAGATTAGCATAGTCAAAATAAATAAAGTATAAAATGTGAGAAATATGCTAGTTAATAATATTAAGATAATATGCATAAAAAAATTAGATAGAAAATTATTTATAAAATAAAAAATATATATAAATAGTATAAACGAGGATTTAACAACATACATGTTTGTTTGATGGTCAAACTATAAAAAATATAATAAGAATATAAAACTTGTTAAATATTTGATACGATATGGGTAAGATAAGCAATTATGCATCACGTGTTTGATGTATACATGACAACAAACACGACAATATTATTTTATCATATATCATATTTGTAGCAAACACCTGTTACTAGTATGATAATGTATATCATATTTAAATGAAGAAAATGACCCTTATAAAACAATTATATATAACCATTATTTTGTTTTCAAACCAGCTATTACCATCATTCAGAATCTCTTGTGATGGTACATTAACCATTATCATGTCTATTTTCAGCCTTAGTAGCTGATGTTATGGAAGTGTCCTTTATTAAGACGTAGTTTTTCTTTGCTTCTTTTTTCTTTTGTTTTTTTTTCTTCTCTCATGTAAACAAAAAAAACAACTATTACTATATGTTATGTACTAATAATAAATAAATATTAAACAATTTATAAAAAAATATTAAACAAATCATATGAAATGATTTTTTTTATGTTTAAAAGTTAAGTATAATTCGTTCAAAAAAATAGTTATATATTGTTCAAATTACTTATAAAATCATTTGCTATACAATATTAGAACTTTACTCTCTAAATTCTAAAATTGGTACATGAACTATGTGTAATAATTTATTCTCTTCTTTCTCTTTAAATATGAAATGATAATTTTTTTAGTAATTATTCAAACTAAATTTATGAATCAAAATTTTAAACTTTATAAAAATAATTGAAAATAAATTAACCATCTGCATTGTTACAATCTTGTGATTTGCCTATGATGGCATTATGTGGAACCACGAGTTCAAACTATGGTCACCATATTTCTCCATCCCTCTTGTGTGTATTTATTTCAATATGTTTGACCACTAATCCAATAGCCAAATAAAACACTGAAAACAAATAACGCATTTAAAAAATAAACATGAATCGACAAACCAAAAAAAAAAAATTGACTAAAAATTTGTCAAAGTAAAAGTTAAAGAATTTAATATTTAAATAACCAAAATATAAACAAAAGATGAAGAGAAAAAAAACCATGGAAAAAATATTAAAAAGCAAAAAAAAGATAATCTAATGATATACAATATTTTAGCATTACTCTCTAAATTCAAGAATTGGTACATGAACTATGTCTAATAATTCATTATTTAGTATAGAACAAGTGTACTTGAAATGATAATTTTTTTTAGTAATTATTATGTTTTGTTTAATAGTAAAATATATTATATAAAATAAGTATAGAACAAATGTACAATATAAAAAGGTTCACCCGCAAAGGGAATCAAAGTCACCAAAAAGAATAAAACCTACACCAACTACAAACACCACAAAACCAACACAACAACAACAAAAGAAAAGTATTTTCCCTTCCACCCAATGACAAAAACCAATAGTAAGATGAACCAAGCATACTCCACCCAAAAGATAAGACATGAAAACTAGGAAAACATACCAAAAATCCTACTCTAAGGCACCCAAACAAGCCCCCCAAATATAGAACTATCGACTTCAGTAAAGAATTAGTTCCACCATCTACTCATAGTGAGATCAAGGAAAACTAGGGTGGGACCCAAAAAAAAACTAATACCACAAAGAAAACTAAATCTTATGATCCAATTTCTCCACATCTAGAATCCTGCAAAAAAAACACAAGATCATTACAAACTATATGGATGGTCGACACAACTGTATGCTAAATCAAAAAAAATCATATGTAAACTTAAATCTACTAGCTAACCCTAAAACCCCCCAAAAAAATACTAACCAAATCCCTCAGTGAAATCGAAGACCAAGTGATGATGAATTTCACAAGTGCATCAAACCATAACAAGTATTAAAGTAGTTAGTTATCGTCTCCTCAAGGATTGTCATCTACTCGGAAATTTACTAAACTTATTTAAATTAAAAAACAATTAAATGATTTAAGGGTTGCAAGTTTGAAATGCTTGCACAATGCGAGTAGTAGTTGTTTGCAAAAAAGAAAGGGTTTACTTCAGAGGTTTGGTGGCGATTAGGATTCTTCGAATCCCCTCTGTCTTCTTTGTCATATTAGTGTTCAATACAAATTATGACTAAATACTTAAAAAATGATAGCTTGGATTATGAAACAGTGATATATCTATAGAATCATATGCCTAGACAAGGGCGGTATGAAATAAGTTCTCAAAAGATGGATCATAATCTAACAATCATACTTAAAAACCCTAATTCAATTAAGATAATTAAGAAACTTTCAATCATAGAAGATAATCCTAGATCTTATTTCTACCTAAGGTATACGTATATACAATTAGGGCTTATTTGTGCTTAGGGGTCTTGTAGCATTACAAGATTCAGAAATATTGAAAATTATATAATACTTGAATCATAATTGAATCAAAACAATTGTATTAATAAATTCCAACAAATAAACAAAGGTTCGTCTTAGAACCCTAATCAGATGGTGTTTGGTTGTTCGTCTTAGAACCCTAATTAGATGGTGTTTGGTTGCTCTTGGCAACATAAAATCTAAACAAGAAAGAAATACAAAACATACTCAAAAGGAGGTTAGAAAGCTCTTAGCTGCTCCTTGATGTGTACCTTCACCTTGAACTACCAAGTTTCTGAATGAATAATAATGTGCAAATGTCTCTATTTATAGGCAGGTTTTTATCTGGGTTGGAACTGAGTTTCTTGACTTTTTCCACTAAATCAGCTTGAAAAACAAGCAACTAGGAAACATTTCCTAGAACCAGGCGCTTGGGGTGTATGGGGTATGGAATTTTTCCCTATTGGTATTGCCATGAAAGCAGTGCTTGAACTTGTCACTGATGACTGGCTTGGTCAACATATTTGCTAATTTCTCTAAAGTATGAACCTTTTCAAGTATTATCTGTTCAGATGCAAGTAACTCTTTGATCGTGGGAAACCTCACATTAATATACTTGGTCCTGGCATGATATACCTAATTGTTTTCCAAATAAATGGCAATTTGACTATCACAATGCAACTAAACTCCACCTTGTTGAACACCCAATCCTCTCACCAATCTTGATGAATGTTAGAAGCATGTATGTTAGGAGTTCGATTCAAGGCACTCTGACTCATAGTTGTATAATTCTCTTGACATGTTATGAACCGCGAATCGGCATTTGTTATTGATTCATGGTACTTTTGTGAATTGGTTTGCGCAAATTCCCATATAATTCCTCAAAATCGATGAACCATCGAACCAAGATAAGTAGGTGAAGATCGAAGAAAGAGGAATAAGAGGTTGAGTATTAGATAAAAGATAAAGGAGAATCTCGGGTGGTGCAAATAAATTTTGCAAAAAATCCCTTTGAAGCTTGGAGAAAGAGAACATGTCTCGCAAAATAACACTGATAAATGAAAAATAAGTGAATATAAAAAAAAATTGATAAGCGGAAATTAGTTTGTTGTAGCTGGCTATTATAATCTTTCTACTTTTTCACACTTTTAATTAATTTAAATAATTAAATATTAAGAGATTTTGGGTACCGATGCAGACAGTGTTGAGCTGTTGGAAAGGCTGGACTCACGTTGAATAAAAATGATTATATTCTTAAAAATTTGTTAATATCTTACTATACTTAGGTAGTACTGATACTTCGAACGGACACGTACTAAATCTCTATGCCTCCCTATGTACCGAATTCTGCATATGTAATCGTGTACCACAAACCTATACCCATACTACGTACCAGCACGAATTGCAAGTTACGTGACTTTGCTCTGACTTTCACAATGCAACCAAACTCCACCTTGATGATGGTTCTTTTATGTTCCACCTTTGTGTTTATGTTAGAACCTCTAAATAGCAACTGATTCAAGCTTCTAAAGAATACCAATGCAGAATAAATAGAAACAACAATCGTAGAAGATCAGTAGATATTCCAACATGGAATTTATATTGGTCGTGTCTTGCAGCAACAAGATCCCATATATCCACACTTAGCCAACACTCATTCATTTTTTATTTTTTTTGAAGAAAACACTCATTAATATGTTCTTATGTTGGTTTTGAATTAATATCTCTCCTTCAAATAACTACCTAAGAAATTGTTAACACCAGCGTTGGAAATTCCCAAGCAATCACCATATTTTAATTAATCATACCACATATATATGGACTGTTAAAAATAGAGAAATATCACTTTTACAAACACACCAATCACAATACTATCAACAACATATATATAAATTAAAATTCATCCTATGTATCATTTTTCAGTTTTTGTATTAGACCCTGTCACCAATGAAACACCATTTTCTTCATCCATCTTTGACTCAATGTTAGTATCTAGTTTCTCCTTCTCCTCCTTTTGTACCTTTGCTATGTCATAAGATGCATGTACTCCAACAAGCAAGTAATATACAACCAAAATTGCAGTCCAAATACCAAATCTCCTAAATGAAGCTTTATCTAATGTTCCAAGAAGGAAAATATTGATACCAATGGATGCAGATGGCAGAAACGGCACAAGCGGTGCGCCCCAAATCTTCGGTTTCTTCGCAAGAGGAACAAAGAACCAGATGCCGAATGTCCCCACAAACCATATAGGTACTAATATAATGTAACCAATCCACTTGTTGGTTTTCGACCAATAAACCGAACATCCAATCGATGATCCTAGTATGAGAAAAATGAATCCAAGAAATTTCACAACATTAAACCTAGAAGTCACACCTCTAACACAATATCTCCTAACCAATAGAGACAATGCCACAAGTGAAAAAAGGAACAAAGTTGAAATTGAAAGTAAATTAGCAAGAATATCGAGGCTAGTGAAAAATGCAACAATAGCAGTTGCAATAAACATAACAATAGTTGCATTAACTGGTGTCTTAGTCTTTTTATTCACTCTTGCAAGCCATGAAGGTAACAAACTTGTTCTTGCCATGTGTGTGAGATACCTTGCTTGGCCAACAGCACCAACAAGTAAAACACTAGTCATTCCTTTCAATGCACCAAATGCAACAATGTACTTAGCCCATTTCATTCCAACAGCTTCGAATGCAACTGAAAAAGCAGCATTTTCATCGACATCTGAATATTTTTGCATTAAACAAAGTGTCACACCCATCATGCAGTAAATAAATGTTGTAAGTGTCATTGATCCTATTAGACCAATAGGAATATCTTTTCCGGGATTCTTCGTCTCCTCAGCCATTGTCGAAACTGCATCGAATCCAACATAAGCGAAAAACAAAACTGCAGCGGATGCAAAGATTCCTCTGGTTCCAAAATGTGTGAAATCTTTGTAGTTTTCAGCATTAGCTTTTGATAAACCAGCAACTATTATGAACATTAGGACAAGAACATGTATTATTGAGGCAATGTAGTTTAAACGTGAGGAACCCTTTGTGCTGAAAATTGCAAAGGTGGTAATAATTGCTAGAGCAAAAACAGCAATAGGGTCAAGTTGATTGTAATGGTTGGCTAGGGAATCGACTGTGATGAGGAATTTGTCTGATGGTTGGTTGCAAAGTGTTGCAAAATAGGATGTCCATGAACGTGAGACTGCAGCACCACCAATCACATATTCAAGAATAATGTTTCCAGATGCTATGAATGCTACAAATTCACCAAGCTCAACTCTTATATAAGCAAAGGAACCACCTATAACAAAAGCATGAAATTTAATTAGTCAAAGGTTTTGCCAACATTTTTCAATTGTTGCTAAGAAAAGGACTTAAACAGATGACACCAAAATAAACAAAAAACATACGTACCAGCCACAGGGATTTCCACAGCAAACTCAGTGTAACAAAAAACAGACAACATAGCAGAAATGCCAGAGACAATATAGGATAGAACCACAGCAGGTCCCACAGTGTTCTTAACTTCAAGTCCTGTTAGTACAAAAATACCCGAGCCAATGACACTTCCCATGCCAAACCATATCAAGTCCCACCAAGACAGTGTTTTCTTCATTTCATGTTGACTTTGTTTCCTCACATCCACCAACTCAACTTCATCGTTGGATCGGGCTGTAACCCGATCCAACAATCGGCAGGGTGTGTACAAGAGCGCCCAACCGTAGCTTGGCAAACTCTCAAATGACTTTAACTTTGTTGATGGAGGGGCAACATTCTCTTCTCCTATACTAGAATTGGCTTTTGGTTCTTCCATTCTATAAAAGATGGTCCATGCTTAAATTGATATAACTCTACTGAGAAAATTAATTCAAATTTTGATCTAATAATGTATATAGATACATTTGAGATATACGTTGAGAACCCATTTGATATATACTCTCCGTTACAAAATATAAGTAAAAGTGAGTTAAAGAAAATTGATGTATTTAAACCTAATTTTGTATCAAATACATCAATTTTAATTGACTCATTTTCTGCTTGTATTTTATAACGGAGTGAGTATATTAATAACACATGGTCCGTGCATCCATATATATATATAAAAAAAAATGATGTAATGCATTATTGTTCTTTTCATCAATAATAATTAGCATGTACTAATCACCTTTGTTTAAAGTATTCTTTGTTCTAGTCAACCAAAACTATATGTTTTTATCTTCTTATATATTAGGAAGTTCTAGAAATTAGATGCATAGAACTATGGAAAATCAACTCAAATGACTTACAATTGACACTATCGTATACGACGTCTAATCCTGAAAAAGAGCTAGAGATTATTAATTATTTTTAAAATATTTATGTGAAAGTGAAACAGACACTAATTTGTGTTTACTATCATATAACTAATAGTAGAAATTAAGGATAAAGTCCCGTGAGCATAGCTTAGTTGGTAGGACAATGCATTATTATATGCAGGGGTCGTGGTTCGAACCTCGGACACCCCACTTTTTCACTTTATAAGGTGAATTCTAGCCATTAGACTACCTGACCCAAAAAAAAAAAAGAAATTAAAGATAAAAATGTTGTAAAAAAAGATGAATATAAAAATATGAACAGTAAAATGACGCTCGCAATACGACGAAGATCATTTTAAAAATAATTATCATAAAAGTGACTTTCAAGATACTTTTT